>JACCDU010983500.1_pt1 | contig 34628 bp, 27 predicted proteins | sample 7446081 | NCBI WGS metagenome assembly JACCDU01 (sample SAMN15323447, study PRJNA562643) | freshwater metagenome | isolation source: river surface water | place: USA:Blue River Watershed | collected 2017-08-17
CTCCAACAGCAACACCGGAGGTGGCGGACGTAGTTCCTCATTATTTCCCATCCGAGCCGTTTACACCAACAGTTCTACCGGAAGTATTACCATATCCATCGAAGTGGATCGGGTTTCAAGCGATGACACCTTCAAAATGTATAACGATGCCGTTTTAACTATAACTGAGATAGCACGATGAAACAGGGTTTGATTTTTTCTCTTTTTTTCGGGGGATGTTTTTACGTTTCTGCGCAAACGGGCATCGGAACCACCAGCCCCAAAGCCACGTTAGACGTTATGGGAAGCGCTGCTGCTCCAAGCAATTCGGGTTCAGCTTCCAATGGAATATTGCGCATTCAAGGATCGAACAGCAACCATGTTATCGATTTTGGAAATATTAATTCTGAGTGCAGTTGGCTGCAATCGCGTAATGCTACTAATTACGCAAACCAAGTTCCACTGAGATTAAATCCCAACGGAGGCAATGTTTCCATCGGTTCAACAACCACCAATTTGGCCACCTTGTATGTTAATGGAGCTATTAGCACTTCGGGAGCAATTACTTCCACCGCGGCGGGTCAATTGGTAAATTCGGTTTATTTGAATGAAACCGACTTAAACATCAGTTCGAATATTTCCCTGAATACAACCACCATTTCAGATGTGCTTTCGTACACCTACTCTCCTAAATCGGCTAATTCAAAAATCTATATTGAGTTCGATGCGAATTGTGTCATTGGTGGATACGGCGGAGATCGCTGGGATTCGTATATTTATGTAGGGTCCACTCCCATTCAAAACAATACGGCATTTTTTGATGTCAACAATGGAGGCGGCGGACGTGGAAACGCACTTTTCCCAATTTCAGGATATTACTCCAACAACTCCAATTCTTCCATCACCATTTACATTAAGGCAAATCGTACCGGTGGAGATGATGTAATGACTGTTTCACCCGATTGTACTTTAATCATTCGCGAAATTTCCAAATAATACCGACCAAGAACATGAAAAAGACGTTGATTTTAAGCTTAATAATGACTTTGGGTTTTACGAGTACAAAGGCCCAAGTGGGAATTGGAACTTCTTCACCCAATGCGAAATTGGATATTCGCGGAACGAGAGGACCTGCTGCAACTTCTGGAAATTCCAACAATGCAACATTGCGAATTTCGAACGGCAATTTGAATGGAAGTTCCGTATTGGACTTTGGTTCTAATGGAGATGGACACGCGTGGTTACAAAGTCGTTCGAGCAGCGATTACACTTTGAATTATCCTCTTTATTTGAATAGCAATGGCGGAGCAGTTTCCATCAATACCTCACAATCTTCTGCTGCATTAAATGTGGGAGGAACGATACTGGCAACGGGCACCATTCGCAGTAGTGCAGCGGGACAAGAGTTAAACAGGGTGGTTTTGAACGAATCGGATTTAGGTATTTCAGGCAATATCACCAATTCGTCGGGTACTTACACCGATGTAATAACGTATACATATACGCCCACTTCCAACAAGTCGCGCATACTTATTACATGTTCAGGAAATTATACAATCAACGGAAATGTTGGCGCTACTCAGGATGAATTCAACAGTCAAATCACAGTTGGTGGAACATCCATTCAAGAAAAGCGACAATTGTTTGTGAATACCGGTAACTCTTCCATTGGTGGAAATGGTTTCCGTGGATCGGGGGTATTTCCCATCAGTGCAGTTTACAAGAACAGCAGCAGTTCGAATATTACGATCAAAGTGCGGGTAAGTCGCACTTCCGGCGACGACATCATTACCATCTATCCGGATATGTTATTTTCGATTGTAGAGATCGCAGATTGATGGATTTTGATTAGTGGGTTAATATAAAAATCCGAATAACCACAATGGAATTTTATAATTGAACCCAACCTCTATTTCATCGGCGACAACGTACGAATTTTGGATTCCTTGAATTTGATGACTGGATTTCCCCTTTCCGCCTATTTCAAATGTATATTTTTCATTGACCAAAAAATCACCCTGATCGGTATAAAGAAGATGGTGTCTAAAACCCAATTGATTTGCAAAAAAGGTTTCTCGAACATTGCCAACATTTACCGAATTTGGCGATAAAATTTGCATCAAATGGGTGTTCTCCAAGTAGATTTTCTGAGGTTTTTGTAATTTACTGATTCCGTGAGCGTCTTTGAATAAATTATTGGTCAATCTAACTTCTTGAAAGTAATGCAAATAAGTCAAAATAGTTATTCGATTGATTCCTAATCGTTCACTCAATTTACTGATATTGGGTGTAAAAGGAACAGAAGCCGAAATTATAGCCAATAATTCCTTCAATTTATATACATATCCCGAATCGATTCCTCTTAGTAGAGGCAATTCGATTTCCAATATCATATTCACTACTTCAGTTAATTTGGTGTCGTACAACTCTTTATCTCCGATATAAAATGGATAATAACCATATTCTAAGTATTGCTGAAAATACTGAAATGGTTTAATTTTCAAACAAACGTCTTGAGCAATTTGAATGTGATTTTCTAATATTTCTTCCAGGGATAGGATTGAAAAATCAAGTTTCGTTTCCATATTTAAAAATTCGCGAAACGAAAACCCTTGCATTTCATAAATGACAGCCCTTCTACTTAAATCGGCACGTGCATTAAGAATTTCAAGTGCTGAGGATCCCGTAAATACAATTTTCAAATCGGGATAATCGTCGTAAGCATTTTTCAATTCTTGCGACCAATTGGGGTATTTATGTACCTCATCTAGAAACAGGTATTTCCCCCCTTGCTTGTAAAAATCTTCAATTAATTCAGACAGAGAATGCGTTGCAAACCAGAATGAATCTAAACTCACATACAATGTTTGAGAAATACGATCTGACAGATTCAATTTTATGTATTGCAGCATCAGCGTAGTTTTCCCTACACCTCTAGCTCCTTTTATACCTAAGAGTTGGGTTCGCCAGGGAACCTCATTCATAGCAGACCGGGTAAAGTCTATTGAAACCTGCGACAATTTCCTCAAGAACCGATTATACAACTCTATCATTTTGCTTTTTGTTTACTCTACTAAACAAAAATAGTTGTTTTTTGTTTAATGTGGTAAACAATTTTATATGAAAGAAATTTAATGGTATTTAAAATCAACTGAATAAAAAGGACAATGCGGAAAATCTCATATCAATGCATTTGAAATACAGAGAATTACATTTAGGATTTCGAATTTCTAATAATTCGTACGAATTGAAAATATTACTTTGTTTAAATTTGCTATGAAACATTCTGTATGACACAATTTCTAACTACGAGTGGAACTTCTTTTTGTATTGAAAAAGTCATAATCGATGCAAAAAAAGAACTTTATTTACTCTCGCCATATTTACAAATCTCAAAAACTCTGTTTGAACGATTAAAAGATTGTTCAAGTAAAGGTGTGAAAATTAAGATAATTTACGGAAAGGATGAATTAAAATCCACTGAAAAAAATCAATTATTAAAACTAAAAACAGTTGAATTATTTTTTTCAGAAAACCTACATGCCAAATGTTATTTCAATGAAAATCAAATGGTGTTGACATCAATGAATATGTATGAGTTTTCGGAAAAAAATAATCGAGAAATGGGAGTATTTATTGATCGAAATAAAGACCCGAATTTATTTGAAAATGCCAAAATAGAAGCCCTATCTATTTTGAATTCCTCGCAGAAGAAAAACTATGTGGTTAATTCAACAAAGAATTTTCAAGTATTTAATATTGCCAGACTAGAAGATGAAAATTCTGGATTTTGCATAAGATGCTCAAATCTAATTCCTTTAAATCAGACCAAACCACTGTGTAAAGATTGTTATAAAGTGTGGTATCAATTTGAGGATGCAAATTTTCCTGAAAATTATTGCCATAGTTGTGGAAATTCCACGAATTCAAGATTTAATAAACCATTTTGTTATGGATGTTATCTTGAAATTGAATATAAAAAAGATACAGGATTATAAACTCGTGATTAGTTTAGCAAATTAAGTCTTATCGAAGTCATACAAGACTTATAGTCATCTAATAGCAAAAATATTTATATCACTATGTACATTGTTTTGTTCAGATTTCCGGAACTTTTGAAAAACTTCAACTCTAATCCTTTTTTTAGATCTCGACTTGCAGTAGCTGAAGAAATATCTTTAAATACATTCATGTAATCTTTTCGATTAAACTCTTTTACCCCTTGACTTATGAAGAATTCTAATCTTTCAATATCCTTTAAGCTTCTATTGTTGTAATTAAGTAACTGGGATAGTGATTTATCTATTACATTTAACATGTATTCTATAAAAGGTGTAGATTTTCCTGATTTATCGCTCATTGAAAGCGATTTATAGTATTCATCTTGTGTTGCACTTATCAAGGATTCAAAAGGCAAGAATTCAAATACTTGATATTCATTCATTAGAATCACGGTTTGCCATAATCTTCCCATTCTCCCATTACCATCAATAAATGGGTGTATAAATTCCATTTCATAATGAAAGACACAACTTTTGATTAACGTAAGCTCCTGATCATCTTTTAGATACTCAAACAAATCTTTCATTAAATAAGGCACTTGCTGAAATGGAGGAGCAACATGTTCAATATCATTACCTTTTACTATTCCCACACTTTGGTTTCTGTATTTTCCTGGATTAGGGATTAAACCCTTCATTAATGAGGCATGTGCATCCAAAAAATCCTTTTCTGAGTACAATTTGAATTTTTGAAGTTCATCATACACTTTGATAGCATTGATAACTTCAATTACGTCTTTCTCCGGTCCAATTATTCTATTGTTGTCTATCAGTGCTGTGATTTGATCTTCGGTTAAGGTATTTCCTTCAATTTGTAAAGAGGATTGTATTGTTTTGATTCTATTTTGCTTGCGAAGCTGAGGCGATTGTTTACTCAGATAATTTGCATTTATTTCCCCAATTTTCTCAGAAATGGAACTAATAAGCTTTAGAACCTTGGGCGTAATATCATAAGGTGGCTTATTTGATAATATCATTTGATACTATCAAATATATACAACTTTAACTATAACTGCAAAAAATGGCAGCCAAATAAATGTTTCGAGTTTTGTGTTCTCTAGGATTTTAAACTAGAATTATTATGCAATTTTTCCAGAGATTTTAACTTTACCCCACCGATAATCTCAACGGTAGTTCGCGGTAGGATTTTACATTTCGGCCATTGTAAGTTCCAGGTTTCCAGCGGGGTGAACTTTTTAAAACTCGCACTGCCACTGCCTCCTTTGCAAATTCAGGACATTTAGCACTTGATTCCAATACTTGAATATGGGTTATACTACCATCCACTTCCACTCCAAATTGCAGTAAAACAGAACCGCCAATACCCTTTTCCTGACATCTTATTGGATACTCGAAGTTTTTTGCAATATACTTTTGGAATGCCAACTCGCCTCCCTTTCCCCCCAGAATTCACCCAACTATATAGCAGGAAATCACAATTACTACCTGGGTATTTTACTATTTATTTTGATCAATAAAGGTTTTTACTTTTTGATAAAATAATTCTGGTTCATTCCATTGCACAAAATGAGCTGACCTATCAAAAATTACAAGCTCTTTTTTTACAGATCCGTAAGCCAATAATTCTTCTTGTGCGAATTTAGGAGGAACTCTGAAATCATACTTCCCCCAAATCAATAATGTTGGAATGGTAATTTGAGTGATATAATTCGATACGTTCAATTCCGCTAACTCGCTTTTTAAAGCATCAAAAGTTTGATTGTTATTAATATTTGAAGCCTGAAAATCAATGGGACTGAAAAAATAATCGTATAAAAACGAGTTGCCTATTTTTTTGTTTACTGAATCTAACTTCTGCATCAATTGTTCACAATTCACAGCGATTCTATTCATTTCAAAAAGGTCGTCCTCAACCTGTAAATCCAATGAATTTGCTTTTGTAATGTTCGATTGCCATTCGTTTACATTTGTACCTTGGCTAATTTGACGATTTCCGACTTCATTGACCATTTCTCTTTCAAGCGACACTATTCTGGGCACATTGTGTCCACCTCCTACTTCAATCCAACCTTTTATCGTTGTTTGATTATTATTCGTGGTAAGATACTTGATGCCCAATGAGCCACCCCAACTATGTCCTAACAAAAAAATACTAATGTCAGCTGCATACCTACTTTTTAGAAGTGTTATTACCTTTTCTAAATCTTCTACATATTGAGATAATGTAAGATTTGAACAATTTCCTTGTGAAGCACCCGAACACCGTTGTTCCCAATTCACAACAGCATAGTCCGATTGAAGTTTTGTGAAGGGACTGCTTTCGTTTTGGTATGCTTCCAATGAAGTGGAGCCTGGACCACCGTGCAGATAAACAAGGAAAACTTTGGATTTTGTATTACCATTTACAAAAACAGGCATTACTGCACCATCATTTTCTAGGAAAAAATGGTCCTTTACATTTAGGCTTAAAGTGTCCCTTTTGCAAGCAGATATTACAAGGATGAAAATTATGCAATATAATTGACCCATTCTTTTCATTGTTTTTTCGAATTAAAATAATGACTAATTCCCACATTCACAGCAGGATGAAATAGGCTACTTTCATTGTAATTGGTCTCGTTAAATCCCCCGATTTCAAAAGAAATGCGGATATTCTTTGACTTCTTGGTGTGCCAGTTTTTCGCTAACACTATATATGCTCCATAAATAAAGGCATTTTGACCAGCTAAGTATTTTTGTTTTACAGATCCGTTATTATCTACCTCAAATACGTCCCCTTGGTAAAATCTCCTCATAAATCCCCCTTCGGATTTTAAGCCATACTCAAAACCTTTTTTGTTGGAACGTATAAACGAACAACTAGGTGTTAGCAATAATCCAATATGATTTTTATTGTGATAATATGCACTTGATGAAAAACCAATGTCGAACCTGTTTTTTTGTTTTTCTATATCAGAAGATATATTGAGTGAGCGGTTTATTGATAGTTGTAAACCGGGATGAAATCCCTTTTCACCAAAATAACTTAAAGTGAAAAAATATACTCTGTTTGGATTTGCAGCCTGTGTTTGGGACACTTGTGCCAAGGAATCGTTTACAAAAAATGTTTGTAAAATTAAAAATATGAGAATTCGTGTCATCTAATATTAATTGGAAACGTCATCTTTATTCACTTCAAATTTGCACCCGATATTTTAATACTTTTTTAACTAAAAGTTATTTATTTCTTCAAATCCAAAACACTTGCGGAAAATCGCCTTTCATGCCAATTTCTGCTCCTCTATCTCGATCTCTAAGCGCTGTTTTACAGCATTTTTAAGATGTTCAAAGTTATTTAAGTCAACGATTTCAACCAGGTCTGAATGATCCAGTCCACAGGCTTTTGTAGTAATAACAGGAATTCCTTTGGAAATCGCTTTTAAAATTAGTCTGGGCTGGTGTTCAATAAATGTAGGATAAATAATCATTCCTATTCGATCCCAATCGCCATCAAATTTCTCCGTTTTCAATTCTTCCCAAAAATTTTCATCCTCAACCGTCCTCCCCGAAACCGCAAAGTTGAGTTGTAACTCTTTTGCCAGTCTTCTCATTTCGTAGGCTCCCTTTCGTCCAAACACAGACGCTGGAAACAGTATTTTATTTCCCTGTGTTTTTTCTTCTTGGGGATTAAATACTTGCCAATTCAACTTAACCACCTTGTTTTTAAAAATCTCTTCGATTTCTGAATGCGGTGTGATAATTTTCCTGGCTCTGGTTAATGCATTATTTTCAAGTTCAATCAGTTCATTACTTGCTCTAAAATCATTCAAAGTAGAACTTTCTGTGTGTTTTGAATACGCAAAATCCAATCTTTGATGCAGTTTTTCAAAAGGAAGTCGTGTCATCAAAACATCGTATGTACGTCCGCCTAATATTCCCGTTTCAAATATATACGGTAATAAATTCTGGGAAATCACTAAATGCGTGGAGTCAATTTTAACTTTTCTTGCTGCTGCAAGTGCTATTTTCTGGTCCAGGCCTAAGATTAATTCAAAAACATTGTTTTTGCTCTTGACAGCAAATCTAAGTTTTAGCGCTCTGTAAATTCCCGGCAGAAACGTCGTCATTGTTTTGTTAGGAATTGCTGACTGCCAAGAATATCGGTCTGTATTTATAAATCTATTTTTGGGAAGAGGTAAAATAAAATGATCGTTAGAAGTTGCAATCTCAGAAATGTACTTATCGTATTCCGGCCATTTTTCGTCAAGAATATACGTAGTAGTTTTAATTTCTTGCTGTATAGCCGATCTGCCTGGATGTTTAAAGCAAGCAACATTTCCACACGAGAAACAATCGTTGAGTTTATTGAAATTCCGAACTTCAAATTGATTGTCTGTTGATTTAATGCTTTGCTCTTTACTTCTAAAGCGTACAATTAATGCATCAGAAGTCAATTCAACTTCAATTCTAAAATCGAAAGAAGACTTGAAACGCAAATCGAGATAATTCCACTTTACAGTCGCATCTCTGTCTTGTTCAGCTAATGAGCCTTTAATGACTTTGGTATGTTTATGTCTTTCAACTATATCAAAATTAGCTATCAGTGCAGCATCGTATAATGCATTTGAAAGTTGACAAAGTCCACCTGCAATGGTTGGCACGATACAACCTTCCCTTATTTCTCTGCCAATTACATAACCTTTTCCAAAGTTGGGATTGCCGATATGTTTCCAAAAGCTGAATATCTGATTTGCTTTAATTTCAAGTCCGTTTAGTTTTTGGGATGCAATTCTGAGGTTTTCAATTTTGCCTGCAGTTAATATCCAATTTTCTTTGTTATCAAATGGATTCCAAAGGTCACTTTCAGATAAGGCTATCACAGGCTCGTTGACTAAAAGTCCATTGTTATGGAACTTTTGAGTGGGGTAAATCAGATTTTTAAAAACACGATTTCCAGTCAACAGCAATTTTTTCAGTCTAAATATGTTGTCGTTAATAAAATTGTGTTTTTCCGTCAATTCTTGTTTATTCACAGCAACATTTTAGGTTTAGGTGGAGGTGATTGATGTTGAACGAATTTAACAATTAAAGTTGAAATGTCGAAACGATGGCAGTTGGAAAAAAGATCGTTACGCTCAAATTTACTCCATAAAAAAAGCCTCTATTCTGAGGCTTCTAAATTGAACTTATGCGGAACAAAATCTCTAACTATTTTTTCACCGAGTCTTTATAAAAATCTTCGGCCATTATTTTCACAATTTTAACATTGCGCACAACCACCAACGGCGAATTCTTTTGTTTCTTAAATTCAAGAAGTTTCTGAAATGAAATTTCTAATCCTTTCATGATTTTTTCTGCAAACTCATCATGGGTGTGAGTCTCGTATTTGAATTTTTCTGATTTCACCGAATTTAATTTGTTTGATGATTATTTCTTTGTTTTGGAGTTTATTAAGCACCAAATTTCGGTGTTTATTAAGTATTTTCAAAAAATAGAATTAACTATAATTCAAAAATAACACATTCCAAATTTATTCAACGATATGTAAGCTAGCACAGAATTTAAAATTAAATACTAGCATCATCGCTCTCTTTTTGAACTTTTTCTTTTTCTTTCAATTTCAGTAATAGTTCCTTATAAACTGTCTGTAAATGGGAGTAACAAACAAACACCCCTGTTTCATAAATGATTAAATTACCTTTTTTCCAAACTAAATTATTTTCATTTATAAAATCATTTTCAATTAGAGCAGTTTTTAAATTATAATCAGAAAATTCGCCGTATTTCTCTTGAATTTTTCCGTTTAGCCAGTTTGGCTTATCTAAAGAAGAAATATCCATATCCCATTCCTCAATGGGCAATATGTTCAACGTTTTAAGCCCACCATTTTCACTAAATATTGGCTCTAAAATATATTTGCCTTTGCCAAATATGGCTTTTCCAGCGTATTTTGCAGAAATACTAGTCTCATATGAATATTTGGGACCAAGTTCAATCACATCGGTCGATATATAGTATTTATTTGAATTAGAAAACGTAATAGTTTTACCTTCCTTTCTAAGTTTTTCAATTTGATTTTGAAATTCTTTATTAGTCATGCCAAAAGTAAAGCCCAAAAATAAAGTATCAGAAGTAATTGGTGTTGAATCGATTAAATTAACCAAAGTTTGTTTACTTGAGTAATCAATTTTAATTTGGGGATTTTTTTTACTCTGTTGATTACAGTTTACTAAGAGCAAAAGGATAGACATAAGTACAATCGCATTTCTCAGTGAATAGAATTTCATTTTCATATATTCGAATTTACGAAATTCTAAATATCTATGTTTTCAATTCTCTAATTTTTAAACCTTTTTTGACAATTATACATTTAGTAAGGTGTTTGGTAAACATCTTCTCAGTTTGCGTTATGTAATTTTGCGACTTAATGAGCCAGTTCAGTCTTGAATTTAGACGTGAATTTGTATGCTATCACCCCGTAATTTTAGTTCAAATTAATTGGTTTTTCAATTAAGTCAAACTGTTTTTGTTTTTTTCTCCAATCTATTAGGGGGCTAGTACATCCTCTATCCCTTCATGTTTTAATTAAATTTTAATTATTTTAAACACTAATTCAATTTGACCTATGCAAATGAAGGAAAAAAATTTGATACAGGAACTTCCATTATTTTTTTTTCAATTTCGGTAAAGTTAGCTGTCTTACTTTTAGAATGAGTATATATATTACCGAGAAATTTATTTTTAATCCCTTTTATATCAATATCTTGAAAAACTATTTCATCAAATTCAGTTTCACTAAAAAGTTCACGATCTATATAAATATTAGAATCTGGAAACGAATAACCTACTATTACTAACTTTTTAGTATTCAAGAGTATTTCTCTCGCCCTTTTAATTAACTTTTGTTTATTCTTTCCAACCTCATTATCGAAATCTTTTTCCCAGGAGTAACTAAATCTATTCAAAAAGAAATCATTTTGAACATTGTCAAAACCATTCATATAGCTTGTAAGGCTAAGAAATTCAGATAATTCAGAAAAAAAGCAAATTAAATCTACTCTATTTTTGCTAATTAATTTATCATCGAATTTCTTATAAAGCAAATAATCATTGGAACCGTTTTTAGAAAAATCGAAAAAAGCATCACCGTTAAGCTTAATTACATTAAATTGATTTACAGGGTTATCAAATTCAGCAATTTCATTCCCTGTTAAAATATTAAATTTATTTTTTATAGAATTTATATCATTTCCATCTTTAAGAAAATTACGTAATGCAAATTCAATCTGCATATCATAATTCCATGTAATGATTGATAAATTGCTATCAGGAATGACTTGGTCTTTATTTTTTTGTAAAATATTCGCAAAAAGCGAATCATATCTGTTGTCTAATCTGTAATTCAACCCACTGGTCTTGCCAAATTGAATTGATTTAACATCAAAAATTTGAACGAACGCAAAGAATGTCGTTAAAATTATTTTTAAATTATTGTAATTATCCCAATTGGATTGTAGAAAATACTTTCTTGCAATTGTATCTACCGTTTGATGCCATTCTAATTGTTCTATAATTAACTTGGTATCATAATGTAACTTTATTAAAATATCAATATTACTCTCAATTCGAACATCCCATTCTGACTTATTTCTTGTTTCAATAATCTGCTCCAAAATTCCATTCATAGTATGCAAACCATCTCTCATATCTTTAATAATGGGAATTGCATTTGCGCTAGCACCAGCACCGAAGAAATAAGTTGTTTTCATTAATTATTCAAAATCAATTTTATCGATTTCCTGCATTAAACGGTGTGTTTCTGTTAACGCAACTATGATTTTTTGGTAGTGTAAAATATCTTCAAACTCTAGCTTTCGATCTTTGCGATCCTTCAACCACTTTTGCGCTGGTTGATATCCACCAATGTAAAAATCCCAAGCTATTTGAGGTACGTTATCAAAGTACTGTGTTTCGTTGATATAAACTTTACCATCTTTAAATATTGGTTTTACCACAACATTGTCGCCATCAACTGGGTATTGTGTAATATATTTTTCAACGGTAGGACTTTCCAACAAATGTATCTGCCTTATCTCTCCACCAAGTTTAACCATTTTCCAAAATGTTTCTTTGTCTTTAGGATAAGGTACTCTGGGGAAATCTATTTTTAGCAGTTCGTCAAATTTTGAGCAATAACTTTTTGAATTTAAAACAGCGTATACATAATCAAGTATATCGATCGGAGAAAAAGTACTATTGTTTATTTCTTTCTCATTGGTAAACTCCAAGTCTATTTTTTTTGATATCCTTGTCAAAGTCTCCTTATTCATATTTGGAACTCTGAAATAATTACCTTCAGGATTAGTATATAAATGCTTATCATTGTAAAGATATAGTGGAAATCCATAATTTCCATCTAATGAAGTTATTGTTGTTGGCTCCGAAATCATTTTATCCGAAATCCAAATATTATTCCAAACAGAACTACTCCGAGACTTTTTCACAGAAACTAGTGCTAAATTTGGATTTAAAAGATGTTCTCCTAATTGGCCTTTTGGGCGACCCATAAAACCCATACTTTTTCCAGAATAAAACGTATATCTGTTATCAAATGGCCTATATGAAACAGTAATTATTTTTCCCTTTGTTGTTTCAAAAGCTGTGTCTGAAATGGCTCCTTCTAATGACCAGCTTGTGCTTCGGTTGTGCAAATTATATTTATTTTTAATTTCCTCAGCGTTTAATGAATTTAAATCAAAAATCCGATTTTCTATTTCACTTTTTGTCAGTGCAATACAAAATTCATCCATTTTAGTTGAAAATCCAGATAAATAAAATTTAAATAAATCATTTAAGGCAAAACCTTTATCATAAATTAATTTATCCTTAAAATCCTTAATATTCATAAAAAAATCAGGCCCTTTCAACAATACATTCTGAAAATTTATTGTTTTTAAACTATGCGAATTCAAAAAATCGAATTTATCTTTTCTTTTGCCTAAAAGCTCATGATAAAATATTTCAGGAATTTTGGAATTATTATTTTTTGTTTTTATAAAAATATTAATAGAAACTCCAGTTGTAATTTCAAATACATTTTCATCTATTTCACCGTTAAAACCGCTTTTCTTTTTTTTAACATTACCATTTAAATCAAGAATATAAATTTTGTTAAATGTGTTTTGTAAATTCCAACGCATTCCTCTAAAAGTTGAATTATCAAGATAACCGTGGGGATTAATAAAGCCTAATATACCCTCACCATTTTTCTCAATAAATTTTTGGGAGTATCTAATAAATTTAACATAATCATCATTAATACCCTTCGGATTTCTTTCATTAAGTTTTATTTTACCCCCTGGTTCTTTTTTGTAATCCTCCATCAGTTTCTTAATCCAGTCGCCCTTGTTCGCACTCTCCCCATTGTAAGGTGGGTTGCCAATTATGCACATTACTGGTGTATCACGTTTTATGTGATTGGCTTCGTTGGCTTCTGCACTTAACCAATTTGCAAAAAGAGTACCAGTATCAGGATGACTCTCCTCTAAACTATTTGTTAAATAAACCCTTAAACGTTGATTGGTTGTTGGCTTGTATCCCGTTTCCGTGAGCAACAAATCCAATTTGAGATGTGCCATTGCGTAACTCGCCATGAGAAGCTCAAATCCGTTTAAACGGGGGATTAAATGGGTTTCTACGTAATTACTCCAAATGCCTTGTTGCCCCTCAAACTTTTTATGGATATGTTTGATCACTTGAGCCAAAAATGTACCAGTTCCTGTCGCTGGATCTAATACCTGTACTTTGTGGTATTCTTGTTCAACTTGTTTGCCATTCAAATTTACCTTTACTTTAGTTTTTGAGGTATCTGCGAGCCCCTGTGGTAAATCAAATTCGGTTTTCAGCACATCGTCAACTGCTCGGACGATAAAATCAACCACGGGTTGTGGAGTGTACCAAACGCCACGTGCCTTTCTTAGCTTGGGATCGTACTCACTCAAAAAGTCCTCATAAAAGTGAATAATGGGGTCTTCCATTTTGGTCGATTTCCCATAATTCTTTAGCATATCCTCAACATTACACGCCAAGAATATCTGCACCAAATCGTCCACAATCCATTTGATACGCTCATCCAATTCTAAGCCTGCGATATACCCAAACAGCTTCTTCAAAAAAGGGTTTGACTTCGGTATTAATTCAAACGCTTCTTGTCTGCTGAAAGTAGGTAATGTTGGATCATGTAACCTCGCTGCGAACATTCCATAGGTAATGGTTTGTGCATATACATCTGCGAATCCTTTAGGTGTAATGTCGTGAATCAGTATCTGCTTAAAAGCCGTCATTTGGTCTTTAAGTGTACTATTTTCGTGGTTTTCTTCATCACTGGATAAAGCCTTTTCAATCACTTCCGACAATAACCTAGCTTTACCAGCCATCATTTCTGCGAGTTTCTTTGAACTCTTTATAGTTTGCCCCACATGGGTACAAAAATCTTTGATAAAGTCCTCAAACGATTTAAAATTTTCGGATAGTGGTTTTATCCCTTTATCAGTAATCTCGCCAATACTAACCTTGCGAACAAAAACTCCATCACGGTACAAATAAAAATCTAAGTAATCTGTGAATATTAGATTGTTTAGCGACGCTTTGTATCGGTCGAATTGTTCTTTATTACCCGTTTTTTTAGTACCCTCTAAATCCTTATCCCCAATGTCTTTCGCCTCGATAAAACCTACTGGTATTTCTTTAAGGGTTAAAATGTAATCAGGTGCACCGCAACTTTGTCTTTTCGGTTCGTTGGTAGCGCGAATATTGGGTACTAAATGTTCTATTAAATTTTGCAAATCACCCCTGAATGTATGTTCAGTGGCATTGCCCAATTTGTAACGTTGATTGATATTGTTGATATACTGATCTAAATTCATGAATTTTGGTATCTATAGCGAAGATACTCGAATTAGATCAAGAGATTTATTTGAATGGATTATTTGTGGCTAAGTTTATTTAGCTTTTCTCTGCTGTTAGTAAAATTCTCATTTAATACAAAAAACCAAACAACCACAGTGGAATTTTTTCATTGAAGCCAATTTCAATATCATCGGCAGCGATAAATGCGTTATCCATTCCTTCTATTTGATGTTTGGATTTGCCTTTTCCTCCGATTTCGAATGTATACTTTTGATCGACTAAAAAATCACCCCTGTCAGCATATTGCAGCCGGTGCTTGAATCCGATTTGATTAGCAAAGTACGTCTCTCTGATATTACCAACATTCACATTATTTGGTGATACAATTTGCATCAAGTTGGTATTTTCCAAATATATTTTCTGCGGCTTTTGTAATCTACTGATTCCGTTGGCTTCTTTAAATAAATTATTGGTTAATCTCACTTCCTGCAAATAGTGCAAATAGGTTAATATCGTGATTCTGTTAATCCCTAACTTCTCACCTAATTTACTGATATTCGGAGTAAATGGTACCGATGCCGCAATAACTGCTAATAGCTCTTTTAATTTATGAATATAGCCTGTTTCTATTCCTCGCAAAAGTGGCAATTCAATCTCCAGGATCATATTCACTACTTCCGTTAACTTTGTTTCATACAACTCTTTATCTTCTATATAAAAAGGATAATAACCGTATTCTAAGTATTTCGAAAAGTATTGAAATGGTTTAACTTTCAAGCAAATATGTTGAGCAATTTCGACGTGATTTTCAATAATATCAGTTAAGGTTGCTTTGGAAAAATCCAATTTAGTTTCTATACACAGAAACTCTCGAAATGAAAATCCTTGCATTTCATAAATTACGGCCCTTCTACTGAGATCAGCTCTAGCATTCAATATTTCTAACGCTGATGATCCTGTAAATACAATTTTTAAATCAGGATAATCATCATAAGCGTTTTTTAACTCTTGAGCCCAATTGGGATATTTGTGTACTTCATCCAAAAACAAATATTTACCACCTTGTTTATAAAAATCCTCAATTAATTCCGATAAGGAATTGGATGAAAACCAAAAGGCATCCAAGCTAACATAAAGTGTTTGAGAAATTTTATCGGATAAGTTCAATTTTATGTATTGCAACAGCAGTGTAGTTTTACCCACACCTCTTGCTCCTTTAATTCCAACAAGTTGGGCTTTCCAGGGAATTTCATACATAGCCGAACGTTTGAAATCTACAGAAACATGCGACAATTTCCTCAAAAATCGATTGTATAATTCAATCATATTGTTTAATTAGTTAAACAAATTTAATCAATTTTTGTTTAATCCAATAAACAAAATACCACTTTATAAAAATGTCTATTGCGAATACATTCCAAAATAAGTCCAACACAAACACAGTTTTGCTTTGAGAAATTTTAAATTCAATACTCATTGAACTGAACTAACACAGATAAACAAAATTGTCTATTTTTGGTACATCCTCAATGAAAGAGCTTGCATTTTCCCAAAAAGTAGTAATTAATTGTAATCTAAATGGAATGAAAAGAGCTCCATGGGTTATTCAAAAAATCAGAATTGGTGGTTATAAAACATTGTTTTTACTGCTGATTCTGGTGTTTGCAGTAAACACTTATGCCCAACCCCATTTAAAATTATGCAATGATACTATTTTAAATATGGGTTCAAATTTTAGTCTGAACTTCAACAACACTACACATTTCACCAAGTTGTACAAATCTGGTTTGACATACAAAGATTCAAATGAAACTATTAATTTCATGCCTAATGGATTCTGGTTTGGATATAATAATAATATGTACCGATTTTACAATCAACCGAATCAACCTAATTCGTATAAATTCCACAATTCTTGGGCTATTGATGGTGGATTAGGAAAATATTATTACGAAAAAACCGACGTTTTACAATGGATTTTAGCTGGAGGTGGATTGGGTTGGGAGTATAGAAAATTATTCGATAATAAAAATAACGCTATCGATACTACATTTCAACAGAACTTCAAAAAACTCTACTTTAATGTCAGATTTGATTTTGGAGCCGCATTTCAAATATTATTTAGAGATATACTGGTGCACGGACAAATGGGTTATGCCACTAATTTCAATGAACACTATTTGCGTCCGGGCATTGGCATATCATTGTATCGACTTCAATTCGGTTTTGAAAAATATTGGGGAATAAACAATAAATCTAAAGCATTAGAACAATACGGATTTTATATTCGTTGCATTCTTGCACCAGACCAAGGGGGATCAGAATACAAACCGAAATTTGACTGGGATGGAAGACTATGATACACCTAAGTTGTTGAATCTTTGATCAGATATGCTAAGTAGAAAAGGCACCGAGTTATTTTTCGATATCTTTATAAAAATCTTCTGCCATTATCTTTACGATTTTGCCATCGCGCATTACGACAAGAGGAGAATTCTTTTGTTTTTTGTATTCAAGGAGTTTTTGAAATGTAATTTCCAAGCCTTTTATTACTTTATTTGTAAACTCGTCTTGAACTTTAAATTCTTTTCTAGAATTTTTTGATTTCATTGAATTTTAATTTATTGTAAATATGTGACTTTGAATTTTTTTCGAAGATCAATTCTGGCACTCCCGAACTATTATCAAAAATAAGAGCTTTATTAACAATGGGCAAATAAATTTCAAATAAATTCTTTAGACCTCTTACATACCTCCTTTTAATTACCTCTTCTTCTATGTGATGTCCACCTTCTGCTACTCTTATCCCAACTCGTTCAACAGCCAAATTCACACTGTTTAACCAAAAGAAAATCAAATTGACTCTAAAACCTATTTTCTGAGCAAACAAGACCTTTTGCTTATAACTTTTACTTGCCAAAGTTGTTTCAAAAGCGAAACTGTCACCTTGAATAAGGAGTTCATTAATCCTATCTAACATAATTCTACCTGCCTCTAGAGCAACTCTATCAGGTTGAAATGGTGATAATCCTTTTGCTATTTCATCTGCATTTACAAATTCTTTACAATTTATTATTTCAGGTAATATTGTAAACGAAGCCGTTGTTTTACCTGCACCATTACAACCAGCAATTATGAATAAATCTTTTTTCAAGGATAACAAAGATAAAAAACTCCATAAAAAAAGCCTCATTTCTGAGGCTTTTCTTGTGATCCCGCTGGGACTCGAACCCAGGACCCATACATTAAAAGTGTATTGCTCTACCAACTGAGCTACGGAATCATCATCGTTTCCGATTTGTTTGTTCCCTTAAGGGACTGCAAAGGTAAACCGATTTTTTGTAAATGCAATACCCTATTCAAAAAAATATTTAAAAAAAGTTCCGTGTTTCTTCACCTCGCGAGCACCCAACGAACTTAACATACTGATCATCTTGGGATTAAAATCACCAATCCACGATAACTCCACCCGAGAAATTTTTTTAATTTTTTTTAATCCCTCGTAACTTTTCATAATCATCCCCGCTTCTACTCCCTTATTTTGGAATTCTGGGACGATTCCAAACACCAAACCCCTGACTTTTTCTATTCGATTCCGCATCCATAAAAAACGAATTTGATTCCACCACGACTTCCGTCCCCCGAAAAAACGAAAAACTTGATTCAACTCCAGAATATTGATGTAAAAACCAATGGCGCGGTCTTTGTGATACGCAAAAACCACCAACTCAGGATAGATCGCCCAACGCATGCTGCGAAATCGTTTTACCATACGCTGCTCATCTAAAGGCTCAAAATCTTCGTGAAACGACCAAGCTTCGTTATACACACGAACAAAATCCTGTGCAAACTGCTCTAAATTGCCCTCAGTTAAATTCAAATACCGATAATCAGTATTATTCATTGTGCGAGAAGCAATGCGCTGAAATCGCTCAAAATTGATGTCACTTGGAGCCATTTCATACGTAATCTGCTCAAAGTCCAGTTGATAACCGGCATTTTCCAAATACTTCCGGTAATGCAGTGGGTTGTAACTTTCTTGATATGAAGGTTCACTATGAGATTTGAGCAACAATCCCCAGAATTGATCACGCGACCCAAAATTAATGGGTGCTTGAATCCGATTGCAACCCTGTTGCTTTAACCATTCTTCGGCTGTAGAAATGAGTAATTGAGCGGTTTCCTCATTCGTACTTTCAAAAAATCCCCAACCACCGTAACGAGCGTTTCGAGAATCCCTGTAAAATGCTGCGATTCTACCTTTTTGGGGGATGACCCATCGTACCGCCGTTCCGTGCTGAAATGCAGGATTTTGCTGAGCATCGAATACAGCTTCTATATCTTCCCTCAAATGAGGAATGTACAAAGAATCTTGATGATAAATATACTGAGGCACGAGGTGAAACTGCTCGATCAGTTCTTTGCTATTTACCAAACTCATGGCGATTATTTGGGTGGCAATTACTTTTTAGGAATCTCGATTTTTTTGGGAACCTCCAATGATCGATTCTCGTCTCCCGGTTCGTACCCCAAGTAGGTAATGATGAACTGAAACATTTCGTCGCTGGCCTTCATACTACTTCCAAAATAATCCATTCGTTCAGAAACTGTTATTGGGGGACGATTGGGATTGTTGGGATTCGCAGTGGTATTGTCGAATACGGCTTCTGCGGTGATGGTGCTGCCACGAGGTATTTTTACCATTTTCTTAAACGTGTAAAAATACTGCCAGCGAAAATCCCATTTTGGAATCCAAATTAAGTTAATGGTGTCGCCGTTGGGCTTTATTGCGTATGCTTTGAAGGACTTGCCTAACAAGTGAAGATGAGGATTCAGCGTCAATATAGAAATATCTGCTGGTACGGTAAAGGAAGTGGTATGTTTGGTGATTTTATTCGGAGGAATAACCAACGGAGGCTCAATTTTACTTACGCCATTGGTTCCAAGCATCAACTCACCAGTTCCACGTTTAGGAGGTACGTCGGTAAAGAAAATATTGATTTTGGAACGATCTGTTACCGACTTTCGAGAAGGTCCGTAATGCACATCGTTGCCCACAATAATAAACTTGCGTTCCGCTTCAAATGTCCCAATACCATCGGGATACATCACTCCAAAAACGCCGGGTAAATAATTCACCACCGAGTGTTTTCGGTCGGGAATTTGTCCATTATCGGCGAGAAGATCTAAAGTGGAAGTGCTTCGATCGCCTTTTCCGGGAGTTAATTCTACCTTTCGAGGTTTCAGCGAAAAATTCTTGCGAGAATCAAATTCATAATTAATCCAATGTCCGTTGAAATGGTGCATCAAATTAGGTTGTCCAGGCACCAACTCTACCGCTTTTATGTATTTTTTCTGGGGAAGCAGTCCCGGTGCAGTCATTAAGAAAAAGCGATCCTCGCTGCCTTGTGGCAGCGAAACTGAATCCAAGTAAAGTACTAAATCGGGTTTGCCCAAGGTGGATTCAAACGGAGTTACTTTATTTAAAAGGGCATTGGGATTTTTCCCAGATGGGCAGCCATCCTTCACCCAATTTTGTATCGTTTTAATTTGCGCATCGGTTAATCGTTTTTCATCTATAAAACTACTGTAATGAACATCGGCAGGCCAAGGTGGCATGATTCGATCCACTACTACCTTCAAAAGTGTTTTCTGCTTTTTCTTAATTTGTTCATACGATTTAAAAACGAAGGGTGCTCCCCCATTTTCTCGGTGACAAGGAGAACAATTTGCCACTATTATCGGCTCGATGTGCTCATCGAAAACCGGATGCTCTACCGCTTCTGCTAAAGGATCTTGCGAATCCAAATTAGCGTTGGATTGACATCCCCAAAAACCCAAAATCGCAATGTATAAAATAGCGTACCTCATCCTACTTTACTTCAATATAACAACCTTGAGCCCGTGTTGTTGGTGTGGTGATTTTTTGTCCCGAAAACAACTGATTGATCGCATCTTTTAGATAAAATTTTGTGGCTGTAGGACGAACCACACCTGTTGCAACCGCGCGATCATCGATTTTACCTCGATACAACACTTGATTTTGAGCATTAACTACTACCACTTCAGGATACATGTTAAACTTAAAACGCTTTACAAATTCATGATTTTGATCGGAAATTGTAATTTGTTCAATAGGTGGATTAAATCCGTCCATATCCCAGTTTTCATCGGAGTTAACTTGAATCAAACCCAACTGAAATTGTGGACGTTTATTGGCATTTTCGGGGGATTTATTCAACATTTTTTGCGCAATTAAATGGGATTTATTGAGTGCATTAATTTGTTGTTGAATTTGAACCAATTCTGAGGTGTAACGGTTACACATGGGACAATCCACACTGTAACTCACCAGAATAGAATAGTCGGCTTGCAAAATGTATTTATCGGGCTTTACAATTGAAAATCTATCAATATTATCTTCATCGGACTTTAGCGCTGAATCGTTTTTAGAGATTACTTCATTGTTATTATCCGTTGAATTATTATTTCGATTGATTTCATCGGATGGTTTCGATAATATATCGTTTTGTTTTGGGGGATGAGAATTCGTATTGTTGGTACATGAGGATAGCGCAAACAATGCAACTAGAAACCAGATCATTAATTTGGATTGAACCGTATTTCTGAATTTAAAAAAGTCCCACAGAACAATACCACAAGTTACAGCGACATTGAAGGAGTGCTTAGTTCCCAATTGAGGAATTTCTAAACAATGGTGGGAAGCGTTTATTACTTCTTGCTGAACTCCATCAATTTCATTACCAAAAACGAATGCCAACTTACTCGGAGGATATTCGATTGTCATCAAATCAGCAGAATCACTGGCTTGCTCGATAGAATACACCATATAACCTCTTGTTTTTAAGTCGTTTACTACTTCCAATGTATTAGAATGATACTCCCATTCAACTGACTTTTCGGCACCGATAGCGGTTTTGGTAATTTCGCGATGAGGTGGCGTTCCTGTAATTCCACAGAGATAAATTTTCTCCACCAAAAAAGCATCCGATGTTCGAAAAATGGAACCCACATTGTTCATGCTTCTCACGTTGTCGAGCACTAAAACCACTGGACTTTTCTCAGCATTTTGAAATTCCTGGATGTTTTTTCGATTGAGTTCACTGGTTTTTAACTTTCGCATGGTGCAGATTGGTGTTTTTTGCAAATATAAGTCGAGAATTTGTTGAATAAACGGGGAAAAGTATTGAGCATAAGGAATTGAATAGTCTTATTTTTGGATTCGATTATGGAAAAGAAAGAAACCCCATTGATGAAGCAATACAATCAGATAAAAGCCCAATATCCCGGGGCTGTATTATTGTTTCGTGTGGGGGATTTTTATGAAACCTTTAGCGATGATGCCATCATAGCCAGTAAAGTATTAGGTATTGTACTCACCAAGCGAAGCAACGGGGCTGCTTCGGAAATGGAATTGGCTGGATTCCCACACCATTCCCTAGATACCTATTTACCCAAATTGGTAAAAGCTGGTTACCGAGTTGCTGTGTGCGACCAACTTGAAGATCCCAAACTTACCAAAACCGTTGTTAAACGAGGCGTTACCGAATTGGTTACACCCGGTGTAAGTTATAATGACAAAATTCTCGAATCCAAACAAAGTAACTACCTAGCTTCGTTGGTTGAAAACGAAGGTATTTGGGGATTAAGTTTGTTGGATATTTCTACGGGGGATTTTCAATGTACCCAAGGTGATATTGGATTCATCAAAAAAATGATTGCTGGATTCAGTCCTGCTGAATTTATTTTCCCCAAAAAACAATTTCAAGATGTTGCTCGAAATTTTGGAGATCCAAAATCCTATCAAACGTTGGAAGAATGGGTGTATCAGCGCGAATATGCTGAAGAAAAACTCACTCGACAATTCAAAACCCAAGGTTTAAAAGGATTTGGAATACATGAAATGCAAGCGGCCATTTTGGCCGCGGGTGCAGCTTTGCAATATTTGGAAAACACCCATCATCACAATACGGGTCACATTTTGGGAATTACCCGACTGGATGAATCGGCATTTGTATGGTTGGATGGTTTTACCATTCGGAACTTGGAATTAGCACGTCCGATTTATCCGGAAGGAAAAAGTGTGTTGGAGGTAATTGATTACACCCTCACCCCTATGGGTGGTCGATTGCTGAAGAATTGGTTGATGCTTCCGCTGAAGGATTTAGCTCGAATTCGCGAACGACATCAATTCGTTCGGGAGTTTAAAGACAACAACAGTTTGTTGAAAAAGTCAGTTGGTATCATGGAGGATGTGGGAGATTTACAGCGATTGTGTTCGAAAATTGCTCTAAAACGCATCAATCCCAAAGAATTGCTTCAACTGTCACGTAGTTTGACCGCTGTTCAACAATTGAGAGAGTTGTTTCGCAATTCTGCATCAGAATTATTGACGCAACAGGCGAATCGAATTGGCGAATTGGGAGATATTATCGAATTAATTACGGAACAAATATCCCCCGAAGCTCCAATCAATGTAAGTAAAGGCGGTGTTTTCAATTCGGGTGTGAATGCCGATTTGGCCGAATTGAGGGAATTAAGCGTAAACGGTAAAGATCGTTTGATTGAAATTCAACATCGGGAAGTGGAAAATACCGGTATTTCATCGTTAAAAATCGGATTCAACAATGTTTTTGGGTATTACTTAGAAGTAACTCATTCACACAAGGATAAAGTTCCTAAATCGTGGATTCGCAAACAAACACTAACCAATGCCGAGCGCTATATTACGCCTGAATTAAAGGAATACGAAGAGAAAATATTGTCTGCTGAAGATAAAATTGGTGCACTGGAAGCTCAATTGTGGGAGTCCTTGTTGAATCAATTGGCTGAACGAATTTTACCCGTTCAAACCGATGCGCAAACCATTGCGCAATGGGATGTTTTGATGGGATTTGCGCGTTTAGCTATCGACCGAAAATATTCCGAACCTCAAATGACGGATGGATTCGATTTAGAACTGATTGGTTGTCGACATCCGGTTATTGAATCGCAACTCCCGCCTGATCAAAATTACATTCCCAATGATATATTTTTGAATAATTCGGATCAGCGGATGATCATTCTCACAGGACCGAATATGAGTGGTAAAAGTGCAATTTTACGTCAAACTGCTTTATCGGTTCTTTTGGCACAGATGGGATGTTGGGTTCCGTGTAAAAAAGCTACCATCGGATTGGTTGACAAAGTGTATACACGTGTTGGAGCATCAGACAACATCAGTTTAGGCGAGAGTACATTTATGGTGGAAATGACTGAGACTGCCAGTATTTTGAATAATTTAAGCGATCGATCTCTGGTTCTATTAGACGAAATTGGTCGCGGAACCAGCACCTATGATGGCGTTAGTTTGGCTTGGAGTATCGCAGAATATCTGAACAGCCATCCCCAAAAACCGAAAACTTTGTTTGCCACACATTATCACGAACTCAACGAATTGGAAGACAAATCAGAAGGAATTCGTAATTTTCATATTGCAGTAAAAGAACAGGGACAACAAATTGTATTTTTAAGAACGTTGAAAAAAGGGGGAAGCGAACACAGTTTTGGTATTCATGTTGCGCAATTGGCTGGAATTCCCAACCAAGTACTGATTCGTAGTGCTGAAATTTTAAAGGTTTTGGAAGATTCTAGGTTAAAAAATCAACAAAGAAATGCGCTAAAAAAGACCGAGAGCAAGCCAGTTTATCAAATGAGCATGTTTCAGACCGAAAATCCTGTTTTTAACGAAATGAAAAAGAGTTTAAATCAATTAGATATAAACTCAATGAGTCCTATTGAAGCTTTAATAAAATTACAACAACTAAAGACGATGTTGGATTAAAATTGGTAATTGCAACCCAACGACGGTAGTATAGGTAATTGATCTACACGGGTGTTTTTGATACGATCGAAATAGAAAATATTGGGACGATTGTACACATTTACCAGCGAAAAAATCATGTTGAATTCACGTTTGTTGGCCAATTTCCATTTGCGGTTAGCCGAAAAATCCAAACGATGGTAATATGGCAATCTTCCTTTATTTATTGAGGAATAAATAATGCCTAAATTTCCATTTTGTGATGTGTAATCGGTGGAAATTCCATCCTTGAAATCGTATTTTTCGTAATACCCTTGTGTTTGTGTAAATGGGAAACCTGAACCCAAGTTCCAACGGAATGAAATTTCGGTAGGATTCTTTTTATCAAATTCGTAACTCAATACTACGTTGGCGTTATGACGACGATCAAAAATCGGTTGGTAAGTTTGATACCCATCAAAACGATTCACGTAGGTCAGAGAATAAACAGCCCAGAAATACCAACCTTTACGGGCGTATTTGTAGGAAATATCTCCACCATAAGCATCTCCTGTTTCAATTACGAAATCTTGTCTTAATCGCTCTGGTTTATCCAAATTAAATTCGTCGTTATCAAATAATTTGTCTCTATTGATATTGGTAATTTGGGTAAAGATCTTTACGAATCCTTCGATATTTAGAGTCGAATATTTATTTACTCTGTAGTCTGTTCCTAGCACTAAATGATTGGCCTTTTGCAATTTATGATTTACATCTTTTCCGTTAAATGTTTCAGGAAGATTATCAGGACCTGATAAAAATCCATAAAACAAGTTCACCACATCACGATCTGAAATTGCCGACAATAGGTTTTGAGAATATTGTCCCCCTGCCATTTTAATTCCCCAAGCTGGAGTTAAATTATATCGCATTTGAACACGGGGTTCCCATGAACTATTTCCCAAGGATGCATAATACTGGGTTCTTAAACCAAAATCGGCAATGAATTTTTTACGAACGAATTTATAATTCACAAAAGCATTCAGTTCCGTAGTGCTTTCCAATTGGTTGATTCTGCGATTATTTGAGTTGTATATTTGAAAATCAGTTTGGAACGCGTTGATTTCCAATCCCCATTTCAATGCATCGCGATTAAAGTTGTAATTAAAATTCATTCCGAGATTAAATCCACCGATTTCAGAAGAACGCGGACGATTGTCGGTTTCAATTTGATTGATTTTATAATTCGAATACAAGAAATATCCATCGACACGGGTTTTGGCTTGTTCTGGAACTACCAGGAACTTCCCTCCAAATCCAGTTGACTTCCATTCATATTTGGTTGTATTGGGGAAATCTACCACATCGGTGAAATGAAATCCGTACAATCTAGAGTAGCCTCCAGAGGAAGAATTTTGCGATAATTTGACAAACAAATCACCAAAATTGTAGGGCAATCTGTCTGGATTAGCATAATTATACAGCAAACGTGAGGATTGTTTTAGGAATGAATTGCGGTATGAAACGGCAAAACTGGCATTCCCTTTACCTGGTTTGTATTTTTTAATGGGACCTTCAACCAAAACTTTAGATGTAAAACTGGTCAGACCGGCTTTAACACGTAATCGATTTCGATCTCCATCGCGAGTTTTCACATCCACTACCGCTGAAATTCGCCCACCGTATTCAGCTCCAAAACCAGCCGTGTAAACATCGGCACTTTGCATCATATCGGGATCAAATACGGAGAATAATCCTATAGAATGGAATGGGTTGTAAATGGTCATTCCGTCTAAAGTAACCTTATTCATCACCGGTGAACCACCGCGGATATACAATTGTCCGCCTTGATCTCCTGAAAAGACAACACCCGGTAATATTTGCAAATACTGCAGTAAATCCGGTTCTGCACCTACCGATGGCATCTTGGAAAGTACTTTAGCATCAATGGTTTGAACCGAAACCTGAGCATCTTTTGGTTTGTTTCTAACTACAATTTCAACTTCCTCAATAGTAACAATTTTGATCAAGTAAAAGTCTCTTTTTGAATTTGCACCTGCAACTACTTCGACTTTTTGAACCAAGGTATCAAAACCTGGGTATGAGCTGATAACCGTATAGTTTCCTTTAACGATATTCGTTAAAGCAAAAAATCCGTCGTTATCTGTACTGGTTTGTCGTTTTAATTCCTTTACATACACTGTAGCTCCCTTCAAACGATCGCCATTTTCGTTGTTGTAAACAAATCCTCGAATATCACCATTTCCATTTTCACCAGCGTCGATTTGGCCCAAAGAAATCCCTGAATATAACACGCCCACAAGTAGGCAAAAAAGAACTTTTCTCATTTTCTAACTGCGAAAATACGGAATTGCATTCGAATTGTTAATTGTTCAAGATATTGGTTAATTTTGCAGCAATGGTTTACCGCTTTAAAGTATGGTTCGAAAACAACGATGAAGTGATTCGTTGGATTGATATTAAGCCCTCTCAAACATTTTTGGATTTTCACAATGCCATCCAAGATGCCATTGGCTTCGATAAAAAAGAATTGGCCAGTTTTTACATCTCCGACAGCAAATGGAAACGTCTTTTTGAAATCATGTTGGAAGATATGACTGATGGTGATGACAATGAAGATGCCTTGCCCGTGGTAACCATGAATCAAGCTAAATTGCGAGATTACATCAACGATCCACATCAACGATTCATTTATGTAACCGATTATTTAGCGAATTGGACCCTGTTGATTGAATTATTGTCGATTGAAGAATCTTCGAAAGATTTAATTTATCCCCGTTTATTCCGTTCTGAGGGAAAAGCTCCTCGTCAACGTGAAGATAGTAAATTCAAAATGTTAGACGACAACGAATTCGATGTTTTAGCCGCTAAAATTCTAGCTTCCAAAGGAATTCAAAACGAGTTGACCCAGGAGTTTTCTGAATTAGAAACCGATGCTACGGATGAAGACGAAGACGATGAATTCGGAATGGACGACGAATTAGAAGATGATTTAGGTTACGAAGATGAAATTCGCGAATAAAAGCGAAACCCCTCCTCAAATCATTCTCATTGGTGGTCCCACCGCCTCAGGAAAAACTCGTTTAGCTATAGATTGGGCGAAAAAGCTCAATACTGAAATTATTAACGCCGACAGTCGTCAAATTTATCGAGAGCTGAATATTGGAGTGGCGCGTCCTTCGGTTGATGAACTTGCCGAAGTCCCTCACCATTTAATTGCATCTCATTCCATTCATGAACCGGTAAATGCCTGGCAATATGCTCAAGAGGCCAGAAAAATTGCCCAAAATATAATAGAGCGCTTTGGACATGTTGTGGTATGCGGTGGAACCGGACTTTACATGGATGCCCTCGTAAACGGATTGGACGAATTACCGCCCATCCCCCAAACAAAAAGAGACGAATTATCTACTCTATCCAAACTGCCCGATGGATTGAATTTATTGGTAACGCGACTGCTAGAACAAGATAAAAATGCTGAAAACTGGGTAGAATTAAGTAACCCAGCACGTGTAATTCGCGCATTAGAATTGATAGAAACTTCGGGAAAATCGTTAGAAGAACTGCGGATAAAATCCAACGAGCCTCCGAATCCAATTTCTTATACTTGGGAGTGTTTTGCCCTTGATTTAAACCGAGAGTATTTGTACCAAAGAATTAATCAACGTGTAGATGAAATGCTTCTAAACGGCTTTTTAAAAGAAGCAGAAGCCTTATTTGAATACCGTGATTTACAAGCACTAAAAACAGTAGGTTATTCCGAGCTTTTTGATTTTTTCGAGGGAAGTTTGCAATGGCAAGATGCGATAGAATTGATTAAACAGAAAACCAGAAATTATGCTAAACGCCAAGTTACTTGGTATAAACATCATTTGAATACCCAGTGGATTACGGGGTAAATCCGTCTGATTTTAGAATTCTTTCAACGTTATTTCCCGAAAAAACGGATTAAATTCCATAAAATTGCACTTTTTACAATGAACGACGCATTAATTAGCTTATTTACACTAACGATTCTAGAAATCGTTTTAGGGATCGACAACATTATTTTCATTACCATTCTCGCAGGAAGAGTCGAAAAAGCCAAACAGGCTTCTGCTCGAACCTGGGGATTACTATTGGGTATGGTAGTGCGTATTTTAATGTTGATGGGTATAAACTGGATTCAAAAACAGGAACATCCTATTTTTAGTGCTGCTGGACATGATTTTTCTGGAAAAGACCTATTACTCATATTGGGTGGATTATTCTTGGTGTACCAAAGTGTACACGAGATTCACATTAAAATGAAGGGAGAACCATTGGAAAAACAAGAACGTGGAAAAGCCAAAGGTTGGTCGGCAGTTATGCTCCAAATGGTAGTAATTAACGTAGTATTTAGCTTAGACAGTGTTATTACTGCTGTGGGTATGGCTGATCATTTATGGGTTATGATTACCGCAGTTATATTAAGTATGGGCGTAATGTTGCTTGCTAGCAAACCCATTGCTGGATTCGTGAATGATAATCCATCGGTAAAAGTTCTAGCATTGGCATTTTTGGTATTGATTGGTGTTTCCTTGCTAGGCGAAGGATTTGACCAAGAGGTTAATAAAGGTTACATCTACTTCTCAATGGCTTTCGCATTTACCATTGAAATGATCAATTTGCGAATCGACAAATTGAACAGCAAAAAATAAAGTTAGTTAATCATTATAAATCGGTGAATCGATAAATATCCTCGATTTCGCTTGTGTGATCTTTTTCTACAACAGATTTTAATAAACCGGTTTCCATTTCATATACCCAACCGTGAATGATGGGATACTGTCTGTTTTGCCAAGCTCGTTGAACTACTGATGTTTTAATCAAATTATTCACCTGTTCAATCACGTTGATTTCAACCATTTTATTTACGCGCTCGGTTTCATCTTCAATGGCATTTACTTCGTGTTGATGATGATAGTAAACATCCTTCAAATTGCGTAACCACTTATTCAACAAATCAAAATTGGAGTGTGTCATGGCCGCTTTTACACCACCGCATCCCGTATGTCCACACAGTATGATGTGTTTAACTTTTAAATGTGTTACAGCATATTCCAAAACGCTTAGCAGGTTCAAATCTGTATGAACCACCAAATTAGCAATATTTCTATGTACAAATAATTCACCCGGTTGTGCCCCAATGATTTCATTGGCTGGAACACGACTATCACTGCAACCAATCCATAAATATGCAGGACTTTGATCTTTGGCCAAATCACTAAAATATTCAGGGTCTTGTCCTAATTTCTCACTTGCCCATGCCCTATTACACAGAAATAATTTATCTTTTTCGTTCATTTTATTTTATTTATTGGAAGGGATGTTTATCGGATTGAATCAAAAATTCAGTTACTAAGTCAAATATCTAATTGAAAACTAAGAAATTTTGGAAAAGAAATACGTTGAATTATGCTGGTTATCGATTCTATTATATTAGCAATTCTGTTATACTAAATTTAAGTTTCTATTAGGATAAATTCAAAATACGTGATTTTAAATCATCGCGTTGTTTATCGTTATGAAACTTCGATTGAACTGTTATATTTCGAGTACTTGATTGTTCAATAAAGTCATTTAAAACATCGGTGATATCGTTATCAATAAAGGTGGAATTGGAAAAATCTAATATCAAAGAAGCGCCCTCAGGAATTTGAACTAGTTCTTTTCTTAAAACAGACTTATTCATGAAAGTAACTTGATTATGAAACCTCAATAATAGGTTATTTCCTGAAGATACCATGCTAAATGTTTTATGAAAATTAGATTTTAGAACAAAATAATATCCCAAAATCAATCCTATAGCGATTCCTATAAGCAAGTCCGTAAATAAAATGGCAATAATGGTTCCTACGAAAGGAATCAAGGCATCCATACCTCGAGCCTTTTGCTCTTTTAACAAGCTTGGTTTGGCTAATTTATATCCCACAAAAGTCAGAATTGCTGCCAATGCCGATAATGGGATCAAGTTGATTAAATGAGGTGCAAAAAGGACAAAAACCAACAACCACAATCCATGAAAAATGCTGCTATACTTGTTGGTTGCACCAGCGTTCACATTGGCTGAAGTTCTAACTATTACTGCAGTTATTGGTAGTGCACCAATAAAACCAGCCAATGTATTTCCGATACCTTGTGCAATTAATTCTTTATTGGGAGGAGAAACCCGTTTTAAAGGATCGATTTTATCTCCTGCTTCGAGACTTAATAATGTTTCAATGCTTGCAATTAATGCTATGATAAACGCTAATTTCCAAACCATAAATTCACCGATTGCACTCCAATAAGGACTGTGAAATTGACTGCCTAATCCTTGGATTGATGATAAAATACTACCATCTCCCAATATCGGAACATTAACCATGTGTTTGGCTTTAATTTCCCAACTAGGTTCACCGTAATTGATCATCCATTGATTAACCAATACCCCCATAACAACCACAATTAATGGAGCAGGAAACCATTGGAATAATTGATTCTTTTTGATGGCGGGCAATTCCCAAGAAAATTGAATTACTAATCCCAATATTCCAATTAAAATTGCCGTGGGAGAAATTTTTTGAAATGCATAAAACAATTCTGATAAGGTATTATGTCCGTCTTTTTGAATAAATTCTTCATCACCGAATGCCACTTTATCGTAACCCACCAAATGGGGAATTTGTTTCAAAATCATCATGATACCAATTGCAGCTAACATGCCTTTAACGACTGACACGGGAATAAAATCTGCAATTACACCCCATTTTAGCGTTCCTATTATTAATTGAAATACACCTGCTAGAACAACTACCAATCCGAAAATAGCATATACATTTTCTGTGCTGATGGCGGACAAATCTTTGTACGCCCCTTCCACAATTACAATTAAACCAGCAGCAGGTCCCGAAACACTTACATGGCTCCCACTTAATGCCCCAACCACGATACCACCGATAACACCCGCCATAATTCCTTGAATAACCGATGCTCCTGATGCCATTGCAACGCCCATACACAAGGGCAAAGCAACCAAAAATACCACCAGAGAAGAAGATAGATTTTTACCTAAGTTTAAATTTGTCATATTTTGAATAAAATCTATTTATTTAGGTTATTACCAAAATTAATAGATGTTCAAAAATACAAGGAAATTTGAATTTTGCGGATACTTGTAATGAGGATTTCTGAAAGATTCAGAAGTACTGTTCTTATTTCTCGTCGAAAAACCAAATAAATTCGTCTATACTATCTAAAGGAAGGGAATTTTTATTCCAACGGAAATCAAATTTCAACATAAGTTCCAAAATAAAAGTGCTTCTCTCCCAAGGATTTTTCGAATCAAAACCAGACGATTTCAACTGTTTTAACTTAGTTAACTTTCTGGATAATTCATTCTCGCCCCATTCGCCTGCTTTGTAACTTTTGGATGCTTGACGAAGACGTTTTATCATTTCTTCCTGCTCCTTTTTGACTTCTTTCAAATTTGGATATCCGATAGAATGAAGTTGAGTTCGAACCTTTTCTAAAAGTTGATTCAATTGCTCTAATGAACCATCTAAAGCGAACTCATTTTCAAAAGAATCAGTAATTGTTTTTATTAATTCCGTTTCTGCTAAATACAACTCTTCTTGTTTTATTCCAATTTGATCCATTTTCTTTTGAGTTGCTGCGGTTATTAACGCGGAACTCAATCGAAGTTGCAATCGTGGTATGGCTAATCCATTAGATGAAATAACCGACGGAACTTGCATCCAATACCTAAACTCAGCTGGTCCTGCAACGTATACCACATTGGGAAGAATGGCTTGCTGATAAGCAGGACGTAAAATCACGTTGGGACTAAATCGTTCAGGATTCGTTTGTATTTCTTGGGTAAACTCTTCCGCACTCCAAGATTTATCTGAATCCAAGAGGGTAAATCGATCATTTTTTAAATCAATCCTGCGTCGAATTGCCCAAGATCCACTGTTATTTTTCTTATCCTGTTGATTTTCTAATGATTCGATATAATCCTCTGCCGGTAAATCAGAAGTTTCATACACAGAAATTTTCCCATTGTTCACTTCCGGAATCCCAGTTTCAGCAGGTTGATCGGTTTCAACTCCTGTCGAATTCTCGAAATAAAATAAATGCGTTCGACGATGATGAACCGGTGGTTGAATCGATAAGGACTGTAATTTTTTGGATTGTTCTTCAAATAAATCAAAGTTCAATTCGCTTGTTTCTCCCTGAAATACTGCTGATCCCAATTTTTTTAATTCCGAATCCAAAGGATCCAAAACCAGCAGACCCAAATCGCCAAACCATTCATTAACCAGACTTCTGGTGGCATCAGCCAAGTTGGCATGGTTTATATAATGCCACTTGCATCCCTCCAAAAAATCAACCCAAGCTAGTTCATGGGCGAAATCTGATTGCATCTGATTGATCAACGACACTAAACCCGATGTGGGTAATTGCCCCACAGGAACACCCTTTTCGAGCAATGGATATTCCCAAATATATTCCTTATTCAAAAATGGAATTCGCGAAATTTCTTCAAAATCGTGATCCTCAGTTGCCATCCAAAACACCGGAATTGCCGTATAATCTGGGTATTTCTGATTGATTTCACGGGCTGTTTGAATAGTTGAAATAATTTTATTCCATACAAAAACGGGACCTAAAAATGGGTGAATCTGCTGTCCTGTAACTACGGTAACACTATTGGAATGCAGTAAAATATCAATATTTTCTTGGGTTTCTGGGGATATTTTTCCTGCTCCAAGATGCTTGTATTGTTGGTTAATTACTTGGTGGAGGACATTCCGTTTTTCAGAGGTAAAGTACTCAATACTCTGCTTTAAAACGGGCAATAAATCAGCTCGAACACCCAGATTGATTAAACCTTCGTTGGATTCAAAATGCTCCCAAGCCCAAGTTTGTAATCGATTATCTCTAAATCCTCCTGGGGTGAAGCTTTTTTGAATTCGAATCATGTTTATTTTAAATTGATCAATTCACCCGTTAAATCATAATGTGAGGCGGCTGTAATTTTAACTTCAGCAAAATCACCCATTCTCACATAATTACCATTTATCGGAACCCATACCTCATTATCTACTTCCGGTGAATCGTACTGTGTTCTACCCACAAAATGATCATTCTCAATACGATCAAACAACACTTTCTGAACAGTACCCACTAACGATTGGTTAAATTGGTAACTGATATCCATTTGTTGTTCCATTACACGATTGGCACGTTCTTGTTTTTCTTCTTCTGACAAAAGGTCTTCTAAGGAATAAGCATGCGTATTATCTTCATGAGAATAGGTAAACACCCCTAAACGCTCAAACTTCAACTCTTGAAGTGCTTCTAATAATTCGTTAATATCTTCTTCTGTTTCACCCGGATGTCCAACCAAAACAGTTGTACGAAGTGCAATACCGGGTACTTGTTCACGAATTTGTTGAATCAATTCCATGGTGCGACGTTTTGTAATTCCACGGCGCATGGTTTTCAACACATTATCGGTAATATGTTGAATTGGCATGTCCAAATATTTGGCAATATTGGGTCTTTCCGCCATTACTTTGAGTACATCCATAGGAAACTGTGACGGATATGCATAATGCAAACGTATCCATTCCAATCCCTCTATATCCGCCAAGCGCGACATTAATTCTGCCAATTTTCGTTCACCATATAAGTCTAAACCGTAATAGGTAGAATCTTGTGCAATCAGCATAATTTCCTTAGTGCCATTTTTAACTAAATTTTGCACTTCCTGCTCTAATGCTTCTATGGATTTACTTACATGATTACCACGCATTAAAGGAATAGCACAAAACGAGCACGGACGGTTGCATCCTTCCGAAATTTTAACATATGCATAGTGTTTAGGAGTGGTTTGCAATCGTTCTCCAAGC
>JACCDU011072651.1_pt1 | contig 34577 bp, 59 predicted proteins | sample 7446081 | NCBI WGS metagenome assembly JACCDU01 (sample SAMN15323447, study PRJNA562643) | freshwater metagenome | isolation source: river surface water | place: USA:Blue River Watershed | collected 2017-08-17
CACTTAAATCAATTGCATTGATATTAAAAGACTGTGATTCTTTTATAAGAAAAGCGTCTACATCATTTGCAATTTGAACTATTTGGTCATCTGTCATTTTTTGTTTGTTTACTTTCTTCGAAGCAAGCTCGATGGCTTTTGATAAAAAGTTTGGGACGAGTCTCTTCCCAAAGTTCGCCGTCAACGCACTTGATGCGTTTGTCTGATAGTGGTCTAGGTTCAAATTTATTAATTGTGATGTCCACACTTACAAGCATCATAGTGGTAACGGCTACAGTTCCTATGATACCAAATATCCACTCTCTGTTGGTCATAAAATTACCCTCAAAACGATAGACTTTAGTAAAAAATGTGGTTATCGATAACTACTTTGATTGGCTTGTGATGTGCCCATAAAGGCTTTGGAATTGATTTTTCATGAAAGTGACTAGCTCCTTTCGATGTGTCGTTTACTTTTAACGACAGTATTTTTTCTGCAAGTAATATAAAAGGTCTTAGTTCGTAAGAGCTACGCTCAGGTGGCTTTATCTTACCATACCACGAAAACTGATAAGGTCTTGCCATCTCCGCACATATTCTTTTTGGATTAAAGTCAGCGCGTCGATACAGAACCATCCCTACGGCGATTTGACCTGCTTGAGGCTCGCCGCGTGCCTCCATGAACATTGTCTGCGCTAAGCATGTTAGCGCTAGAGTTTCTATCATGATTACCTCCTATTGCTAAGGGTTCGTTTTTACAACATTAATTCCATCATAAACAAACCAAGTCACTATAACTTCTCTAGGTTCGTTTGAGGGGGTAGTGTAATGCCCATACATTCCATAAGGCGGGAATATAACAAGCTTTCCTTCTTCAGTTTTAATGCTTTTATTTTGCTCAGGAAAAACTAACTCCCCTCCTTCGTGCACTGTATTTAAATGTAAAATAACCGATGCATATCGTAATAAAGTTTTATTTCTTCTTGACTCTGCCAATTCTCCATCTGTATGATAATGACAAATATCATTTGGATTATATAAGTGATATTCATAACCTGAGTCTGCTGATGAAAAGGTGGGTTTATATCTTGGCTGAATTATTGACTCTTGAACTTCAGTAAAAATAACATGTAACTTATTATCTAAATCTTTTAATTCAGGTATCTCAGTAATGTGAATTGTGTTTCCATCTCTGTTATATCTAGTTTCTTTTTTATGAGAAATAAAAGGTCTAACAGCATCCCTAATTTCTTTAGTAGTTTCTGAATCTAAATAATTTGGAAATTCTAAAATCAACCTTTTTTATCCTCTAACACTCTTGCTACATCTTTGTTGAGTGATCGTACAATCTCTACGCATCGTGCATGCTCTTTCAATCGAACGCTGTCAGAAATCACAGCCTCGAGCTTACGAGCATATTCAATAATATCTAACGGCTCATCAGTTGGATCTGTGTATAAACCTTTAGGATCATTGTTGTTACAATAAAAAAATATTTGCTTAATCAAATCTTCGCTAATCATAGTCACCTCTATTTATGTTTATTCTTTAATTGCCAAAATTTTAATAACGAACAAAACATCTCGAATCCTCTAGTTAAATCTTCTTCCGACCATTCGATTATTTTGCACAAACCTGCTTCAGTGCGAGAGACAAAGATGTTAGCACAGCGAGCTTTGGGTATACCTAACCCTACTCTATATGCCGATAATTGCATTAAGTGATCATCATAGGCTAACACATCCTTAGGATCTGTAAAGTCTTTAGTTTTAATATCGACCACAATACCATTGCCTACAGGGTCATTTGTTGCATGCAAGTCACATTTTCCCGCAAAACCTAGCTCATGACCAAAAGAACGCTCAGCAATCCATCCAATCCTTCCATATTGCTCTTCTAACGCACGAACGCATCCTTGGACATGATCTTGATACTTATCATGTGATCTGCCCTCATAGAACGATTCTATGGCTGTATGAATATCTGTACCAAGATCAGCTGCGTCCCTACCTTGCTGTTTAGAATCTTGAATAATGCGGTCAATATAGTCTTGTTCTGACTCACCTTCGCGTTTTGTGGATGTAAGAGCCGCCATTAAGACTTGAGTTTGCATCCATGCGACTAGCGCAGGCTTGTTTGCTACACCTAAAACTGTAGTCACTGAGGGTATGTAGTTATGTTCCCTTGCGTCTCTTAATGTAGTATTGCGTTCCTTGCCGTTCTTACCTACGATTGTATATTGTGGTATACCGTCACGCGTGTACCAATGGTTTGATTCTGATGCACGAATCTTCGGTGGTTCTGATGCGTAAAATAAACTTTTGCTCTGCTCAGTCATAATTATCTTTCAGTTAAAAATCTGTTAAGTTCCTTTGAGTACCACTCTATCTTGCCTGCGTCTTCGCTTGATTCACCTTTAAGACCTATGCGACTTGTATACTTCATAATGTTCCCGCGCAAGTAACCAACATATTCTTCAGGTGATAGCTTGGCTCGAATATACTCAATCGTCTCTATGCCTCCCTGAGTGTAATGAGGAGGGTGATTGACCATATCAGGTTTTGGCTTATCCTTATTTTCTTTATCTATTTCCATATGCCGTTCCTTATGATGATATTTGCATAACCACAAAACATCGAGTGGCTTATTGTAATCTTCATGGTGAGCTACTACATTTTCTGTAGCACCACATCGTTCACACGGCTGACGAATTAATCGCCCTGTTTGCATAGCGTAGCCAACAGCTTGATGAGCTTTTCTTTTTAATTTGTTTTCTGCTAACCAAAACTTTTTGTGTGGCGCTACCTCGTCAAAAGATAATAATTTTTTACTTTCTCTTTTGTTTTTTACTTTTTTACCGTGGCAAACTCTGCAATAACCAAGCAACCCATCCCTGTTTAAAGTTGACTTATAAAATTCTGAAATAGGTTTTTCTTCAAAACAAGAACTACAAGTTTTTGTTGTGGGTTGCTGATTACTGTTATTTGCGTCAGACGCAATAATTTCCATGACTAGAACGGCAAATCGTCAGCTATGTCATCAAAATTTGCGCTCGGCGCAGAACTAGCAGAACTTCCTGTAGAAGGACTGCCGTGTAAGCGTTCCCACTCAGGCGACATTCTGATCTTGTTTTTAAGATTGTCAGAGAATGTCTCAAACAATTCCATATCAGGATCATCAATTGAAAATAATTTCAATTCATTTTTGCCTTCAGGTAAGCCGTTCTTTTTAATAGTTGCAGGAACAGGATTGATGTTTGCAATGTTTGTGTAGGTGTTACCGTTGTTTTCAGTTTCAACTACAGAGATCATTGCCCACTGACCTAAAACATTCTTTAATTCAAAACCTCTTAGCTCGTCAGCAGTAAAGTCTTTACCACGCCAAGTTTGCAAGTCTTTTCTTAAAGTTGATTTTTCAGCAAGTGTTACTGTAAAGTTTTTAGATACAGTCATTGGATCACCCTTAGCGGTGACTGTTGGATTGCCTTCAGCATCTTCACCGTGCACTTCAAACTGAAGCATCATCTTGTGAAGTTGTTTTTCTTTGCCCATGTATTCAGACTTTTGAGTGCCAAGGTCAATAATACGATAGCATCTAGCAAGATGCATGCCCGTAGGTACGGGAATAAAATTTGAACTACCTTCTGATTTCGCTACTAAACTCATTTATTTCTCCTAAATTTGTATTAAATCTAACGTCTCTAAATTGACCATCGGACAATCCACACTCAAAGCGGATCATATTCCAATCGTCAGGTGTTGCGATGCCGTGTAGAGCTCGACTCAACGCTTGTATCAGCATTTGTTGTCTTTCTAATTCGGCTTGATGCCACATAGCTTGTTGGTAATCATCATCATAGGAAGCCATATAAACCTCCAAAAATAATAGCAAACAAACCCGCTACAGATATAGCCACAATTAACCAATCAATAGTTATATGACCTTTTGGCTTATATAACCTTTTTTCTAAAAGAGCTTGTTGCAATGCGTCAGCATCTTTACTTGCTCTAGTTTCAAAAGGTTCTTGATATAACAATCCTATCTTTACGCCTGTCTTGGTCATATAAGGTGGCGTTTTTCTATAATGCTTTTGATTCGCTTCCATTCTCTTTCCTCCTAAAAAAAGTATTTGAGTGAAAAGAATATTACCATAGTTTAATTATTTGTTGCAATCTTTTTTTTAATTGTGTAATATCGAGTTAATTTCAGAAAGGAGAGTAAAATGCAACTGAAAGAATATTTTGACAACAAACCGCATGGCTCTAAGGTAGAGTTTGCTAAAAGCTTAGGTATTACTAAGACTTGGCTATCTTTAATCATGAGCGGTAGAAAGCTTCCAAGCGCATTCTTGTGTACGGAAATAGAAAGACTTACAAAAAAGAAAGTAAAGCGAAAAGAATTGCGACCTGATTTATTTAGCGGAGTATAGATATGCACTATTTTGAACATAATATTAAAGACTACAGAGCAGACGCGTTTACATTAACTATGATTCAGCATGGCGCTTACAGACAATTGATAGATCAATATTATTTGAATGAAGAGCCACTGACTTTAGATTTGGAAGTTTTATGCGCCGACTTGCTAGTTAGGGGAGAAGATGAAAAGAAAGCTGTTGTATTTATATTGGGAAAGTTTTTCAATAAGACCGAAGTTGGTTATGTTCATAAGCGATGTGATACTGTCATTCAAGCGTTTAAAGAGAAGTCTGACAAGAATCGTAACAACGCTGTTAAGAGATGGAGCAAGGTGAAGGATGCGAACGCATTGCCACAAGAATGCGAACGCAATGCCAACCAAGAACCATTAACAAGTAACCAAGAAACAAATAACCATGTACCAAGACCATTAGGTGTGAATGTTTCTATTTGGGAAGACTATATGAAGCTAAGGAATGCTAAAGATAAACCGATGACAGAAAGCTTCTTAAAAGCAATGAATAAAGAAGCTGTCAATGCAGGCATCAATTTAAATGAAGCAATCTTAACTTGTGTAGAAAATAATTGGATTGGTTTTAAAGCGCAATGGTATGAAGAGTTAAAAGAAAATAAAAAATCATCTGAACCAATGAAATGGCCAGGCAAATGATTGGCGCAACCGAGTTAGTTGAGTTGCGTAAACAACACATTAATCCCGAGATTGTGGATGTTTGGGTTGGAGACGATAACAAATATTATTCAGGTGAGTGGCATAAGTATTCAGATACTCAGGAATATCCATCAATCACTGTTGAGGATAAGGACAACATCAATGCATTAGATTTTAGATTTGCTTTTGGATTGACAATATTTATTCGTGGTAGAGATACAGATCGAATGTTGAAAGTGTATGAAAAGGTAAATAAGTGCTTGCCCGAGCGGGTGCTTATATTTAACTGCGAAGGTACGCAGGTTGAGATTATGGACAACAAAGGATTACTAAGTGGAATTATTGAATAGCAGTGAGATAGATTTTGAGCAGTATTTAAAACTTACTGAAGCTCATATGAAAGTCAAGGATGCAAGTGTATTCATTGACGAATTAAAAGAAGATATTGTAAATCCGCCAAAAGTTAAAGTTTGTTCAATGCCTTGGTCAAAAACAATTAATGAATTTAATTTTAGAGCGGGCGAAGTAACACTATATGCAGGTAGTAACGGTGGAGGCAAGAGTTTAATTACAGGGCAAATTGCACTAGGACTTATTAAGCAAAATGAAAAAGTTTGTATTATGTCGTTTGAGATGAAGCCCAAGCGCACGCTTACACGAATGACTAGGCAATTTAGTGGACAAGATTTAGATAATATTTTTTTAAAGGATCGTGTTGCATTAACAAATAGCTATTACGACAGGCTTAAAAAGTTTTCTACAGACAAGCTTTGGTTATACGATCAGCAAGGAACTACAAGCTCTAAACAAGTTATATCAGTTGCAAGATATTGCGCGGTTGAATTAAACATTACGCATATCTTTATTGACTCGCTTATGAAGTGCGTGTCAGGCGAAGATGATTACAATGCACAGAAAGCTTTTGTTGATGAGTTGACAGCGCTTGCGCGCGATCATAATGTACACATACATTTAATTCATCATATAAGAAAGCTTGAGAGTGAAGAAAAAATGCCAAACAAAAATGACGTTAAGGGTACAGGCGCTATTGCAGATCAAGTGGACAACGTCTTGCTTATGTGGCGCAACAAGAAAAAAGAACGCATGATTCGCAATGGCGAAGAAATAAAAGGTGTACAACCTGATGCTTATCTCATGTGTGAGAAGCAACGTAACGGAGAAAATGAAGAGTGGTATCAGCTTTGGTATCACAAAGATAGTCAGCAGTTTGTAGAAGATGAGAATGCAGTACCAATGGCATTCGATACAGTAGGTGCGTTTTGAAAGATTATAACTTTGTAGTCGTAGAAGGTGTAAACAGAGGAAACGAAAGTAAAGAATTCCTTTATCAGTGTTTAGTTAGAGATGTTATCAAGAAAAGAATTGCTGATAGAGACAAAGCTTTTGAGTTTTTAGGTCGATGGGAAATGCATCATAAGGATTCAAAATTAAGGGAAGATGTTTTATATCAATGGCAAAAAGGAAACCGCGGAAAGGAGGGTGAATGGTATGACTAATGCAGTAAATAAGCAGTTGATTGACGCATTGGAAGCAATGTGTGAATTGTATGTTCCTGAAGACGAAAGTATCGAGAACGACGCAGTAGCAGGTTACGCGATGAACATTTTAGAAACAGCTAAGAAGATTGAAGCTGATTATAAAAATAAACCGCTACCTGAGAATGATGTATGGGAATTGGCTGAAGATTTAAATCCTCATGATCCAATGTATCCAATACATTTTGCAAGAGCAGTCGAACGTAAACATGGCATAGGAGCTGAGTAATGGAAGAAGAAAAGAAAGATCCAAAGCTTGTTATGGACGAGAAGACAGGATTGTTTTCGTTTGAAAAAGAAACAATTACTGTTGAAGAACATAATCAAGAGATGTTAAAAACAATGGAAGAGTTTGCTGAGGTGCTTGAGCTTTCTATTTTAAGAGAGCGTGATGCATGCGCTAAAGTTGCACTTGAACTCAAAAGCGAAGAAATTGCTAAAGCGATTCGTGAACGTGTGCCTGCACAAAGCACGGCGGTGCATTAATGGAAATTACTTTACCATTTCCGCCGACAGTCAATACCTATTGGCGAACCTTTAACGGACGTATGCTTATTAGCGAGAAGGGTCGCAAGTATAGAAAGATGGTCGCTGATGAAGTGATGATCTATCAAGGTAGAAAACAGTTGCAAGGCAAAATTAAGGTAACTATCGAAGCTTATCGTCCCGACAAAAGACGCCGTGACTTAGATAATCTTTTAAAAGCACCGCTTGATGCATTGACACACGCAGGCGTTTATCAAGATGATGAGTTAATTGTTGACCTAAGAATTTATTGGGCAAATGACAACGGTGGTTTTATAAAAGTAAAAGTTGAGGAGATTACATAATGGCTGTTACTAAACTTCCAAACAAAAAGAAAGATGGTGTGCTTGATATTCTTACAAGCGCTATGGATGAAGATTATGATGAGGTTATCGTAATAGGTTTTAAAGGCAAACAATATTTTGTAACTAACAGCGAGATTACAAATGGATTAAAAGTTATTGGCGCATTAACAATGGCACAGTATGAATTATTGAAAATAGGAGACGAGTATGAGTGAAGTTAGAGACCCACATAAAGCGGTTGAGTATATTTTAAGAAATGCAAAAGCGCATGCAAAAGCAAAAGCCGAGCGTAATTATTTAGAAGAGTATCGCAAATCATTAAAAGCTATGCTCATGAAGCAATGCTTAGAAACAGCTATCGGCGCACAAGAGCGCGAAGCTTATGCGCATCCTGAATACAGAGCGCTACTCGACGGGATTAAAGTAGCGATGGAAGAAGAAGAAAAGCTTCGATGGGATCTTATTGCCGCGCAAGCATCCATTGATATTTGGCGCACAGAACAATCTAATTTAAGAGCTGAAGGAAAGGTGACTATATGATCCAAGAACCAATGAACAACACATCTTTGATGGAGTACTACACATCATACACACTTAAAAATAATATAAGTATTGAGTTTGATAAGTTTAAAAATCTTGTAAGACTTATTGAGAGTCATCACGGCATCGATGATGATAATGAAGCGCAAGACGCGCTAGAAAACATCGAACACGAAATCATTGCACGATCATGTCGCAATGGCGTGTGTGAGGATTAATCATGGCAGAATTTGTAGCAATATTATTGATGTATCACTTTAACGCTAGTATTTGGTGGTGGATTGCTTTTGTGTTGGTATTTATTTTACAAGTAGCTCATGAGATGAATAAAATTTATAACAAAAAACATGACAAGCGATGAAAAGAAACACTTGGATCTTCTTAGTCAGCTTGGTTGCATTGTATGCGCAAGGCTTGGCTACGGAGCAACTCCTGCGGAAATACACCACCCACGAACCAAGGCGCGTGGCATCGGGCTCAAGGCATCCCACTACGATGCAATTCCTTTATGTCCCGAGCACCATAGAGGACAGAGTGGAGTGCATGGTATGGGAACCAAAGGGTTTGCTAAGCACTACGGGTTTGACGAATCCGATTTACTCGAAACCACTAAAATCCTTTTGGATCAATTAAAGAAGAACATCATTGGCTAGAGTACTTATAAATCATTACAGAAACATTGCTATTGAATGCACTCGCAAAGATAAGTGGTCGGTGCTAGTTATAGGATGGGCGCCTGTAAAAAAATTAAAAATTTTAAATAAAGATGTTGACAAAGATTGGAAAGTGTTTAATTATAACTTACATCATGCAATTGACCGTATGATGAAAAGCAACATTGAAGACAGTGCACTACAAGAACTTGAACTTTTACTTGGGAGAATTGGAGATGACAAGATTAGAGTTGATAGCAGAGATTTGTAAACGCATGGCAGATGATTTAAAAGAAGATAACGACCGCGCTGAAGAGAGAGAGCAACAAAGAGAAGCGCAAAAGAAAATGGATGACGATGAATAAAATATTATTTGGCGACTGCCGAGAAACAATCAAGCAATTTTTGGACTTAGGGGTGAAGGCAAACATGTGCGTCACCTCTCCACCTTATTACGGACTTAGAGATTATGGAACAGGCACATGGGAAGGTGGTGACCCTAATTGCTCACATAAGCGCGACAGTAAAATGTCAGACAAGTGTATTACAGGCCATGTAAACCTTGAAGGCGCTGTAGGTGACGGAATTTATAAAGATGTATGTCCTCGATGCGGTGCCAAGCGTAAAGACATGCAGATAGGACTCGAGCAAACGCCCGAAGATTATATTAAAGAGATGGTCAATGTATTTAGGTTAGTTAAAGACTTACTCACAGACGATGGTGTTTTATGGGTCAACATCGGTGATAGTTACTCAAGCTATAAAGACTGTAAGAGCATTGGCCAAACGCTTGCCAAAGGCACTAACAGAGAAGACGCTCATGTGTTAGATAAAGGTAACAGCCCAACACGGAACACCAAGATGTTGAAATCACAAGGATTAAAGAATAAAGATTTAATTGGTATACCGTGGATGCTTGCGTTTGCATTGCGTGCAGACGGATGGTATTTAAGGCAAGACATTATATGGCATAAGCCTAACCCAATGCCTGAGTCGGTTGGTGATCGATGCACAAAAGCACACGAATATATTTTTCTATTATCTAAATCAGATAAATACTTTTTTGACAGTGATGCAATAAAAGAAAAAGGCGTTACTCCTGCAGGCACCAAAGGAGCTAAGGGAAGCGTTCAAAGACTGAATGAAAAAGGTGTTAACTCAAGGCCTGCTGAATATAAAATTTATGACGGTATGCGAAATAAAAGATCAGTATGGACTGTAAATACTAGACCTTATAAAGGTGCGCATTTTGCAACATTTCCAAAAGATTTAATTGATCCATGCATTAAAGCATCTTGCCCTGAAAAAGTTTGTGTTGAATGTAACACGCCATATAAAAGACAAAAGAAAGTTGAGCGTAATTTAACTATTGAAGAGGTTGATCAAATAAGAAACTCTCTTATTGAAAATAATAAAGAAAAAAAACCTTACGCAATTATTGAAGAGGAATTTAGGAATCAAGTTATTGAGTATAGAAACTTGCCTAAGCACGATGACCTTAGAAAATATTTGCAAGAGTTTAGATCTAAATCAGGTAAAACTATTCAAGAGATTGAAGACTACTTTGACACACAAGCTCCACATCATTGGTTTGAATCGAACGGAAGCTATCCCGATAAATTTGATTGGATAAAACTAAAATCATTTTTATTGCTAGATGATACCTACGACGAAGCTATGACAGAAATTTTTTATAAGAGTGGATTAAAGTGTGCTAACAATTACGTTGACGAAGGATTGTCCAAGCAGTGTGATTGCAAAACAAATGAAACTCGAAGTGGTATTGTATTCGATCCTTTTATGGGAAGCGGTACAACAGCTCAGGTTGCGCTTGAAAACGGAAGACAATACATGGGGTGTGAGTTAAATCCTAATTACGAATCTTTGCAACAAGAAAGAATTAACAGTGTAGTTTTAAAACAAAAAGATGATGAATCTCAATTTGATTTATTTTTGGAGAGATAAATGAAACAAATAGTAATTGTTATTGGATTAAGTTTATTATTAGTTGGCTGTGGTAGTAATTCAGTATGTGTGAATGGAAAAATGTATGTTCAAGACATTGGTTCAAATGTTTATTTTAGATACATTGATGATAAAAAGGAGTGTCTAAATGAAACAACATAAATGGCATAAAGAAATAAAATTAAATGATACACAAGGACATATTTTATCTTTTACAATTATTTTTGGAAGTTTAATAAGTGCTGTATATTTTTTTGGTGGCTGTGGAATGTTTATTTGGTTTATGTTTGCATTAGCTATATGTGCGGCAGGAGGATAATATGAAACAACATAAAGATAAAACAATTAAAGAACAATTATTATTAGCTAAAAAAGACATAAAAAAACTTCATAAATTAATTAAAGAGCTTGAAAGAGATATTAGGTGGGTTAGACGATATACAAAAACTCCAACAATAGATTATGATGGTCCTTTAATACACGGATAGGAAAATATATGAAACAACATAAATGGCATAAAGAAATAAAAGCATGGGCAAATGGCGCACAGATACAGGTTAAGAATGAAGAACATTGGGAAGATATAGAAAAAGACGAAGTGTTAATTTTGAGTGATGAAATGGAATATCGCATTAAACCACAACCTAAAACCCCAAAACAAGCATGGGATGAAGAACTAACAAGAAGCTACAAAGAAACTATCATTGAACGATTAAGAAATGATGATAAGTTTTATGATGAAGTGTTTAGTGCTTACGATAATGCTAAAGATAATGAAATTAAACCACAACCTATACCTAAAGGTTTTCCATGCAACAACTCACCAACAGGTATAAAAGAGCCACAATATTTGTATGTGTATTTAGATGATGATTATGAATTTTCACCTATACCATTAACAAACGAATGGGAATACATAGGCAAAATTAAACTAGAGGAGAGCGACGAATGATTTTACTTACAGAAAAAGAAAGACAGTTATTAAAAGAATCAGCAAGCAATATAAGCGCGCATGCATTTCAAAGGCTTCAGCCACACGAAAGACGGAAGTATTGGGAGACGCTTGATCGAGCTATTCATTCAGTCATGCTGACGCATCCTGAAGCATTCACTACAAAAGCTGTAAATGATATGAATGAGAAGATGAGAAACAAACAAGCTTACGCGAGATACTAAATGAAATATTTGCTTCTATCAGCTTGCATCATGTTAAGCAGTGGATGTGCTCAAGTAGCTACGAGCGTTGCTACGCAAGCAGGTGTACAAGTAATAGGTGAGCAGTATTTAATATCACAAAAAAAACCTACAATTAAATGCAATCTTTACAATGTCATCAATGGAAACAAGATGTGCAGAGTAAGCATGGTTTATAACGTAGTTCACAAACGGAGAAAAAATAATGGCAACACAAGCAATACATAAAAGCAAACGTCACGCCAACCCTATGCAGACTAGGAATGGCAAGCCTAAGCTCAAGGCATTCGATTTAAAAGCGCTCAACGCTTTATTAGAAAAGACTGAGCAGGGTAAGAAGCGCCACAAAATAGCTAAAGAGATTGCTAGAAAAACTAGCATAGGTTAATGGTTTTACTTATTGTGATATGTATACAAAAGAGCATTATGTATACATGTGCGCAATGACGTGTACATATTTTTAGGAGATTTGAACATGTGGACTACACCATCAGCTCAAGAGATGAGATTTGGCTTCGAAGTGACTATGTACGTCATGAACAAGTAAGTTACATGCGTAGGCTTATCTTTAGCCTATGTGATTGTGTTTAAAGGGGAGCTTCGGCTCCCTTTTTTATTACATAAAATGCATGATTTTTTATTTAAATTTCATGCAAATTGTTTCCATTATTTCTATATAAATCAATGACTTGATTGAAAATAGATGTAAAGTATACTTTACATGCAAAAAGTGCTTGACAGGGTATATTGTTTAATTTATAGTTACATCACTATCAATTGATAGATAACTTAAACAACTTAAAACGAAAGCGAATTTATATGAAAACAATAGACTTACAAGTAACAAAAGTAGACACACTAGGCTTACTCTTAGCTCAAATTGCAGAGCTCGAAGCAAAAGCTTCCGCAATCAAACAATCCCTCAAAGAAGACGGTGCAGGTACATACGAAGGTTCAATGTTCAAAGCCAACGTTATTGTTTCTAACCGTTCAACTGTTGACTTCAAGCAAGTATTCGCAGAATGCTCAGTTCCTGCCGAAGTTATTGCTCGCAATACTAAAGCACAAGAAGTCGTAACCGTTAAACTAACTTCAAGATAAGGGGATCAACATGAAAACAGTACCATTCGCAGAATTACTCAAAGAAGCTGTAAACAAGGAAGGCATCCTATCAACATGCTACAGCCGATTTCACCAATACAGCATTGGCAATCAATTATGGTTATGGTCACAAACGGAAGACCGTGGCGAACAGCTAGGCCCCGTAGCAACCTACAAAAAGTGGTTAGAGCTTGGTCGTCAAGTTAAAAAAGGATCTAAAGCTTATGCAATGCTTTTGCCTGTAACAGTACCAAAGAAGGATAAGGCAGGCAAAAAGATTGAAGGTAAGTTTTCAAGATTCTTTATGCCACGCGAACTATGGTTCACAGTGCATCAAACAGAGGGTGAAGACTTCGTTGAAACTCAAGTCACACCTGAGTGGGATAAGCAAAAAGCCCTTGAAACATTACTCATCAAAGAAAATGCTTATGAATCAGCGGATGGTAATTGCCAAGGTTATGCAAGCTATCACAGCTTCGCTATTAATCCTGTAGCTATTTACCCACATAAAACAACCTTCCATGAGTTAGCTCACATTGTATTAGGTCACACCACGGAAGGAACGATGTCTGACTCTGAGATCACACCTAAAGACATCCGTGAAGTTGAAGCTGAGTCAGTCGCTTACATCTTATGCTCAATACTTGGCTTAGATGGTTTAGTTGAGTCCCGTGGTTACATTCAACATTGGTTGAAGGATAATCAGATCGATGATAAGTCAGCGCAAAAGATATTCACTTGTGCTAATACCATTCTTAACGCAGGAAAGGTAGCTTAAAGGTCATTTTTAAGCATTTTGGGACACTTTTGAGGGTTGGGTATAAGGTTACCCGCCCTTGAAGGTAAAAATGGCTCAAAATGGCTTATTTTTAATGTAAAAAAAGTTGATTTAAGGTATTGACAGCTTTATTGTTTAATATATAATTACACCTACGAACACATTGGTTCGGTTTATTTAAAAGCGAAAGGAAACAAAATGCAACTCTATTACGCACTTACTCACAATGACATATTTGATCTTGGCATGCATCCTTCAATAGAGCGTGCTGACTATCACGCTGTTGATCAATTCAACATGCACCAATCCCCGAGCGGTTACATCGTAGTCAATCACAAAGAGCTCGAATATCTTAAAAATACACTTGAAAAACGTGGCGTTGGCATTTACTAGGGAGAAAGCTATGGAATTCATGGTTGTTGATGCGGTAACTGACGAAATCGTCGAAATCAATTTTGAATACAAAACTCATGCAGAGATGTGGATTGAAGTTTTTGGTAAAAACTATCCTGACGCTGAGCTTTATGTGGATCGTGCATAATGGTTCGTCCTATTTACGAAACGGAAGAAAATAAAAAGCGTCAAAATGATATGCGTTCTATTTTAGAATCCAAATGGAGCTGTGTGTTGCAAGATCTACCATACAAGTATCAGCTTGATTGGATGGCATTTAAGGACAAAAAGCCAATGGCAGTGCTTGAATTTAAACATCGCGAGAAGCTTTCGTTCGATGCATGGCCTCGCTACATGATCTCACTTGATAAGTGGATAAGAGCTAGAGAGATTTCACAAGAGATGTGCTTGCCATTTATCATGGTGATCACATTTACCGAAGGCACTTACTACGGATCATTTTTACACAATGAATCGTTTGATCTTTCTTATATGTGGGGTGGCAGGCTTGATCGTAATGACGCGCAAGATTCAGAACCTATGGTGCTTTTACCATTAAAACATTTTAAAAAATTATAGGAAAATAATTATGATAGGTACAAAAGAGAATATGAGAGTCGGTGACATTGTGAGAGCTTATGACTTTGCTCCACGTTTAGGATGCCCTGATTGTTTTATCATTGGCAAGGTGACTAAAATCGAAGGTATGTTTTTTGTCGCTGATACTTTGATGCGTGTATGGGATGGAAAAGTTGAGCACCAAAACAAGCTTGAGAACCACATCAAGCATAGCTTTCGCGCGTTATGCCAAGGCGAAATGGGCTTTGATAAAGAGTATGATCGTGTTACAATACTTGCATGAGTCATCAACATAGATATGTTGCATTGATTGACGGCGAAAAGATAAGAGCCTTTCACCGCCGTGACGAACTCATGCATTGGTTAAAAGATAAACCCGAAGCAACTTATGTGAAGTATTCAGTTAAGCGCGAGAAAAAAGAAAAGATTGATTTAGATACATACGAACTAGCGCCTTTCTAATTTGTTTATGTTTTATGGTTTATTGTTATTGGTTTATGGTTAGCATTGCGACTGTGATGCGACATCTGTAGTAGTGGCATTGCGATCGCATACTTTTCGCATTGCGTTCGCATAAAATTCTCCCGAAAGAATTGCAACAAACAAAACATAGACATTAATTTATTGTTCTGTTAGTCTTTTTGACATCTACTCAAGGACTGAAAAGATGTCTAAGTATCCACAAATATACGCGTTGCAAGATCCCATCACGGAAAGCATCCGCTACATAGGCAAAGCTAAAAATCCCGCCGAAAGATTTAAAAAACACCTTGCAGAGTTAAATTCAAACAGACGATCTCATTATCCTGTATACCAATGGATGAATAAGCTATCTAAAGAAGGCTTGTTACCTAAATTAATTGTGTTAGCATCTTCAATCTCAGATGATTGGCAAATCCTAGAGACAGAGATGATCTCACAACACCGTCAGGAATTGGGTAGAACATTGCTCAACGTAGCTGATGGCGGAGATCAGCCCCGTTGCAGTGACGAACAAAGAAGATTGAATGCGCTAAAGATGCATGCGGTTTTAGATGCGCGCGGAAGACATAGCCCAATTAAAAAAGGATCAATACTAACGAGAGTGCATTATCTTAAAAAACAAATGACTTTCCATCTTAGGTATATAGACAGAATGTCTCCTGAGAAAGCTGAGTCAATCTTAAACAAGTTACGAGATGCAGGCGCAAAGCGTCCTGATCTCTTTGGTGAGTATAGGTATTTATAATGTCAGAAATTACTGAATATAAAGTTGCTACAAGCTTTGAAGCTAAGCCTAAGCACGCAGGTGGAAGACCCACAAGATATACGAAAGAATTAAGCTTCGAGATATGCGCACGCCTTGCTGAAGGTGAGCCAATGACAAAGATTACAAAAGATGCGCACATGCCTGCTCCTTCCACGCTCTACCGTTGGCTCGCAACGGATTCAGAGTTTCGGGATAGATACGAGGTTGCTAGGGCTGACGGAGCTCATACTTTCGCTTCACAAATTGTGGAGATTGTTGACGAAGAACCACAGTATGTCTTTGATGACAAAGGAAATAAACGCGTTGACCCTGGCTCAATCGCACAGAAACGCTTAAAGATGGATGGTCGCAAGTGGATTGCGGCTAAATACTTGCCTAAAGTTTATGGTGACCGCACCGTTGTGCAAGGTGACGCAGACGCTGACGCAGTGAATGTAAACATCAACATCTTTGACGAGATGATTAAGAACCTCGAGCTGAAGAGACAAACAAAATGAGCGACCTTATAAACGGATTTTGGATTTTATTCGGCATGGTGGTCGGCGGATTCCTTTACTTCATCATCGCTGACTACTTTGATGACAGAAAATAAGCAACAGCCAAGAAAGCCACTCACGCACGAAGAGTTTGTGGATCTCATGTTGCAAAACGAAGAAGTATACAAAGCACTCGCTGAATATGAGTTGAATAAGTCGACGGGTGAAGTGCAACGAGTTGATAATGACTGACGTTATAGAGTTACTTAAAGACAAAGAAGTCGAAGCACAGTTTAAATCGCTTCCTATTGCTAAACAGATCGCAATAGCTTGGCGCATGAAGTGGTTAACGCAAGCGCATGATCACCAAATATTGCCACACGGTGATTGGGCGATATGGTTACTATTAGGCGGTCGAGGCGCGGGAAAGACTAGAACGTCTGCTGAGCAGATAGGATGGTGGGCTTGGGAACAGCCTAACACAAGATGGTTAGTATCCGCGCCGACATCGATGGACGTACGCGGTACATGTATTGAAGGTGAATCAGGATTGCTTAACGTGATACCTGAGATCCTCATTGCAGACTATAACAAGTCATTGCTCGAGATAAAGCTGATCAATGGATCACTGATCAAAGGCATATCAGCGTCAGAACCTGATCGCTTCCGCGGTGGACAATACCACGGCGCATGGCTAGACGAGTTAGCGGCTTGGGATTACTTACAAGAAGCATGGGACATGATTCAGTTCTCTGTGCGTTTAGGTAAGAACACAAGGATTATTGCATCAACGACACCACGTCCTAAAGACTTAATCGTTGACTTAGTAGGAAGAGCTGACGATGGTAGTGGTGAAGTCGTTATGTCAACAGCGTCAACGTACGCGAACATTGACAACTTAGCACCAAGCTTTCAACAGCAGATCTTGCAGTACGAAGGCACGAAGCTCGGACGCCAAGAGATCTATGCCGAACTGATTGACCCTGAAGAGGGTGGCATTGTTAAAAGAGATATGTTTAAGTTATGGGACGCAAGGAAACCGTTCCCTAAGTTTGAATACATTATACAGAGTTACGATTGCGCATATACAGAGAAGACGATCAACGACCCGACAGCGTGCTTAGTCTTTGGATTGTTTAAGCCAACAGACGGGCCCATGTCAGTGATGCTGATCGATGCATGGCAAGAACGCATGCAGTACCCTGACTTGAGAAGAAAGGTAAGGGAAGAGTATGAAGTTAGTTATGGTGCGGATAGCGAGTCCGACACAGGAGAGTTTGTCAAAGGTAAGCGAGTTGATCTCATACTTGTCGAAGATAAGGCGAGTGGAATCAGTCTCATACAAGATATGCAACGGGCACATTTACCTGTGCGAGCTTACAATCCTGGTCGAGCCGACAAAGTGCAACGACTTTCCATTGTCGCAAACATTATCTCTCATGGAAGAGTGTGGATTCCCGAATCGTCAGTACGTCGAGGATATGTGCGTGATTGGGCTGAAGGCTTCGTATCACAGATTTGCTCATTTCCTGAAGCTACGCATGACGACTATGTGGACGCATGTACGCAGGCGCTTAGGTATCTAAGAGACGCAGGGATGTTAGAGATTGATCCGAGACCTTATGACATGTCAGAGGATTATGCAGACGCAAACGGTGGATACACAGAGCGCGTGAATCCTTATGCAATATGAAGATTGCAACACCGTGCAAACAGATATGTGAGTTAGACACAAAGAAACAAATATGTAAGACGTGCAAGCGCACAGAGGAAGAGATAGCAAGTTGGTTAGATTACACACCAAGCGAACGCAAAGCTGTAATGAAACGCATCAAGGAGAAACAGAAATGATCGGCTTAGCCTTTATCTATTACGACAAAGCTTTGTTGACATTGACGTTTATGTTTTAATGGGTCTAGCAAAAGCATTAGGCAAGAAGTTAGCTGAGAAAGCGACCGAAGGCGCATTAGAGTCTGTCGCCAAGAAAGCGCCACGCATGTCTGAAGCGTTGAACCCGCATGTAGGCAAACGTCTCTACATTACGCAAGCAGATCGTACCGCACTGAATTACCCTGAAGGTTTACTCGGCGGACCAGGTTACGTTGAACTAGCAGGTATTGATCCTAAATACAAAGACATTGCATGGGCAGTCCAATCACCTGGTGTTGCAAAGACACTCGTAGGTTCAATGGCACGCAATCCTGAAGAAGCTGTATTCGCAAACCTTATTGGCTCACCCGAACAACATAGATCAAACAAAGTCGTATTCGACAGAATTATAAAACGCTTTGAGAAAGCTGTAGAAGAAGACAAGCTCACACCTGAGTTACGCGAAACCATAAACAAACGTCTTGCTAATATAAAAGACCCAAAGACAGGCAAGTCATTCTTTCCTGAAGACATAGACATCCTATCACCTGAGTTTAATCAGCATGCGCAAACATTCCATCAACGTGCATTCATTGCTGACATACTTGCAGGTAAAGGTGTCGGCGGTAAAAAGGGATCAATCATTGACTACCCACAAGTTATTAAAGAAACCACTGACCCACTCTTGCTAGAAGCAAAGACAGGTGACATCGGTGACAGACTATTCTCATTATCAGGTAACATTGAAGAAAGACCTGAGCTTCACCCTGCATTCCATTATTCATTAAGCGGTCGCAAAGAATCCGAAGCATTTAAACCTGCTCCACAAGGTATCGTCCTTAAGAACTTTACCAAAGACTTTACAGAGAGAACAGGAAGACTCCCAACATACTATGACCTTACACGCGGTTATGCTCCGTCAGAGAAAATCACAGACGAGATGCTAGAACGTATGTACAAAGAAGGTTACGCAGAAGGCGGATCAGTTGCACAAGATCCTGAACAAATTCGTAGCATGATCAAAAGCATTCTAGGTTCCGATGTAGAAAAAGCAGACGGTGGCTCAGTAGATGAGCCTGAAGTGTTAAAAGAAATCCCTCGCGGAAAAATCTCAGGCAAGATTGCTGACGTATTAAGACCCGCAAAAGAATACTTAGAGAAGTACGAAATCATTCCACAGATTCCTCTTATCGGCGGCACAGACTTAGCAGAGATCACAGGCGTCAAAGGTGTACAAACACTTGCGGACGAGATGAGCCGTGGATATAGACCTATCCGCAACTTAGAACGTGGCAAACTACAAACATCTTACTTTGATCCACGATTAACAGAAGCTCTTGACTTAGGCACAACCGCACTCGGTGGCGTAGGATTAGCAAAGAACTTAGGTAAGACAGCGATTAAAGAAGGCATGAGACAAATAGAAACAGGCACAGGTATGCTTGGTCGCAATGTCATTAACCCACGCATGAACGTCATCAAAGATCAAGGCGGTATGTTAGTCGGTGGTGAGAAAGCTTTAGACGACGAACTTCTTATGATGAAAAAGAATGAAGTTCCTGGCTTTGACATAACAGGCATTCCATTCGGTGAAATTTATGATAGACGAAATGCGTTTCCAAAAGATCAAAACGCTGTAGCACTTAACAATTGGATTGATACTAAAGTCAGAAAGTACATTCGCAATCAAGCAGGAACTGAAGCCGACCCAATACTTAAAACAATTGAGTCAGGTGTAGAACACAACTTTGATCCTTTAATGGGAGATTCTAAATATGCCATGCAAGTAAAACGCGCAAGATTAGGCAGAGAACCTCACGGAATTGCTAAAACAGATCTAGGTAAAGAATATGAATATAAAGTTGATTCTATATTTAAGCCTACAAAATCTGAAGACGTTAAAGAAATCTTAAATAAATATGAAAACTTGCCGTCTCAAAACAAAGAGGTTAATGATAAATTTAAAATGTCATTACTTCGTATGGAACAAGACCTTCCTGTAAACACTGCGCAAGATTTAGAAAACTTAAAACTTATTAATGAAATTCCTGATCCTTATGTTTATAGCATAGCAGGATCTAATGTTACAAGACGGTTAGGACTTGATCATGTCTCTGACGTTCTTATGGAAGACTTGCGATCAGGCAAATTAAAACCCGAGCAACTCAATCAAATGTCTATTGAGAAAGCTATCCGTCGCACCGCAGAGTATGACGCACAAAAAGCCAAAGAGATGGCAAAGGCACACGCAACATCAATTGAAGGCATGCCCGTACCTAAACAATACGATGACGGATTCAAATGGGTAGAACTTAAACACGAAACAGATCCAAAGAAAACTCAATCGGCATTGAAATCAGAAGGTGAAATGATGGGTCACTGTGTCGGTGGTTATTGCGCTGACGTTGAAAGCGGAGAAATTAAGATATTCTCATTAAGAAGCCCTGACGGTAAGTCACATGTCACTATTGAAGCGCGACCACAGTTTAGTATGACCTTGTGGAGAAACGCAAACATGGATGCTATTAACAGTAATCCTAAACTTAAACAATATGATTTCAATATGAGGTCTTTAGACAATGACGACAAATATGGACGTCAAATGACCGAGCGTGATTATGTAAGAGAAATGACTAAGGAAATGAAAAAGCTTGGTATTCAGCCTGTTGAACCGCCAAGTTATATGGAGCTTCATCAAGTTAAGGGTAAACAAAACAAACGCCCTGATGACAAATATCAAAGTTATATCTCAGACTTTATTAAAAACAATCCTACTAAACATGAGATTGTTGATGTGTTTGAGCTAGACAATACAAACTTAATGGGTGTACAAAATGTTGCTGATAGTGGATTAGTACCAAAAGATATTCACAATCATCCTGAAGTAGAAAAGATATTGAAGATGCTTCACCCTGATGTGTTTAGAGCTGATGCACCTAATATACCAAAATCTTTTTCTCGTTCGGAAGAACTTAAATATGAATTGTTTCAAGAAACAGCAAGAGATTTAGCAAGACAAGGTAAGAACTATCTTGACAAAGACGACATTCTTAATCACTTGAGAGAAAAATACTTACTACCGAAAAAGAAAAGCGGTGGTTCTATTAACCTAAACCAAGAGTACAAACTAGAAAACATGAGGAGACGTTATGGCTGAGATGCCCATTGACCCTGAATTCGGTCGCAACATACAAGGAATTCCTGATCCTGCAAGTCAGGCGCAAATTACAGAGACACCTGACGGCGGAGCTGAAATTGACCTCATGCAGTTTGATGACGATGTAGAAGAACTTGACGATGGTTCAGCTATCGTTCGCTTAGATGATTACAAAGGTCCAACTGAAGACGAAGACTTTTACTCTAACTTAGCTGAGACAGTTAATCTTTATGATCTTGAGAAGATTGGTATGCGTTACCTTGATCTCATCAAGAAAGATAAAGAAGCTCGCGAGAAAAGAGATAAGCAATACGAAGAAGGTATCCGTCGTACAGGTTTAGGCGATGACGCACCAGGCGGTGCGATGTTCTTTGGTGCTTCCAAAGTAGTTCACCCTGTTATGGCTGAAGCTTGCGTAGACTTCGCGGCATCCGCTATCAAAGAGTTATTTCCGCCTGATGGTCCAACAAGAACAAAAATCTTAGGTGAAGCAACACCTGATAAGGTTGATATTGCAGAACGCAAACGCGACTACATGAATTGGCAATTGACAGAGCAAATTGAAGAGTTTAAAGATGAAACAGAACAGTTGCTCACACAGTTACCTTTAGGTGGTTCACAGTTCATGAAGATGTGGTACGACGAAAAGAAAAAACGCCCATGCGCTGAATTCGTTCCTATCGACAATATTCTTTTACCATTCGCGTCAGTTAACTTCTACACCGCTCAACGCGTAACAGAAGTACAAGACATTACAGAGTGGGAATTTAAACAACGTATAGATCGTGGTTTGTATCGTGACGTGTCATTTATTCGCGCAACGATGGAACCTACAGAAACACATTCTGAAAAAGCTTCTAACAAAGTTGAAGGTCGTAAATACCAAGACAATGAAGATGGCTTACGCCGTGTATATCACATCTATACATACTTAGACTTAGAAGAAGACAAGAGAACTAAAGGTGAAACCGCACCTTACGTTTTAATGATTGACGAGTTAGATAATCAAATATTAGGTCTATATAGAAATTGGGAGGAAGGCGATGAAACGTTTACTAAGTTGGATTGGCTTATCGAGTTTAAGTTCATCCCTTGGAGAGGTGCTTATGCAATTGGGTTGCCTCATCTTATTGGCGGGCTTAGTGCTGCTCTCACAGGCGCTCTTCGTGCTTTATTGGACACTGCTCATATTAATAATTCCGCTACAATGCTTAAGCTCAAAGGCGCTAAAATTAGCGGTCAGTCTCAACAAATTGAAGTTACTCAAGTAACAGAGATAGAAGGAGCACCTGGCGTTGACGACGTTCGTAAGATTGCAATGCCTATGCCATTCAATGCTCCGTCACCTGTACTATTCCAATTACTTGGATGGTTAGATAACGCGGCTAAAGGTGTAGTCTCTACATCTGAAGAGAAGATCAAAGACGTTAATGCCAACGCACCTGTAGGTACAACACAAGCGTTGATTGAACAAGGTGCAAAAGTATTCTCATCTATTCATGCACGTCTACATGATTCACAAAAACGCGTTCTTATGGTACTCGGACGTATCAATCGTTGGTATCTTGACGAACAGAAAAAAGGTGACATTGTTGAAGAGCTTCCAATTTCACGCGAAGACTTTAGACGTAACTCAGACATCGTCCCTGTTTCTGATCCGCATATTTTCTCAGAAACACAACGTATGGCTCAAAACCAAGCTGTGTTGCAACTTATGCAAACATACCCACAAGCTTTCGATGTGAACGCTGTATTGCAACGCGTATTGAAACAAATGAAAGTACCTGGTGTGAATGAGTTAATGCCTAACGCGCCTAAACCTGTTGAGCAAGATTCTGCAAATGAAAACTCAGCGATGGCTTTAGGTAAACCTGCATTCGCATACCCAAGACAAGATCATCTTGCACATATTCAAGCACACTTGAACTTTGCACTAGATCCTAACTTAGGTTCTAACAACTTGATTGCTCCTAAATTTATTCCACAAGTTTTAGAGCATATCAAACAACACATGATGCTTTGGTACACAAATCAAATGCAAGGTTATGTCACAGCTAATCCAAATCTTGAACTTGAGAAATATGAAGATAGTAAGTTCGCTAAAGAGATTGACAAGATTATGGCTGTTGCATCCGATCATGTAAAACTCGATACACAACAAGTATTCGCAAAAGTAACACCTGCACTCATGCAATTAGGTCAAGTGATGGCACAGTTTGCTCCACAACCACAAGTTGATCCTGCTGATCAAGCGCTATTACAAGCTTCACTCGCTGAAACAGAACGCCGTAAAGCTCGTGATCAAGGTGATTTACAACTAGCTGCACAAAAATTACAAAACGACATCACGCAAGAAGACAAGGATAGAGAAGTCAAGATTGCAATGAATGCCGAAAACAATTTAACAGCCGAAAGATTGAAGACAGCAGAACTTACTGTTGACGAACTTAGGTTGCGTAAAGAGCAGAACGAAACTGCGATTAAATTAAATGAAGCAACTCAACGTCAATTAGGGAGGTAATTATGGCAACAACTGATAAAGATCAAAGCTCTGAATTAGTGAATATGCATAAACGCATTAATCACGGTGCATGGCTTGATGGCGAAACACTTCAAGAGTCAGGTTCAGCAACAATGGCGAAAGCTAATTCTGATCATGGCAATTTTGAATCATCAGCTATTCGCAAAGATAACGCATGAGGTACGTTTCCGACATAATCGATGCTGTAAAAGCGCGTCAGGTGGAGATAGAACAGTCATTAGCGCAAGGATATGCGTCTAATTACGATTCTTATCAACGCCTTGTCGGAGAATACGCAGGCTTATCGACTGCAATAGATATTATTAACAATCTTTTAAAAGAAGAGGAAGAAAAAGAACTATGAGTGACACACAGGTAGTTGGTAATTCGACTGATTTACAGGAGGCTTTTCCTGTTGTAGACCCTGGTGCTGTACCGTTAGGCGCAAGAATTTTAGTACAAATGCGTTTACCAAAGAAAAAGATGACCGCTTCAGGCATCATCTTAGCCGCAGAAACAGTGGATACAGAAAAAGCACAGAACCCAATAGGCAAAGTAGTATCAATTGGTCCATTAGCGTTTAAAAAACGCGACACAATGGAATCATGGCCTGAAGGTTCATGGGTGGAAGTGGGCGATTATGTCCGCGTTCCACGTTGGACGGGTGACCGATGGGAAGTTCAAATCAGCCAAGACGACGTAGTACAGTTTATGCTGATGAATGACCATGAGGTTATTGCTAAATTAACATCTAATCCACTAGAAATGAGGGCATTTGTATGATCGATGATAAGAAAGAAGAAGAAATAATTGACATTAAGGAAGAGGTTGATGGTTCAGCAGTCATTGAACTACCTGATAGCATTCAATCTCCTGATGTTCAAGAAGCAAAAACAGATGAAGACAGTGACGAAGCAGATGAAAGAGCTCGCGCTAAAGAATTAGCTGAAGGCGGTGAGGTTGATCCTGACGCAGAAGCTATTCGTGAAGCAAAACGTGCTAAACGTCGTGCTCGTAAAGAGTACCACAAGCAAGTTTCTGCTGAAAAAGACACAAAACTTCATCTTTTAGAGAGACAAAATCAAGAATTATTAGAAAGATTGGCTGTTGTCGAGAAAAAAACACAAGGAACTGAGATTGCACGCATTAACAAGGCGATAGAAGATCAAGAAAGTCGCATTTTGTATGCAAAACAGAAAATGAAAGAAGCCACAGAGACAGGAAACGGCGATTTACTCGCCTCTTCTCAAGAAATGTGGTACGAAGCAAAGAAAAACTATGAATCTTTAGAAAATTTAAAGAGACAATCTGTTCAGCAACCTCAACATCAAACAATCCAAGCTCCTGACCCTATGGTTCAGCGCTATGCGACAGATTGGATGTCTGATAATCCTTGGTATGACCCAAATGGAAGAGATCCTGATTCAAAAATTGCATTAACTATTGATAATGCGATGGCTGAAGAGGGTTGGAACCCTAAAACACAAGAATATTGGGAAGAACTCGATAATAGACTTGCAAAATATTTACCGCACCGTTATAGTGGTGAGGTAGAAAAAAGCGTTAATCCATCTACAAAGAGACCTAGAAACATCGTTACAAGTTCGGGTCGGGAAAGCGCGTCGAGTAGTGGTGGTAAAAACACATTTACCTTAACCCCTGACCAAGTCAGAGCCATGAAAGATGCAGGTATGTGGGATGATCCCGATAAGAGGGCGAAGATGATTCGTCGTTATGCTAACGAAGCTCGTAACAGATAACTATAGGAGAAAATAAAATGGATTCACGTTTAAAAAAATCATTATCAGCAGGTGGACGCGAAAATCGCGCGAGTCTTGATTCAGTTCGAGAGGCACCCGAGGATACGTTCGTATCGTCCGAAGAACGTCGTAAGATGTGGAAAGATGAATGGACACAAAGCGCACTACCCAACGTCCCTAGTTTGAAGGGGTGGCACTTGTGTTGGTTGTCAACTACTAATAGTTACGACAGCATCGATAAAAGAATTAGACTAGGTTATCAACCCGTAAAATCGGAAGAGATACCAGGCTTTGAAAATTATCGTGTTAAAGCAGGTGACCACGAAGGTTATATCGCGTGTAATGAGATGTTATTGTTCAAGATACCCGAAGACGTGTATCAAGACATTATGACTCATTTCCACCACGATGCTCCTCAGGATGAAGTGAACAAAGTTCGTGTTCAATCTGAGCAACAACTCGGTGGTCGAGATAGTAACGGAAAACCCCTAGGTCAAATCGAAGGTGACGGTATGGATAGTTTAGACAAACCGAAACCTGCGCCTATTTTTTAATAGCGTAGATTTAATAATTAACTTAGGAGTAATTTATGTCAGCAACATCAGCTCCGTTTGGTTTACGTCCTGCGTTCCATCCTTCAGGTTTGGATCGTGCTCAAGCACTCGCAGGCGGTATCCCAAGCGCTTACGGCACTGACATTCTAAAAGGCCAACCTGTACTTTATGTAGCAGGTTCAGGCGTAATTGAGCCTGTTAATGCCACAGGAGACGCAGTCTCAGGTGCATTCGCAGGTGTAGAATGGACAGACACAACAGGTAGACGTCGCGTATCAAACTATTGGCCTGCTAACACAGCATACCAAACAGGTTCATGCGTAGCGTATTTTTATAACGACCCTAACATTGTCTATGAGATTCAAGCAGACGGTTCAGTAGCTCAAACAGCTATTGGCGCAGACGCTAACTTCTCAAACTTTGCTGCAGGTTCTAACGTAACAGGCTTGTCACAAGCTACACTTAATGCAACAGTATTAAGCACAGGCACACAAGGTCAAGTTCAAGTGTTAGACATTGCACCATACCCTGACAATAATTGGGGTGACAACTATACAATCGTACGAGTACAAGTAGCACGACGTCAAATCGCTGCTGTTGTACCAGGCATTTAATTAAGGAAGGAATAAACCATGGCAGCTCCAATGCGTAGTACGGACTTCCGCAGTATCGTTGAACCAATCCTTAACGAATGCTTCGACGGAGTCTATGATCAACGTACCGATGAATGGTCACGCGTTTTCCGTGAACAAGAAGGTATACCAAGAAATTACCACGAAGAACCTGTTCTTTATGGTTTCGGTGCGGCACCACAACTACCTGACGGTACACCTGTAACGTACCAACAAGGTGGCGTGCTCTTCTTAAAACGCTATGTATACAAAGTATACGGTTTAGCGTTTGCTTTAACGAAAGTTTTAGTTGAAGACGGTGATCACATCAGAATCGGTCAAGTTTATGCTAGACACTTAGCACAATCATTGATTGAAACAAAAGAAACATTATCAGCTAACGTTCTTAACGTTGCATTTAATGCTTCATACCCAGGCGGTGACGGCGTTCAATTGAACTCTGCTTCACATCCTATCGTTAACGGTACAGCTTCTAACTTATTAGCAACTGCCGCTAACCTTTCACAAACATCACTTGAACAAATGTTAATTCAAATCCGTCAAGCTGTTGACAACAACGGTAAGAAGATTCGTTTAGTTCCAAGACAACTTGTAGTTGCTCCTGGTAACATTTTCCAAGCTGAAGTATTGCTTAAATCTGTTTTAAGATCAGGCACTGCTGACAACGATGTAAACCCAATTAAATCAATTGGCTTACTCGATGAAGGTGCTGCTGTTCTTTCACGTTTAACATCTGCTACAGCATGGTGGGTTCAAACTGATGCTCCTGAAGGCATGAAGCTTCTCATGAGACGTAAGCTTGAAAAAACTATGGAAGGCGACTTCGAAACAGACTCAATGCGTTACAAAGCAACAGAGCGTTACGATGTGGGCTTCACCGATTGGCGTGCTATGTACGGCACACCAGGCGTGTAATAGTTAGTAGTAAAGTAGTAAATATCTAGGGTTTCCGACTCGTTAGACTGACCTAGCAGACGCATACACGACTAACGAGTCATTTACTTTGTATGAAGGAAAATTAACATGGCAAGAACAACATTTAATGGTCCTGTAGCATCACAAAATGGCTTTATCAGTGGACATCAAGTCACTACTGACAACGCTATCAATGCAACAGCGACAGCAACAGCGGCTCAAGTAGCAACAGGTTACATCACATCTACTTCAGCTTCAGCTACAACAATCACTCTACCAACAGGTACAGCTTTAGGTAATCAATTAGGTGCTGTTAAAGGTACTGTATTAGATTTATATATTGACAATACAGGTGGCGCAAGCACTGTAACAATAGCAGTCAATACTAATGCTATTTTATCAACAGCGGCGGCTGATTCAGCAGCTTCTTTTGGTGACTTAACTGTAGCTTCAGGTGTGACAGGTTTAGCAAGATATACTCTTATGTTTTCTTCTCCAACCGCTTATGTGTTTACACGCACAGCTTAATTAATTAAGGGAGAATATAATGGGTGAATTTAAACCAATGGTAAAAATGATGACCACAGAACCAACCGTTGAGCTCAAACTCAAAAAAGGTGGTAGTGCTCATAAAAAAATGAAACATGGTGGTGACGCAGGTCACAAACCAATGGAAAGCAAAATGAACGGTGGCATTATGGGTGCTTTATCAGGTGCAACACCTGTTATTGCAGGCAGAACATCTGCTCCTGTAGCTCGCGTTCCTGCTCGTCCTTCTATGGCTTCACGCCGTAGAGCTATGATGGCTAAAGCTCCTGCAATGGGTGCAAGACGTGTTATGAAAAAAGGTGGTGACGTTGAGAAAGAATTAAAAGCTCACGAAGCTAAACCTGCTTCAAAAGCACACGCAGGTCTTAAAAAAGGTGGCGCATGCTACAAAGATGGTGGCTTAGCTAAGAGCGGTATCATCAACACCGAAAATCAAGGTGGTGAATATCGCAACACCAAAATGCACTCAGCAGAAAAGACTACAAAAACAAGTGGAAAAACAGGCGACGTTAAATACGGCAACGGCGGTGGTTACAAAACAGGCGGTGTTGTCTTAGGTAACGGTGGCGGTTATAAAACAGGTGGAGTAGCTCTTGGTAATGCAGGTGGTTACAAAAAGGGTGGCGCATCAAAAAAAGCGTATGCTAACGGTGGTAGTGTAAATGACGAAGGCAAAGCCGTTAGTATGCCTCAAGGTAACAAAAAGCCTTCAACACCTGTAAGCATTAATAAGCTTTCAGGTACTTTCAAAAAAGGTGGCACTGTAGCTGAAAAAAAATTACAAGGCTTCTTTAAGAAAGAAAATGCAACCGCAATGAAAGAGTCTAAAGCTAAACTTTTAGATAAGTATTCACCTTATCAAAAAGCAGGCGGTGGACAAGTAAGCGATAGCGAGTACGAAGCAGTCATGAAAGCCGAAAAAGCAGGCAAAAAAACTATGATTGATTCTACAAAAAAAGAAAAAACTGAAAAGAAATATCCTTCAGGTTTATCTGACACTGACATCGACAAAATCATTAATTCTAAAGAAGTTAGAGAAGGTATGACTCATTTTGAAGATAAAAAACGCGGTGGTAAAGTAGGTAAATAATTGGATGGGGAGGAAACTCCCCTCCATTTTTAATTAAAGGATTCGTATGAAAGTACAACAAGTAACAAGAACAAATACAGGTTCAAGTAATGCAATCGTAATTAACACAAATACAAATCCATGTAATATTGGTTTTTGCGTAACTGTTGATTCAGGTTCTCCTACATACACTGTACAACACACTTTTGATGATCCTGCTGTAGGCTTTTCAACATGGTTTCCACATCCAACAGTTGCAACAGAAACAACTAATCAAGATGGTAACTATGCGTTTCCTATTACAGGTGTAAAAGTTGTTGTGACAGGTACAGGTGTTGTGACACTTAAACTTGTTCAAGCAGGAATTGCTTAATGCCATATGTAGGTTACGACGGCGTAGCCAACTTAGCTAATACTACAGACGGTTTTGCTTTACATACAAGCGCCACAAACGTAGTAGGGTCAACAGCAGGTGATGATGTTGGCGATGGTGGCGTAGTTGATTTATATGGAGGAGCATCTCCTGTAACATTTTTTTATATATTAATGGAAAGCTCAGGTTACGTCTTGCAAGAGACATCTGACAAAATTATTTTGGAGATTTCATAATGGCTGATCAAAAAATATCGGCAATGCCGTCAGCGTCAACGCTTACAGGCGCAGAACTTATACCTCTTGTTCAAGGCGGTGTAAACGTACAAACAACAGTAACTGATATTGCTGACTATACAACTGCAACTAATTTAGGTTTTGGTGAAATTTATGTAGCAGGTGGATCTACATCACAAACTACAAGTGGCACAGCTAATAACTATACAACACTTACAGCATTTACTACTGACGGTGCATCAGCTACAGGCGTAACTCCTGTTGCTTCATCTGACAAAATAACATTAGTCAACGCAGGAACATACCAAGTAATGTTTAATGCAACATTTACAGCATCTAATAATCATACATTTTTATTTAGATGCTTTAATTCAACAGCAAATACTGCTTTTGTAAATACAGTTGCAAAAAATCACACTCAGTCTACTGATCCTCATCAAGTAATGTTTAATGCATTAGTTACTGTACCTGCAAACCAAGACATTATTGTACAAGTAGCAAGCACACAAACAAGTCAGCCATTTACTATTACAGATGGTAACTTTATGGCTATTCAATTAGGAGATTAATGATGCCACTCGTTAAATCAAAATCAGAAAAAGCTTTTAAGAAAAATATTTCTACAGAAGTCAAAGCAGGTCGTCCTGTTAAACAAGCGGTAGCTATTGCATACTCAGTTAAGCGTGGTGCAAAAAAAGCCGAAGGCGGATCTCTAAAAGCTGTAGATAAGAACGAAAACCCTGGCTTAGCAAAACTTCCAACTGAAGTTAGAAACAAAATGGGTTACATGAAAAAAGGTGGTATGTCTAAAAAAGGATGTTGGTAACATGGCAGTGAACGCCGCAGGTAATTACACAAAGCCATCACTTCGTAAAAGAATTGTATCGCAAGTAAAAGCTTCTGCAACGCACGGAACTAAAGCAGGACAATGGTCAGCTCGTAAAGCACAGCTTGTTGCTAAGAAATATAAAGAAGCAGGCGGTGGTTACAAAAAAGACGGTGGCAAGGTGTCATGGTAGGTTTAGCTAAACCACAACAATCACTCAAAGCATGGGGTGAACAAAAGTGGAGAACTAAATCAGGTAAGAAATCTAGCGAAACAGGTGAAAGATATTTACCTGAAAAAGCAATTAAAGCTCTAAGCCCGCAAGAATATGCATCAACTACAAAGGCTAAAAGAGAAGGTAAGGCAAAAGGTAAGCAATTTGTTGCTCAACCTAAAAGTATAAAACAAAAAGTAAAATCTTATAGGATGTTTTAATATGGGTGTTAGTTTATCAATAGGTCGTGGTGAAAAGCTACCTACAAAACAAGGTGCAGGTCTTACCGCTAAAGGTCGCGCTAAACTAAATAGAGAAACAGGTTCTAATTTAAAAGCACCACAACCACAAGGTGGTCCTCGTAAGAAAAGCTTCTGCGCGCGTATGGCAGGAGTAGTAAGAAACGCAAAAGGTGATGCACCAAGAGCTAAAGCATCATTAAGACGTTGGAATTGCTCAGGTTGGTAAAGGAAAAACATGGCTTACTCAGGTACAGTAGGAACCACGGTTGTAAATGTTCAAGAAGTCATTGATCACGCGGCTCGCCGTTGCGGTAAATTAGCCGAAGAACTTACTTCAGAACAACAAGTAACTGCTAGACAATCTCTTTTCTATTTTCTATCAAGCCTTATCAATATTGGTATTCAATATTGGGCTATTAGTAAAGAGGTCATTGGTCTTACCCCAAACAAATATGTCTATACACTTCCATTAGGCGCTAACGATGCATTAAATGTGCTTTATCGCACAATGAATCGTCCTAGTGGTAATTATTCTACATCCGTAGCATTATCTTCAGGTGTATTGGCTAATATCTATGATGGCAACATCGACACTTACGCAACACAGTCATCAGCAAACGGTAATTTTTCTATTAATTACGGCACCAATAACGATGTATACGCAGGTTCTATTGGTATTATGCCTTACGTTGCAGGTGGTGGAAGTGCTACTTGGTCATTGATCTATGAATATTCTACAGACGGTTCTACTTGGAATACTTTAGAAGATTTAGGTTCTGTCGTAGTGACAGATAAACAATGGATTTGGACAGATGTCGACCCAGGGCAAAACGTACAATACTACAGAGTGCGTGGCTATAACGGTACAACATTATCTGTTCGTGAATGGTATGTAGGTAATAACAGTACTGAAGTGATGATGTCTCGTCTTAACCGCGATGATTATACAAACTTACCAAATAAGAATTTTACCGCTAATCAGCCATTTCAGTTTTGGTTTGATAGAACTATTCCACAACCATCTATTTATTTATGGCCAACACCATCAAATCCATTCGTGCAAATGACTGTATGGTATTCACGTCAAATTATGGATGTAGGTGCGCTTACTGACGAACTAGAAATTCCACAAAGATGGTATGAAGCTATTGTGATGAATTTAGCTCATAGATTAAGCTTAGAATTACCACAAGTTCCTATGGATAGGGTAGCATATCTCGAAAGAATGGCGGCTCAGTATCTTAACGAAGCCGAACAAGAAGAAAGAGATAAATCTCCAATTTATTGGGCGCCTAATATTAGCGTATACACAAGATAATGCCTATATTTTTAGATACTGAAGGATTAGCTAGTCTCGCAATAGGGGTATGTGATCGATGCAAGATGAAAAGGGCTTTTGTAGCACTAGGTCCTGATCCAAACTTTCCTGGCCTTCGCGTTTGCAATGAAGGATGCAGAGATAATTTTGATCCTTATCGTTTAGCCGCGAGACAAACAGAAAGAATTAATTTAAGATTTGCTCGTCCCGATGTAAGTGTAGCAGTGACAGACAATAGCTTAATTACAGGAGGTCCAAATAATTATGTTGTTTCTCCTGAGCAAAATACACAAACACCTGAAAACAATGGCAACCTCGACAACTTAACCGTGAGTCCTTAAAACATGGCAAATGTACAGATAACACAATTACCCTCAGCAGGAACCCTTGTAGGTACCGAAGCTGTTCCTATAGTACAAAACGGTGTAACCGTTCAAACCACTGTAGGTGCAATTACCTCAGGTCCATCATTAACACAAACTTTTATTACATTAAACAATGAACCTACGCTTGCAAACAGCAGATACCTAACCGCAACTTCAGGATTATCTCTTACCGACGGTGGTGCACAATCAACATACGCTATCGGATTAACAGGCGCTGTATCTAATTTAAATGCATTAGGCACAGGTCTTGTTGCAAAAACAGGGGTATCAACACTTGCTAATCGCACCATTACAGCAGGTACTGTAGGTTTATCAATTACTAACGGTGATGGTGTTTCAGGTAATCCATCTATAAGTCTAACAAATCCTATATTAAGCTTAGCTCAAGCTGTAGGTTCAGGCATACTTGCTTTAGGTAGTAATGTTGTCACTCCAAGACAATTAACAGGCACAGCAAATCAAATTACTATAGTTGATGGCACAGGTGCTAGTGGTGATCCTACATTTAGTATTACCGACAACCCAATACTACCTGGTACTGCAAGTGTCAAAGTTCCATCAGGAACTACAGGACAAAGACCCGCAGGATCAAATGGACAGATTCGATACAACACATCTAATAATGAATTTGAATTCTATGAAAATGGAGTTTGGAAAAGCTACGGAACAGGTGACGGATCAGTTACTAGCGTAGCTATGACAGTTCCTACAGGACTGTCTATATCAGGTTCTCCAATCACAAGTGCAGGAACTTTAGCTTTAACTTACGCTTCAGGTTATTCAATTCCTACTAATGCAAGCCAAGCTGATTGGGATACAGCATACACATTAGCAACAACAGCCGTTCAATCTGTAAGTGGTACAGCAAATCAAATTACATCATCAGGTACAACTGCAATTACTTTAGCTATTGCAAGTGATCCTGTAGTGCCTGGTACCGCTGCTATTACTGTACCAATTGGAACTACAGCACAACGAGGTTCTGTGGGTGACGGCGCTATTCGATATAACTCTGACACATTACAATTTGAAGGTCGTATTAATGCGTCATGGTCACCTTTTGCTTTAGCAGGTGTAGGTGTTACATCTATATCTACAGGCACAGGATTGACAGGTGGTCCAATTACATCAACAGGTACAATCTCAATTGCAAACACGGGCGTTTCAGCTAATACTTATGGATCGCAAAATCAAGTTCCTGTTTTTGCGGTTAATGCACAAGGTCAAATTACCTCTGTTACAAACACATCAATTAATAATGTAGCATTAACAACAGGTACAATTTCAACCACTCCATCTAGCGCAAACGATATTGTTAATAAATCTTATGCTGACAGTATTGCATCAGGTATTAACTTCCATCAAGCTTGCGTATATGCTACTACTGTTGATTTGGGCACAGTTATCTACAACAATGGAACATCGGGTGTTGGAGCAACGCTTACTAAAGATACACCATATTCAACATTAGCTATTGATGGACATACTTTTGTATCGCCAACAGATATTGGAAAGCGTGTTCTTGTTAAAAATCAATCTAATACTGCATACAATGGCGTTTATACCGTAACTGAC
>JACCDU011322467.1_pt1 | contig 34565 bp, 28 predicted proteins | sample 7446081 | NCBI WGS metagenome assembly JACCDU01 (sample SAMN15323447, study PRJNA562643) | freshwater metagenome | isolation source: river surface water | place: USA:Blue River Watershed | collected 2017-08-17
CGCCGCCCCGCTTCGGCCGCTGGTGGAAAACGCCCCACCGCCCCAATCCTCGACGTTTCCCCATCGGCCGCCCCTCCGGATCTCGGTTGACCTCGGGATGCCAGCACCGGACCCCGTCGCCCTGGTGCTCGATCCCGGCCGCTATTTCGGATGCTAGCACCGCCCAGCACCGGGACCTTCCATGCTAGCACTGTGCCTTGAGGGCGGGCGCTGGCGCGGGCACGTCTAAGGGATTCCTTTGGCGCGGGACCGTCCCCACGGGGTGCCGGGGGTGGGGGCCCGGCCCGACGACCGGTCTGCATGGGACCCCCTCCCCAATACCTAGGAGCATTTCCAAACCGACATAGAGCGTTTTACCATGGGGACTACCTGTGGGATGCCATAGGGGTACCGCCATACCCTCACCCTGCGTTTTTGCCCTCACTCTCAGTGCTTTTCTGTCTGTAGATCATAGAAGGGTGAGGGTAAAACAAGACTCAATGGTTCCGCAGAATGCATTACAGATTTACAGATTCTCACAGTCGAACTAATGCTCCGAAGCAGCCGCCAAAAGTTCAAAAAACCCTCACCCCCTCTTTTGGGTCGTTACATCCGGCAGAAATCCCCTAAGAACCAGGCGAAAAACACGCAGTAGTGGGGTCAAAAAAAAGGGCCTCCATTTCGGAAGGCCCTCACCCTTTACTCTGGAGGAGACGCTTTGAACACGTCCCAGAGGTCATCTTCGTCTGGCAGATGCTTCAGTTTCCAGGGGTGCGTCCTGAATCGCAGCAGGCGCTCGAAGCAATCGACGTGGTCGTTGAAGATTTTGAGACGACGCCCGAAGGAGACGACGGACTCGACATCTTTGACGACCAGGTGGAGTTGCTGGGTGGTTCCAGTCCATCCGACATCCGGGAGGTTTTTGATCCAGCTGAATCCTTTCCGGTAGCCGTCGGCACCGAAAAGGATGACTTGCTGGACGGGTTTGGCTTCCGCGACGCGGACGAGGTATCGGCCTTCGAGGATGAACCCGCCGATGCGCTGGGCGCGCTTGACGAGTTCGTGATGACCGAAGTTGTCGTTCGGCAGGAGCATTCGTTCACCCACGGCCATGTAGACCAGGGTGCTCTTGGCGTGGTTGTACTCGGACTGGGTGCGCTCCCAGTGCCGATCGGAGATGGCGTCGAGGAACGCCTTGTCTTCAGGGGATTCTTTCATGACGGAATGAGTTTTACGGATTTACGGATATCAGTCAAGCATGGAACGCGGGCCGGCTGGCGGACTGATTTCCCAGCGTACCTTGCCGTTGTTCTTGGTTTTTCGGATTCGATTCGGATCCTGCTCATGCAGGCGCGCCAGGTAGACGCCGCAGGCGGTGTTGAAGCGGAAGAGGCGGTCGGCCTCGCGGGAGTACTTCGAGTCGCGGAGGATGGTTTCGAGGTCGGCGGCGGTGCCTCGCCAGGTGAGGAATTCGTTCTCGAAGATCACGGTGTCGATGAGGCCGATGAGTTGGTGCTCGGGTGATAGCTGCATGAGTTCCTCGAGAATGGCAGGGTGCTGGTAGGCTTTCAGGCCGCAGCGAGGTTCGACGAGGTGTTCGGGCACGGTGAGGCCGTCGAGGTAGTGGGCGAATGCTGGCAGTTCGGTGTCGATGATCTCGCGGAGGACTTCGATTTCGGGGCCGGGCCAGGGTAGGACGTGGCGGACGCAGCGCAGGATGATGAGCTTGTCGAGGAGGGACGGGTCGAGGGGCGGGAGGACCTGGAGGTTCTCGGGCTCGTCGTTGAGGGAGATGGACATGGCCCAGATGGGGCGGAGGGTGACGGCCTGGCGGTTCTTGGGGTGGCAGGACTGGTCGATGTCGAAGAGCATCGATTTGATGTGGGATCCGAGGGAGCGCCGGGAGTGGATATCGCGGCCGGGTGCCTCGTCGGAGATGCAGAGGTGCTCGGAACTGAAGAGGTCGCCGTTGAACTCGGTGGCGCCGCTCATGTAGCGGTATGGCTTTGCTATACGGCCGCCGAGGAGGCGTGTGATGACGGCTGCCTGGACGAAGGACTTGCCGCAGGCGGCGGGGCCGACGAGGGCGAGGGCCTGCGAAGCTCGCCAGGTGTTGGTGAGGACGGCGCGGCGACGGAGCGCGAGCCAGAAGATGAGGCGCCAGTATTGGTCGTCGTTCTGGTCGAGGAGGTTGTGGAGGTAGGTCTGAATGCGGGCCGAGTCGCCGGGGACGGCGGGGAGTGGGACGACGGATTCGGTGACCAGGATGTTGCCGTAGAGACCGGCTCGGTGACCGGCCACGCAGCCGGCATACCGGATCCGGGTGTCACGGGTGCGGCGCAGGAGTTCGCGGTCCACGTCGGAGGCGCCCGTCTGGTCCTTGGTGGGGGACACGCCGGACTCGGTAAAGAGGGTCCGGACACGCTCGCCGTTGATCTGGGCGTAATCGCCCCAGGCGTTGCGGGTCCACCACTGGCCGGAGTTCGGGTCGTAATGGAGGTCGTCGAGCGGGTTTTGAGATGCTGGCACCGGTTGAGCGGGAACTGGCCGCGGGAGGTCGCCAGCGGCGTCGAGGAGGCCCTGGATGGATACGTCAGGGGGGATCGGGTCTGCGAGGTCCCAGCCGTCGGGGAGCGTGGCGGGGAGGTTGACGACGCGGGCGGCGGGGAGGCGGGCCTTGAGATAGGTCATGGCGTCGCGGCCGGGTTTGTCGTTGTCGGGCCACAGAAAGACCGGGGTAGTGCGATCCAGCAGGGGATCGAGTGCGGCGCGCTGGACACGCTTGGAGCCGCCCTGCCAGGTGATGACGACGTGGGACGGGAAGAGCTTGGAAGCAGCGACAGCGGTTTTCTCACCCTCGACGATCAGGACCGGGTCGTTCGGGCGGCGGCTGAGGAGGTGGAGGTTGAAGAGGGGGACCGGATCGGGGTTCGGCCAGCCCTTCCAGCGCCAGTGGCGGGGGTTGAGCGGGTCGGGGAGTTGGTTGTCGGGCGGCAGGAGGCGGAGTGGGCGGACGTCCTTGGAGCCGTCGGGGAGGTCGAAGCGGACGACGTAGGCGTGGATCGTGCCGTCCGGGTTGTGGTAGGGCCAGGCGGCGGTGCCGTAGCGGTACGGCTGCGAGGCGTCGGCGCGGTGACCGAATTTGAGGGGGTCGAACTGGCGGGCGGTGGGCTGGTAATCGTCGCGGATCCCGAGGAATTGGCGGGCCCAGGCGGCAGCGCGGCCGATCGGGAGGGTTTGGTTCTGAGCGATGAGAGCAAGGAGATCGCCACCCTCGCCAGCGGCGTGGTCGTACCAGAGGCCCTGCTTGGGGCCTTGAAGTTCGACGTAGCAGGAGTCGCCGGCGTCGCCGAAGACGTTGCCGACGATCCACTGGGTGCCGATGCGGCGGCCAGCGGGAAGGAGTTGCGCGCAGAGTTCTTCAACGCGGACAGCGAGTGCGTCCGCGAGTTCGTGGAGTTCCATGGGTGCTTGTAGGAGGTTGTGAGGCGGTGTCAGTCCTCGGAGTTCAGATCGTATTCGTTGGCTTCGAGAAGGGCTGCTTGGAGTTGCTCAGGTGTGGCCGGTTTGTTGCCAGCCATGATTCCGAGGCGCTCGTAAAATCGGTAGGTGGCCTCGGTGGATAGATGCTTGGGAGCGGTCTGGGTGAGCATCTGAGTGATAATGGCCGGCGTTGGTAATGGGGCATCGATCATAGGTTGTCGGTGTCGGATGTGGAACGGGCGATGATGGCGAGGCCGCCGGCGGCGTTGATCTGGTCGAGCCAGTTGCGCTGGTCGGGACGGAGCTTGCCGGTTGGGGTTTTGACTTCGATGGAGAGGAATTGAGCGATGCAGCGGCCGACCATGTCGGGGGTGACCATGAGAGTGCGCCATCCGATGAGATCGCCGGACCCGGGGAACAGGCCCATGCGGACGTGGCGGGCGTCAGACAGGAAGACGCCTTCGGGATCGCGCAGGGCCTTGCCGACGTAGCCCTCGCCGACTTGATTGCGGAAGAGGCGGACGTGGCGTTTCGAGCCAGCGGCGCGGAGAATGAGGGCTTGGAGTTCGGTTTCGGTCATAGGATGGAGGTGAGGAGACTGGTCTTGCGGGAGCGGGCTTTCCAGCGGAAGAACGCCCATCCCGGTTTGTAGCCACGCCGGGCCGCGAGAGCACGGAAATCATCCAGGGTTCGGCACATTCCTTCCTCGCGGCGTTCGTCGCGCTTGCGGGCGATGTCCTCGATGGACAGGCGCTGAAGCTCGCCATCGACCTCGTCGATGTCACGCGGTGCGATGACCCGGGCGGTGCCGCACTGCGGGCAGGCCGTGCCGGCGAAGATGGCGAAGCACTTCGAACACTGCTTGGTCTCGACGGGCTTGGACTTGGCCTTGCGCTTCTCGCGGCCATCGAGGTCCCACTCGCGGTCCTGCTCGGCCAGGCCGTGACGCAGGCAGTTCCCTACGTGATCGAGGATGACGGCGTGGGACTTGCCGGGGTACGGTCTGAGAGCGCGACCCAGCTGCTGCAAGTGCATCGAAAGCGACATCGTCGGGCGAAGAAGAATCGCCGCGTTGACCGTGGGAAGATCAAACCCCTCGGAGATCAACTCGCAGCTGGTCAGAACCAGGATCTGGCCGGCCGTCAGGTCTTCCACGCGCTTCTTGCGAGTTTCCTCATCCAGCTGGCCGTCAATCGATGCAGCCGGTATGCCGGCAGCCTCAAACTGTGCCGCAACGTGCTGCGCGTGAGCGACGGAGATGCAGAAGGCCACCGCTCGCTGATTTGGGCAAAAGCGCCGGTAGTGCGTTACCGCGTCGCCGGTTATTTTTGGAGTATCGACTACCTCGGCCGCCTCACCGAGATTGTAATCGCCGGCGAGCTTGGAGACTCCTGAGAGATCCACAGCCTCCCGGGGCGCGTAGTAGACTGGCCGGGCGAGGAATCCGTTGTCGATGAGCCATCCGACGGTGGGTCCGATGACCATGCGATCGAACACGGCGCCGAGGCCCTTGCCATCCAGGCGCTCCGGTGTCGCGGTGACGCCGATGAATTTGGCGTTCGGCCAGGTGGCGAACATCTCGATGTAGGACTTCGAGACTCCGTGATGCGCCTCATCGATGATGACCAGGTCGGGTTCGGGTACCTTGTCGAACCGACGTGCCAGCGTCTGGATCGAGGCGACCATAGCAGATTGTTGAGCCATGAATTTGCCAGACTGGATGAATCCATGGGGGACATCGACGCGCTTCAGCGTGGCACTGATCTGCTCGAGGATTTCCTTTCGGTGTGCGACGATGATCACCCGGGATCCGCGTTGCAGGACCTGGTTGGTGATGTAGCTGAATAGGACCGTCTTGCCGGATCCAGTGGGGCTGACCGCCAGCGGCCGCTTGGCGCCGGACCCGAATGCAGAACGGATGTCCTGAGCAAGCTGGTTTTGGTAGGGGCGCAGTTCCATCGTGAGCCGAAGGCTGCGTTCCTGGGCTTGACGTGTCAAGCACAAGCTACACACTCGCCGGCATGAAAAACACGATTCGCGTGAGTTACAGGTTGCCGATCGAAGTGGCGCAAATGCTGGAAGAGGAAGCGATCCGATCGCGCCGGACGAAGACTGCGGTGCTCATCATCGCAATCGAGGACCACGTGATGCGTTCGGCTGCCAAGAAACCCGTTGACACTCGGAAAACCCGATAGCACGATTCCGCCACGACGCATCTCTTGGTTTCGTCAACCAGGCGCGAACTGGGCGCGTTATTCCAGTTGGCCAAGAGCGCCGAAGGGCGCTCGCCGGTTCCACGGCTCGGACTCGCCACCGAGGTTGGATTGATGGTCCTGACGGACCTGCAATCTGCCTCGTTGTCTCGGAGAGGTAGGTGAAGCAAACCCCCGGGGCAGGAGAGCCACTATGGCCGCAGGAAATGTAATCAGCTGTAAGCAGTTCGCTTCCTTCCTCGTCTCGCAGGAACCTGTGTATGACAAGGAAGTGCTCAAGGATATCCGCCCGTTTGACGGGATGATCGGATATTACAACACCGGATCGTTCGACGCGTATTCCGGCACGACCCACACGTTCGACCGCTTCAACAGCGTGTTCCCGAACGTGACCGGTTCGTGGGAAAACCCCACCGGCGCCAGCTGCTCTGGCCAGCCGTGTGACCCGACCGAGAACAAGATCGGATGGGGCTGGACCCGCAACACCTACTCGCTGGAGAAGCAGAGCTGGGGTTCGGACATCCTGTGCTTCGACCAGATCATGACGAAGACGAAGGCCAAGGAGCACTTCCGTCAGATCATCGACGACGTTCTTCGCCCCGCGACGAATTGGATCACCACGTATTACCTCCAGCGCAAGGCGATGGAGTTGTCGTCCTACAGTGCTGGCGGCAATGCGTTTGCGTGCGCTGCTGGCCTGCCTCCCGTCAATTTTGCTTGGGTTGGCACTGGCTACACCACTCTGCGTGTCACCGACACGGCCGCCGCCGCGATCACGGCTGCCTCCCTGGGCAAGCTCACCCCTGAGATCCTCCAGTCCCGCGTGACTCGGCAGTATTTCTTGGGCGCCATCCAGGCCGGCAAGGACGGGTACGATTCCCTCCAGCTGCACACCGACAAGGATACCTTCCGGTATCTGTCGAAGACCAACGCCACCCTGTACGATGCCTGGCGCTTCGGCGTTTTCGCCCCGGCCGCCAAGGAGTTCTACAAGTACGGCTTCATGGGCTTCGTCGGCGACTTTATGGTGAAGGTGCTCCAGTTCCCGTTGCGCTTCAACGCGACGGCGACCCCGGGCAACTACACCTTGGTGCTGCCGTACAAGAACGTGGCTGCCACCGAGGGCATCAAGTCCGTCTTCAACGAGGACTATGACCGCGCTCAGTACCAGATCAGCTACATCAACAACCCGCGTGCCCTGCGCGTGTTGCCGTTCCGCCCCGAGGCCGTGAACCCGAATATGCCGTTTATGGTTCGGGACTACGGTGGGCGGTGGAAGTTCGCGACCAACGACCTGGGCGCGGACTGCTCCGGAAAACCGATCGACAACAGTCGCGGCAACAAGGGCAAGTTCATCGCCGACTTCCAGTTGGCTGTGAAGCCCGAGCATCCGGAATGGCTTGAAGCCATCTTCCACAAGGTCGATCGTGGCTGCGTGGAAATCATCCCGGTCTGCGAGCCCGACCCCGGCAATCCGGCTCAGAGCTACAACTCGGCGGATCCGATCTGCCCGAGCGTCATCCAGTTCACCGCTGTCCCGAACGACGCTGCTGCATATGTCGTCGGTACCACCGGCATCCTGTGCGATGACAACATCGTCACGAATGCGGGTATCAGTGTCGCCACTCCGGCGCTGCTTGTTGCCGCGTTGCAGGCCGCCTGGGATGCCGAGTTCGGCGCTGGCCAGGGCACCTGGTCTGTGGTCTCCGGCAACCTGATCCAGCTGGCTGGCAGCAGCTGCACGAACGTCACGCTCGAGTTCGCGATCTGATCGGTCAAACTGGGGCTCTCCTTCGGGGGAGCCCCTTCTCGAGAGGTTGGTAGCCGCCCGGCGCGTCCGGGATGCTGGCAGCCTCTCAAAAAGGAAAGGATTTTGCGATGTACGGACAAATGATGGGCAAACGAAAGATGGATGGCATGGGCCGCATGGGTCCCGAGGTGGAGACTGTCGAGTTCACCCCTCCGAAAGAACTGAAGCTCGAAGGCGAGTCCGGCACCGCCATGGTTGATTGGCGTACCACGCCGCGTGGCACCATTGAAATCATCGGATTCGACGGCATCACCCTCGGTGAGTCCGGCCGCCAGGACGTTGAGGAGGATGCCGTAGAGAACGAGATGGACGACATGGAGGAGGAAGCCTGATATGCCTGCCCTGACGCCATCTCAGATCGCCGCCTTGAGTGGCTGCTTCGACTGCCTGTCGCCTGGCGTGAAGGAGTCCTTCATGGTCACGCTGCTCCAGCAGATCCAGGGGTCGCTTCCTGGTGCTTCGCTGACGACCACCAGCCCGGGCGGCCTGCTGACCGTCACGGCCACCGCTGCTGCCAACCCGGCGCGGAAGAAGTTCACGCTCCAGAACCAGAAGAACGAGGTGCTGTACCTGAAGTTCGGCACCGGTGCCAGCGCGACGGACTACCATATCCAGTTGCAGGAGCACAATGCTGGTTCCAAGCACTCTCAGCCTTTCATCCTGGACGGCTACGTCGGCGCCATCAGCGTCGCTCCGGTCGCCGGGAATCCGTCCTACACCTTCGCCGAATTCGTCTGACCTATGCCTACCCCTTCCATCCAAACGCTCGTTACCGACGCGCAGCAGATCCTGAATCTCGATTCGATCTCTGCCGTTCGTTCGGTCGTCGCCGTTGCCCTGGCCAACGCCAACACCGGCACGCCGCTCAACCCGAACCTCACCACGCAGCAGCTGTGGAACGAGTTTTATCAAGTCGTCAACAAGCCGAAGAGCGACATCGAGTCGATCATCGCGAACCAGTTGATGAAGATGCTGTACGCTCCTCCGGCTCCTGGAGGCGCAGGTGCGAACACCCAGGTGATGTTCAATGACAACGGCTTTTTGGCCGGAGACTCCGGGATGACGTACGACAAGGTTGCGAATGCGCTGACGCTTCTTGGCAACCTGACCGTTCGCACCAACAAGCTGGTCGTCACTTCGACTGGCACTGGCTTTGGCACTGCGACGCCCGGCGCGGGCTTCATCGCTGACTTCCTCGGCGATGTTCGTTTGACTGGTGCGCAGACCTTGATTGGCAATCAGTCGATCACGGGTGATTCTACCATTAATGGATCTCTTACTGTAACTGGCGCAATTACTTCTGCGTCAGCTAATTCAGCTATTCGCGCCGCTGCCAGCGACTACGCTGCGGTCAACTTCGATGGGGCGACGAGTGGGACGCGCGTTACGTCACTCTGTCAGGACATTGGAACTGGTGATTTCAGCGTGTGGTCGCGATTCCGGGTTCCGGCTTCTGCGGGAAATGGTCGCGGATTGATACAGCTCCACAGCGCATCTACAGCCGGTTTTATTGGTCAAGAATTTACTCTGTACATCCGGACTGGTGGAAGCATAGCTGCACGAATCAATGGCGCTACTGCGAGTGACTTTATCCTCAGCGACGGCGGAAACATCATCACTACCTACGCGGGCCAAGTCATCGACGTTGTGTTTACTCGAACCGGAACCACGGTTGCGATGTACATCAACGGCACTTCGGTTGCGTTGACTAATACAACTTCTGGAACTGCTCCAACTTGGGCCGATACCATTACTTCAACGTACTGCCACATCGGTAATGCCGACGGTGCGTTGGTGACGTTCTCAGGCCGCATCTACCGCTCCGTGGTCTTCAACCGCGCTCTGTCCGCAACTGATGTCACCGAGCTTATCACCCTCGGCGTGAATCCGGCGGATCAGTGGGGAACGCAGACGGCGACTTACACCAGCGATTTCTCGGCTGGTGTAGATGGCTGGGCCGCTGTTCGAGGAACGTCAGATGGAAACATCGACGGAATCTCTGGCGTAGACAATACGCTCAGATTTACTGTAGATGGCACTGCATCAAATACCCATTATGCTTTAAGGACTTCATTTCCGGGGCTTTTGGCTTCAAAACGCTACCGCATAGGGTTCAACTATTTCATTACGGCAGCGAATGCCACAATGAATGGTCTGAGGCTTCAGCAACTGACTACTTCTCAAAATCTTACACCCATTCAATCAGTTACTGGTGCGTGGACTTCAATCACTCCTGTCGAATTTGTTTCAACTGAAACACGATTGGATGTAGTGGCTTATGCAGGAGCAAACTCAACTTTCACCGGAAACGGAACCGATACGTTCTACCTGCACAGCATTGTGCTGACCCGCATCGGCGCAATCGTGGACCTCGACTTCACCGTTGGTGCGGGCTACCAAGCCACGGACCGCAGCACCAACAACCTGCACGGAACGCTGTTCAACGGTGTCGAGTTCTCGCAGCCGAAACGGGTTGCGGTGCTTTACGCGACGACCAACACCAATGGCAACCAGCAGATGCTGGGGACGCTGGCTATCCCAACCAACGCCATCATCGAGGACATCATCGTGAACTCGACTGGATCGGCTACTGTGAGCATCGGCAACGCCTCGGCTGGCACCCAGATCGTGAACGGTGCGAGTGTGGTATCTGGCCGACAGAAGCTCACGATTGCCACGCCGTTCAGCACCACCGGCAATCTGTGGGTGAACAGCAACGCCACCGCTACCCTGCAATTCACCATCCTCTACACCATCGCTTCCTAACATGAACGAGAACGAGATTCAGCTTGTTGCGAACGAGGTCATCACGTTTGACCCGCCGATCAACGTCAATCCTAACGTCATCGCCGGTGGCATGGTTGTCAGCACCGCCGAGGTCATCCCGCAAGATGATCCGACGCAGGTGGTGGCCGCCATCTACGGCGACGGACGGGTCATCGGTGTGCCGTTCATTGACTCCAACGAAAACTCCATCAGGGTTGCCCTGAGCTGATGCTACAATGACTGACTCACACTTCATTAGAGACATCTCAGTTGGAGTTGGTGGGCCAGCAATCGGCATACTCGGAAGCGCGGTGTTCTCAGACCCGAACTTAAAGACGGCATCACTCGCGTTGGGTGCTGTCGCCGCGCTTCTGACTTGCCTTGTAAAGGCTGTTGAACTGTATCGAAAACTGAAAAACGACAAATGAACGACTCGATCAAATCCATCGTCCGCCACGGCCTCTCGTTCGGAGGCGGGTTCCTCGTTGCCAAGGGCCTCGTCACCGTTGACCAGGCCAACGAATTGGCAGGTGCCATCATCACCGTCCTCGGCGTCGGCTGGTCCGTGTGGAATAACCGCAAGGCCAAGACGCCGCCGGCTCCTTGAACTGGATCTACCAGTTGGTGAAGGCGCTTCTCGATTTCATTCGGGAGGCGCCCCAACCGAAAATCACTGACGGAAATGCTCCGAAGCCTCTCAAAGACGATCTCCACGATCGCATTGCTGACCTCCCTGGGCTGCCAGCAGACCAAGGTGATCCTCGTTCCCCACGGTGATCCCGTGCTGCTCGCGGAGCCGGTGAAAGCCAAGGTCTACGCATTCGACGCGCAGGGGAACATGACCGGCTATCCCACGAAGGTGACGATTCCAGCCGGCTGGTACGCTCTCCCGAAACGCCGCCCATGATCACCTACCGAGGCCAGAAGTTCGCGGGCTACAACAAGCCCAAGGCGACCCCTGGCGCCTCAAAGAAGTCGGCCGTGCTGGCCAAGGAAGACGGCAAGGTGCGTTTGGTTCGCTTCGGCGATCCCAAGATGCCGATCAAGAAGCACATCCCGGCCAACCGAAAAAGTTTCCGGGCCCGCCACGGTTGCAGCGAGCCCGGCACGAAGCTGAGTGCTAAGTATTGGTCCTGCCGCGCTTGGTAGGTCAGTACGCCGACGGCAGTTCGTCGATGGCATCCTCCGCGTTGCGCGGCGCCACTCGAGTAGCGGTCGAGGTGCCTTCACCCTGGCCGGGTTCAGACGACCTGACCTTGCCGACCTTTTTCTCGAGTTCAGCCACCTTCTGCTGGAGGCGGATCACCCGCAGTCGTTCGCGCCCGTAGGCCCGCGCCCGCAACGCCACCTGGGCCTGGGCCTTCGTGATGAGGTCAACCTTGTCGTCGTAGCCCATGTCGGCGTCGATGCCTTCACCCTTGAGCGCGATCTTGATCAGGCGATCGCTTTCATCCAGGAGCTTGTTCCCTTCTTCATCGCCTTCATCACGGCCGAACAGCTGGCTGTGCGACTTCTCGAACTCGGTGAACTGCGAGTCGAAAAGCTCCCGGGAACGGGACTGCCGCGACTCCAGCTGCTTCTTCTGCTCGACCTCGCGCTGGGACCCCTTCTCCTTCCACTCGGCGATGGACTTGTCCCGCGCCTGGGTGAGTTCCAGGATCCGCCGGCGGTGAGCCATGATCTCCGGAGCGGCCGCACCGAACATCTCCTGGGCGATGATAGCCGCCTTGGCCACCGGCACGTTGAGAATCGCCATGATGTCCTCATGGCTGGCGTCGCGCTCGGTGCCGTCGGCATCGGTCACCCGAATGCCTTCGATGTCTCCGAGGGCGGTCTGCCACGCCTCGCGCAGGGGCGCTTCGTACTTCTGCTTGTACTCGCTCGAGCGGGTGTAGTTGAGGTAGCGGACTTCGGTGTCGAGTTCCTCGGCATTCTTCCGGATCGAATCCATCTCGGCCTTCAGGGCCTTGGTGGCTTCCTCGATCTCCTTCTTGGTGCCTTCGGATCGGGCGCGCTCAAGCTCGGCGACCTTGGAGGCGAGGTCGTCGCGCTCCTTCTTGGTCATCTCGTACTGCTCACGGAACTGCTTCAGTGAAGCGGGCTCCGACTTGGCAGGCGCGTCCTGCTTGGGCGGAGCCGGGGCCGGCTCTTCCTTCTTGGCGGTGAACTTGTCCAGGTTGAACAGGTCATCAACCGGCGGCTTGGTGGCTTCGGGAGCGGTAGCGGCGGGCGCAGCGGGTGCCGCTGGCGCGGGTGCCGGAGCAGGATCAGGCGTGACCGGTGCAGGTGCCGGGCTCGCCGACCCCATCGGGTTTTCGAGCGCGTTTCCTTCGAGCGCATCGATGCCAGCGAAGGCTTCGGAGTAATCTGCGCCGCGATCGGTGGGCGCGTCGGGTGACAGTAGAAGTTTCATTCAAGGTTCTGATTCACGGTCGGTTTCTCTCTCTGCATTGCCACCAGCCCGTGAAGCTCCTCGATCAGCGCCTTGGCGCCCTGCCGGCGGCAGTTGGCATTCCAGCCGTGTTGAGGGTTTTCGGATGCTGGCAGGTTCCAGCAGAGATTGTTGAAAGCAGCCATGAGCGCGGTTTGGAAGTCCGCGCTGTCCAGCACGCGCTCGAGGGCCATGACGCGGTCCTTGTTGCGCTGAAACTCCTGCTTGGGGGATTGGATCATTGGTTAAGGATGGTGGCCTGGGTCTTCAAATCCATGGCCGCGATGTCCGCCCTGGTCATGGCGCCCTTGCGCTGGGCCTCAGCGATCGTGGACGCGTTCTTGCGCTGCTGGTCCTGCTCGAAAGCGACCTGCTTCTGGATGCGCTTCTGCTCGGCGTTCGCAGCGGCGATCTGCGACTTGGACTGCGCGGTGATGATCATGGCCTGGATCTTGGCAGCCGTCTCGGCGTCCATGCCGTTGCCAACAGCACCGGCCTCGGCCTGTGCCTGAGCCTGCTCCTGCAACCGCTGCACGTAGCCCTTGATGTAGTTCGACGCCTGACCGATGCCGTCCATGTAGAGCTTGATGTTCTGCTCTTGGCCGGGGTCCTGAGAAATCAACTGGATTTGCTCCTGGATGTGCTGAATGACGTTCGCCAGACCCAGCACGCGTTCCATGGTCGGCATACCACCGGCCTGCTCGATCTTCCCGATCGACGCGCCCAGCATCCGGAGCAGCGTTTGGATGTACTCGGGCCGGTTGATCGCCGAGGCGATAACCACCGGCTGCCCATCGATGAGTGTACCCCACGCCAGCGTGGCGCGCTCGACGGCCGGGGAGACCGGCGCGTTGTCGATCGGGGCGAGCCGGTTCGCCAGCAGCGGATCGTCGGTGTTGGCCTCGACGTACATATGCACGACCTCGGCCTGGGAATCCGGTGCCAGCAGCGGCCGGATGGCCATGAGGCGGTCTGCCTGGGCGATCTCGAGCATCTTGTTGCCGGAGCCCATGACGCGCTCTGGCATGATGTCCCAGGAGTCCAAGTTGTTGAACACGGACGGATCGACGCCCTCGGCCTCGCACTTGCGGCGGAACTGAACGCAGTCGGGGTGATCGATGGTGCAGAAGCGACGGGCGATCTCGCGGTACTGGAAGGTCTGCTGAGTGTACGCCCGGGTCAGCATCGAGCCCATGAGCGCGTTGGCGTTGTTCACGCGGGCCATCACCTCGGTGGCGGTCAGTTCCTTCGAGGTGCCGTCGTTCACGTCCTGGGTGTAGGCGGCGCTCGATTCGGCCATGATCTGCCGGTGCATGGCCATGGCGCCCGACAGCATCGTGTAGTCCACGACGTGGCGCTCTGACTGAGGCACCCACGATAGGCCCTCTGGGATCACGCCCATGTTGAACAGATCAATCTTCTCCATGCGCTCGGCGTCGCCGTCCGCGACGTTACGGAAGAGCCAGAGCATCTGCTCGAACACGGAGTCAGTGAATTTGCAGCGCAGCCGGTTTTGGAGATGGCAGACCGCGTAGAGCAGGTATCCCAGGGACCGCACCGAGTGCCAGCGGAACGGAGGCACCACGGCGCCGTCGGCGAACTGGGTGTGCATCAACTCGAAGATGTCACGCCCGTAGGACCGGTCGCCGGCGTCGAAGAGCCACTGGCCAGCGGTCTGCATATTGCCGATGCCGCTGTTGTACTGGTCCACGATGATGCGACGGCGCCAGGACGGGTCGTCGGTGGTCGTGTCCAAGAAGTAGAAATCGTAGCAGCGCAGCACCGGCGTCGCGTCGGAACCCCAGTAGCCAGAGTTCTCCTTGAAGTCCTCTTCGATCTTCTCGGGGAAGTATTGGCCGGACCAGTCGTTGACCTGGAGACTGGTGGCTTCGCGCTCGATCATGGCTGCCAGCAGCTGGTTCACCAGCTTGAGGTTCCAGCCGGGGTCCACGTTCTCACCCCGGGTCATCCGAATCAGGTCCTGAGCGGTGAATGACGTGTAGATCGCGAAGTGCGAGAGGTTGTCGAGCGACGTGAGCGTGTTCGTCGGAACCAGGATGTCCTCGGTGCCGCGAGCCGATGGGCACCAGTCGCGATCACGCAGCCAGGTGACCGGGCCGATGCCGTGAAGCACGGTGGCTGCAAACTGCGATTCCAGCACGGTGGAATACTTCGCAGAACGCTTCATCACGCGGTTGATCTGCTTGGTGATGATGTTGCCCCACTGGGTGCGCTTGTCGCGGGGGCCGATGTCCAGACCGACAGAGAAGTAATTCTGGGGCTTCAGGAAGGCGTTGGTAAACTGCTGGCGGGCGGCGTGGATGATCCGGGTGCCCTCCAGGAAGTTCACGTTGGTCTGGATCCGGTTATCCCGTGCTTCCTCCTCGGAATACGGAGGGTTACCGTTAAACGTGGCGTTGATTCGTGCGCGGTTGCGGGACCGAGGCTGCTCGGCCTCCAGCATCGCACTCACCACGTTCCAGACTCTGCTCGGTTCCTTGAAGCTCATATTTCCCTCAGATTGACCCCCGCTCCCGCGAAATCCAGCAATTATCAGGCATCTTACCTCCCCCAAGATAGGGGAGCGGCACCCAGACTTTGAGCTTCAGATAGCAGCCGCAGACATCGCAGGTGCCAGCATTGCCCTCTCCATAGAGGACCATGGCCATGTCGTGACGAATCTGCTCCTGCTCAATGATCGCCTCGGCGACGGACTTCTCGATGCTGTCGGCCTTGGTCGGCTTGTTGTGGATGCAACGCAGGCAGATATCGATCCTGTCCTGCGCGAACCGGCGATCGACAGGGGTGCCACCGTCGCCCAGCCACTCGGCCAGGATGCGCGCTCCCTGTGCGGTGTTTTTGATCCTAGCGACCGCACGTGCGGCAGCCTGAAACCCTTGGTTGAACATTGGTGGTCGTGGTGGTTGTGGCGCCGGAATAGAGGCTTGGGAACCGGGCGCGGGTGTAGGCTTCGAGATCGTTGACGGCCTTCTCGTAGTCGGCCGGCAGATTGTTCGCGGCGCGGTGCTGCTGGATCAGCCGCGCCATGGAATAGAAGTCGTAGTTCAGCGGACTCGGAGCGTTCCACTTGGTTTCGGGTTGGTAGAACTGCCATCCGCCCGGAGGGAATTGGTCGCGATTGATCATACCTCCGAGGTTTAGAACGGCAGGTCGTCTCCGTCGAGATCAGGCTTCGGGGCGGCAGCTGGGGCAGCCTCACGTCGAGGTGCCGGAGCAGCGCCCTCTTCACGGCTCTTCAGAAACTGGAAGCTCTCGATCATGATGCGGGTGGCAGACTTCTTCTCGCCGCTCTTCTTGTCGTCCCACTCCTCGCGAGTGAGGCGCCCTTCGATCATCAACGGGTGACCCTTCTTGACGTACTGCGACAGCGTCTCGGCCTGCTTTCCGAACGCCTTGCAGTCCGCGAAGTACACGTCTTCACGATCCTCTCCGGCTTCCGTTTTCCAGCGGCGATTCACCGCCATGCTGATGTTGCAGACCCCGGTTCCCTTCGGAAGGAACTTCAGTTCGGGGTCGCGGGTGAGGTTTCCGATCAGGATGACTTTGTTGAATGATGCCATGGCGTTTACGAGTAAGTGAGTGCGTGTTGAGACTCCATCGACCGGCGCTTGTCTGACATACGCGTCAGCCACTTTGGTGTCTGCCGCTTGACAATACCCACACCGCTACCGGCTGCAATCTCAAATCCGTTTCGGCGCGCCATTTCGATCGCGACCACGAACGAGTCCCACAAGTCGGGCGATCGGCCCATGCGTTCCTTGGTCTTGTTCTTGGGCTCCACATCGATCAGGCCGGTGCGAGCGATGCCCCACTCGCGCATGGCGCCTTCCTCGGCGACCTCACGCGGCAGCTTCCGCATCTGCTTCGATTCGATCAGGAGCCGGGATGCGTACCAGAGCGCCGTGACCATCTTGCCGTAGGCTTCCCGCTCAGTCTTTGGATCGCCCTGGCGCACCGGACGATCCAGCGGCTTCCCACCGAACTCGATCGGCACAACCTGCGGAGACCACAGGCGAGCGAACGCCGACATCAACGTGCCTCGTCCGGTTGAGTCGAAGCCGACCTGCTCCGGCTGGATGTTGCGCTGCTTGCAGTAGAGCATCACGAACTCGGCGATCTGCTCCTCGGCCTGCTGCGCTTTCACGGCTGTCACCGGGATCACGACAGGCGGTTCCGCGAATGCCAGCACCGTGTTGCCGTTCAGATCCTCACCGAACTTCAGATCGGTCATCACACAGCGGTCACCTCCAACGCCGGAGTACGCCGCGTCGATGCCGATCACCCGGGTGATCTTGTCCGCCCGCTGCCACACGACATCGTCGAAGGCGTGATTCTGCTCGCAGAGCGACATCGTGACCACGCGCCTGGTGCCGCCATCCCGGGGCAGCAGACCGAGGTTCATCATCGAGAACTGCAACGAGTCGCGGCCGTAGTAATCGAGATCCGCCTGAATCTGCTCCGGCGTAATGATTCCACGGTAGGGGTTAACGCCTTTGGGAAACTTGGCGTTCGGCGTATCGTATCCACAGAGCTGAACCGCCACGCCACCCGGGGCCCGCGTTTTCCAGGTGCGGGTCTTCTCGAGGTACTCGAGGCCCTCCCAGCCACCCATCGACGGGTGCGGCTCGCAGACCACGCCGAGGGCGTCGTTGCGATCCTTGGGGTTGCCCATGGCGATCAGCTTGAACTCGGGATTCTTGCGGAGGTTGGCGACCGAATCCAGGAATCCGCGCCCCATGAGCGACGCCTCGTCTGCGATCAGCATGACCCGGTCGTTCTTGAGGCCGACGTAGTTCGACAGACCGACGAACGTGCCGCCGACTTTGCAGGCGACACCAATGATGCCATCACGGAAGTCCTGTGCCTCGGCATCTTCATCCGAACTGGTCAGGATGAATCGGCTCTCGATCACGCGCCCAGGGAGCCACTCACGCTTCGCCTTGGCCTTGTTGTGAAGCTCCTTGATCGAGCCCCAGATTCGCAGCTGGAGACCCTCACGCGTCGTTGACGACATGATGATCGAGGTGCCGGTGGGGTAGATGTAGAACGTGCAGAGCCCGAATGCGGCCGAGTCGTAGGTTTTGCCCGATGAACCGGGGCCCATAATTCCGACCTCCTGATTCTCGACGAACGTGCGGATCAGAAGCTCCGACCAGTCGTGCCAATCAAAATGCGGCCACAGCGCCGTCATGGCCTGGCGGAAGTGGTGGTACTTGCCACACCCGTACTTCACCCCTCCGGACATGATGTACCCGCCACGGCGAACCATCTCGGCCTCGATGAGAAAGCGGTCTTTTGTACGCCACGGGATAGACAAGTAATCGGGGCTTTCATTCATCTTGCGGGAATCATGGGTTGGCCTTTGAATGGCTTCAAGCGTCATGGTCGCCGAAAAAAATCGCATTGTAGACGGCCTACTCACCGCCGAGGGCGGGGTGGACAGCGGTTTTTCGCCCTCGCTCATTCAGCCGAACCAGCTGGCCTGGGCGGTCAACACGACTGTCCGAGGCGGGTTTCCAAAGGCGCGCCCAGGGATCTGGGTGAAGGGTCTGACGTTCGATGATCCGGATGTGGTCTACCAAGGCGGCTACTACAACCGCGCCGTCCGTGACTCGTTCCTGAACGGATTCTTTCAGGGCTGTGGCACCTACGTTTCCGATTCTGGCGCTCCGTACCTGTTCGCGTCGATCAGCGGCAAGGTCTACCAGATCGACATCCAGAACGGTTTCAAGGTCACCGACCAGACTCCGATCGGATTTCAGTTCACCGTTCTGACTCGCGGCCGTGCCAGCAACGTCGCCACCTACGTGTGCAGCGCGCCGCACGGTCTGTCGCCCGGCATGGTCGTGCGACTCCCGGAGCCCGTTGGCGCGTTTTTCCCGACCGGGTTCTTCGGCGATTTCGTTGTGGACTCGGTGCCGTCACCGACCACGTTCACGACGTACTCGCCCGGGATTGACGCCGGCCCGCTGCTTGGACCGTTGTTCATTGGCTACCAGATGCTGGCGAACAACCCGCAGGCGCCGCACGTCTACTTCCAGCAGGCCGAGAACTGGCTGGTCGTGCAGGACACGATCAATGTTCCCTACCTCTACAACGGTGCGACGATTCGCAGGGCCACTGGCGAGGAAGTCCCGACCGGCGGCCCGATGGCCTACGGCAAGGGGCGCCTCTGGGTGGCGAACGGATCCGAATACTACGGCGGTGACCTGGTCTACGGAGACCCGGCATACGGTCGTGATTCGGTGATTCGATTCACCGAGAACACTTTCCTGGCCGAGGGCGGCGCGTTTGCGGTGAGCAACGGCCCGATCACCGGATTGGCGTTCGCAGCTAACCTCGACACGTCTCTGGGTGACGGCGACCTGCTGGTGTTCACCCCGACGGCCACCTACGCCTTCAACGCCCCGGTCGATCGCGATGCGTGGAAGGACCTGAGCTATCCGATCCAGCGGTTTGCGCTGCTGAACTTCGGTTCGTTCAACCATGAATCCATCGTGGCGGTGAACGGCGATCTGTTCTTCCGCGCTCAGGACGGCATACGATCGTTGATCTACGCCCGGCGCGACTTCACCGAGTGGGGTAACACCCCGGTCAGCCGGCAGGTTGTCAGGGCGCTGGCATACGACACCGAGTTTTACCTCTATGCAGCCAGCGCGGTGAACTTCGACAACCGGATGTTGATGACCACGCAGCCGAAAAAGGTCAACGGCCGTGGAATCGTGCATGGCGGCGCCGTCGTGCTGGACTTCGATCTGGTCTCCGGCATGGGCCGGAAGGTCGCTCCCGCATGGGAGGGCGTCTGGACCGGAGTGGATTTCTTTCAGTTCTTGACGATCCGGATCCAGAACGCCGATCGATGCTTCGCGTTCGGTTTGAACCAAGGCGACATTGGGTTGTACGAGGTCACGAAGAATGGCCAGTTCGACTTCGATGGGTTTGATGATGCTCCGATCGATTGGGTGATCGAGACCCGGTCGCTGACGTTTGCCGAGCCGGCGAACAAGAAGCGCCTGGTGAGCGCCGAACAGTGGTATGACCAGGTGATGGGTTCGATCGAATCCAAGGTCTACTTCAAGGCCAACGAGGGCGAGTGCTGGCAGCCGTGGGCGGAGTTCAAGGACTGCGCGAAGTACCGCAACTGCGAGCCCGGTGAAATCAGCTGTCCTCCGGCGGTGATCAACTGCCAGGAGGTGAAGTATTACCAGCCGGCCGCCCGCTCGCGCATCGCATTGCCGCAGCCGCCCGACAAGTGCGACATCCAAACCGGCGGGTTCACTCGAGACGGCTATGAGTTCCAACTCCGCTACGTCAACACGGGCCGGTTCCGCCTCAAGCGCGTGGCAATGGTTGCTCAACGCCTTCAGGAGGATATTTACGGCGACCTCAGTCGCGTCGCCTGCCCGCTCCTCTCCGCCTAAAATGCCTTCCACGAATCCAGTCGATTACGGTGCCGATCCTTGCGGGCTGCGAAACAGCGCCTGGGCGATCAACCTCTGCTTGATGTACTCGGGCCGGTGCGACTTTCCAGAAGGCACGTTCCTGATCGGATCGGCCCCGGGAGCCAAGATCACCAGCCGGCTTCGATTCAACAACATCGCGACGTTCACCACGGCTACACCTCACGGTCTTGTTGTTGGAGAACTGATCACGCTGGATGGATTCACGGACCCGACGTTCAACGGAATTGGAGCGGCGCAGCTTGGTTTTCGAGTGGATTCAACACCGAATCCGACGACGTTCACTGCGACTGTTCCAGGTGGAAACAGCATTCTCGTTGTCGAAGACGGATGGATCAACCTGATCGGAGGCGGATACACCTCATCGGTTCCGCTGGGTTACGGTGGAAGCATTGTTGACCCGAGGAATGGCCAGACGGTTACATTCACTCTTCGCGACAACATCGCTTTCACAGGCAAGGGTGCTGGCAAGACGCGGGTAAAGTTCGCCAACCACACATCCACCACCCGTGGCGATTCGTTCGGTTTCAACATCCAGCCGATCAAGTGCCTCGGGAATTACACCGGAACCGGGGGCCTGGTCTCGAATCCTGCGAATTACCCGTCGATGCCGGTGGGTGCGACGAACTGCAAGAATCTCACGATCGAAGGCATCACGTTCGACGGCAACTACGTCAACAACGGGCCGAAAGACATCACCATCGTTTCGGTGGAGCGGACTGCCGGAATCAACACGTACACCACGGCTTTTCCCGCAAAATTTCAGACCAGCGCGCCGCCTGCCTATTCGCCGCCAGTGCTGCCAGCACCGAGCAATCAAAGCACCTACTCGCATTACATCGACGGCGTGGTCACATCTGGGTCGTCAAATGATGGCACGTTCAACGGATTCGGTCCGGTGATCAACGTCACGTCGCTGACGTTCCAACGGGACATGAGGTGCCCCCTGATTGGAGTCACCAGAAACGCGTTCAACTACGCGATCTACACCAAGCATCCGGATTTCAACTTCGGGTACACGGTGGGTGACTCGATCACCGTCACCGGATTCTCGAATGCTGCATTCAACGGAAGTTTCGTGGTGGCCGGCTTTCTGTCCGCCCAAGAGGTCTACTGCGTCAACATCGGAGCCGCAACGACGGTCACAAGCTACGAACGCCTGACTGGCGTTGGGTATTACGACACCGCAGGACCACACGGATTTACGGGAGGCGAAACGGTGGTTATCACCGGTCTGGCGGATCCGACCATGAACGGCACGTTCATCGTGACAGGAGCCCCGTTTGCGAATCAGTTCTCGGTGGTCAATGCAGGCACCGATACCGGTGTGATCGCTGGTGCTGGCACTTACCAGCTGCGATCCAATATCGCCAAGTCCTGGTCAGTTCCAGACGTTGCGTTGACGCCGCAAACGAAGGCCGGTGTCAACTCGCTCTTCACGGTCGCTGGTTTGAATCTGGTTGGAGAAAACACCATCGTTCAGGATTGCGAGTTCTACGACTTCGGAGTCGGCATCGCAGACGCCGAGACGTTCGTGCTGAAATCGTTCCTTCCGTCCACCGTTGTTGACCGGTCACACGGCACGATCGTTCGGCGCAATCGTTTCGGGTACCAGGGGCGCAACTCGGTGCAGGCCACGATCCATCCAGGAACATCGGAGGCCAACACCCAGTGTGCGATCGGAGGTTACTCATCGATGCTGGTGACCGTCATCGCGGTGTCGCGAGTCAACGCTACCAGCCGGGCGACCTACACCACCACAGAGCGGCACGGATTGCGCGCTGGCGATTCGGTCGTGTTTCAGGGGGTCAGTGATGCGACATTCAATGGCACCTACACGGTCGCAACGATCATAAGCGACACTAAGTTCTCGGTCATCCAAGCGGGTGTCGATTATCCCGAGACCTACATGACGTTCGGCAGCGCACTGCTGCCTCGACCGCTGCGGATCTTCGCGGCTGACTGTGTGTTCGAGTACAACCGAATCGAAGGTGGGCCCAACCCGCTCACCCAGCAGTGCCCGGTTCACGGCATCACGCCGCGTGACACGTTTGGTGCCGAGGTCCGCTACAACAACTTCGACGGATTCACAGGCACCTGCTTCTACGTCGATACGTTCCAGCACATCGGAACGCACGTTCACCACAACTCGGCGCTGAACGTCTCGGCGTTCATGGCGCTCACCGTGCAGGATTGGTACGCGACAGCGGTTCAGTTCGGATTCACGAATCCGCCGTCATACGCTGCTTGGATCGCGGCCCACAGGGATCTCCTGATCGAGTACAACGACGTGCTGCTGACCGGGCCCGACAGCTGGTATTACCAGCCGGCGCTCGCACCGCTCGATGCGGTGTTCGTGATCAACAACCACGATGTCAACCGCAGCGCCTATTACTACCCGACGGATTACCAGATCCCGATTCGACCTCCGGCGCCATTGCCGGCAGGAGCATCGCGAGACGCAGCCGGCATATCGACGTTCACGACTGTATCGCCGCACGAACTTCAGGCAGGCATGGAGATTTCCGTAGTTGGTGTTACGGACGGCACTTTCAATGGCGTGTTCACCGTCCTAAGCACGCCGTCGGCGACAGAATTTACGGTCAACAATCAGGTTGGACCGTTGCCGAACACACCGGTCGTCTCCGGAAACGGATTCCTTGGCATCAACGATCCGGTCAATTTCCCGTGGGAGATTCGGATGTCTGCGAGGTCCCGCTCCGCCGGTGTGGCCACCTACACCACGACGAAGGCCCACAATATGCAGCTGGGCTACCACGTGACGCTCGAGGGTTTTTCGGATCCGACGTTCAACGGCCAGTTCATCGTGACGGGAATGCCGACCACGACAACCTTCCAGGTTGCCAACGCTGGCCCCGATGTCGCGACAGTGACCGAAAGCGGCAACTTTTTCCGGTATGTCGAAAACGTACAGATCCGGTGCAACACGGTGCGGCGCCTTTCGGGCAACGAACTGTTCATCAACAACGGTGGCAAGTTCGGACCCAGCTTCCTGCCAGGGCGACCTAGTCGTTGTGTTGCACCTCTTCAGCAAACCTTCTATTTGGATTGCCCAGAGGGGTGTCTCGACATTCAATGCGACCCCGGCCCGTGCAAGCCTAACGATTACCTTTACCGCATCTGACCATGGCAACCATTGACATCTCAGCCGGGCTTCTTCCGCCTCCACAATGCTACGCCAGCGAGCAGGACCGCCTTGACGCCTACGCTCAGGCGCTGATTGGGCAGATCATCACCGCTCCGGAATGGTCTGCCAACACTGTTGCCCCTCCGTCTGGATCCCCTCTGTATTGGCTTCGACTTGATTCAAACCAGAACCCGGTAGAGGTGCTGAAGTACAACAGCACGGCGCCAGCTGGATGGGCCCGTGTCGCGACTCAGTTCACCTACGGTGTTGGAGGCGGTGTTGCCAACGCCTACACGCTGACGCTGACCCCGGCTTCTCCTGGAGTGAATCAGGCATACCGCACCGGCGTGTGCTACGCGTTCATCGCGAACGCTGCCAACACGGGAGCCACGACGCTGGCGGTCGATGGCTTGGCGGCCAAGGCGATCACGAAGTTCGGCACGGTTCCGCTGGTCGCGAACGACATCGTTGCGAACAAGATGTGCGTGGTGGTCTACGACGGCACGCAATTCCAGCTGCTGAATCCGGGTCTCAACGTGAGTGCGGCTGGGTTCACACCTGGCACCGATCGTCAGTTCCTGCGCACCAACTCGACTCCAGCGACCGTCTGGGAAAGTGGCTACATCACGCCGGTGGCCAACTATCAGGCGTTTCCAGCGGCCGGCGGATCCGTGACGTTCACTCACGGCTTCAGCGTGGACCCTCTCAGTTGGGACATTGGAATCATCTGCGACGATGCCGGTGGCGATGCTGGTTACGCTCAGAACGACTGCATTTCCGCACGGTCGCTTTCTTGGACTACCAACTACGGTATCGCCGTGACGTGTTTTTCAAACGCGACATCGATCGGAATGGTGCGCGCTGCTGGCACGGCAAACATCTGGGTGAATCACAAAACCACCGGTGTTCCGACTGCGATCACCGAAGCCAAATGGAAGGTGATGGCCCGAGCCATTCGATAACATGAGAAAGACCCTCGCCCAGGCCAAGAACTCCACGATCCCGCAGGCTGTCGGATTGGCCACCTGCGACGATCGCTTTGTCCAGCTGCTGAACGAGGCTCAGGCGCGCCTGGCCGACATGGGCAAGTGGTGGGGCACCTACAAGAAGCTCCGCATCTGCGTAACCGCCGGCTGCATCACCTGGCCTCGCGAGGTCAAGACGATCGAGGCGATGAACGTCTGCGGGTACAACATCCCGATCCAGAACCAGTGGTACGAGTTCCAGACCGACGAGCGCGCCCCGCGCACCGGCTGCGGCCGTGAGGGCTGCGAGCAGGACCAGCTGCTGGATCGCGGCATGGTGACCCAGTTCCGGGACTCGGTCGGCAACTGCAAGTTCCGGGTGTACCCGTCTCTGACAGCCGATGCTGGCAAGCGGATCCTGCTTCAGGGCATCGACCCCGCGACCAACGAGCCAATCCGCACGCTGGACCCGGTGAGCGGCGAGTACGTCTGGGGCGAGTACGTCACGCTGCCGAATCCTGCTGTCACGCCGTTCGTTGAGACCTCAAACCTCTTCAAGCAGCCGGGCCTGAACGGCGCCCAGAAGCCGCTCACTCAGGGCCGCATCACGATCGTGGCATACAACCCCACCACGACGCTTTCCACTCAGGTGGCCGTCTGGGGACCGAGCGAGGAAAACCCCGAGTATCGCCGCACCTACCTGATCAATATGCCCGAGGTTTGCGGCGGCACGGCCGGCTGCAACTCGAGTCAGGACAACTGTTGCATCGACCATGGCGACGGCTGCGTCCCGCCCGAGGAGAACTGCACCAACACGGTCATCGAGGCCATCGTGCGCCTGGAGTTCATCCCGGCCGTCGTGGATTCGGACTGGCTGTTCATCGGCAACCTTCAGGCCATTAAGCACATGATGAAGGCCATCCAGAAGGAGGACCGGAACCAGTACACGGAGGCGGAACGCGAGATCCAGCTGGCTCTCCGGTCCCTCCGCAATGAGCTTGAGGCGTACAGCCCGAATGAGCGCAGCGTGATCAACGTGCAGCCGTTCGGGTCTGCCAAGATTCAATATCGGTTCGGAGGATTCATCTGATGGAGGTCGAGAAGCCCATCACGTGGTTGGAGTTTCTGACCGACAACGACATCTCGCTCGATGAGCGGATTGATCGGTGGGAGGCGTTCGTTGCTGACAAGCCGCAGCAGGAATGCCCGCTGAAGCACACGTTCCCGGAAGGGATGTACGTGCGGGAAATCTTCATGCCTGCTGGCTCGATCGTTACCAGCCGAATCCACAAGTTCGACAACCCGTTCTTCATCACCAAGGGCCGCGTCACGGTCGTGAGTGAGAACGAGGGGCTGGTGACCTACACGGCGCCGTACTCGGGCATCACGTTGCCGCAGACCCGTCGGGTTCTACTGATCCATGAGGACACGATCTGGATCACGGTTCACCTGAATCCAGAGAACAAGACGAACCACGAAGAGCTTCTCAACGACCTCACCTATGTGAGGGACAACAAATACTTACCATGTCATTCGTAGGAACAGCCATTGGAATTGGGGCCGCTGGTGTCATCACCTCCGGCGTCGGAATGGGCCTTCAGGCTTCATCCGCGAGCGCCGCACGAAAGCAGGCTCGCCAAGCCGCCGAGACGCCAGGACTGGATATTCCAGCCGTCATTGGCGAGGCCGAGCAGCTGGCACCGCGCACCCGGGCGCTCGAGCAGCAACGCACCGCAGCCACGCGGGAGCAACTGCTTGAAAACCTCGGCATTTCGATCCCGGGGTATGAGCAGGCGCAGGCGGCGAGAGCGCAGAATGCCATGGCGCTTCTTCGTGGTGAACTCCCACCTGACGTTGTCAGCCAAATCCAACGCAAGAGCGCAGCCAAGGCGCTCGAGGGTGGGTTTGCTGGCAGCAAGGCGGCCCAGGGACTCACCGCTCGCGACATCGGCAGGACCACGCTGCAAGCGCAGCAGGAAGGCGCCCGCCTGTTCTCGGACATTCTCGGGACCACCCCGATGGCGCCGCTGGCAAACTTCGAGTTCACGCCGCAGCAGCTGGCTCAGTTGCGCGAAAACGAGCGCATCGCACGTATGAACGCGCTGGCTGGTGTAGCCAGTATGCCGTCGGCAACCGGGGTTGTTGGTCAGGGCCTTGGATCGTTTGGATCTGGACTGACGAACCTCGGGTTTGCTGCGCTGGGATCCAAGTACGGTGCTGGCGGCGGTGGAGGGGGCGAAAGCAACCTTGTTTCAACTCAACGCGCACTCATGGGAGGTTAATTTATGGCGAACCCATTCTCAGGACTCGAAAATATCGGAGCTTCGTACATGGCGGGTGCCCGCCTTGCCCAGGAGCGTCAACGTCGCGCCGACGAGATCCTGGCGCGTCAGGAAGAAGCGCGCATTCGCCAGCAGTATTACCAGGACGTGATCGCCGAGCGTGAAGCGGCGCGTGCCGATGCGCGGAAAGCACGGTTCGAGCGTGCTGCCGGTCAGTTCGGTCAGGATGTGGTTCTCGGTCCAGACGGCGAGATCGATTACGCTGCGTCTGCCAAGGCCGCTCAGGGCCGCCAGCAGACCGGTCGATTCGCCGAAGCTGCTGGTATGCTGGCAGGCGAAGGTGAGGCGCCCGGGCCGCTGTCGCCCGATATTCTGGCCTCCCCGGAATTTCTCCGAGGTCGTGCTACCACACTCGGCAAACGCATGGCCGAGCGGCGCGCTACCCAGCGGGCTTTGATGTCTGCCGGCTACGTTCCCACCGGTGAAGAGACTCCGCCTGCGTTCGGTCTTGCTCCGGACCTTCTCACGCAACCTCGAGACACGTCCCAGGATGTGATGGTCGATGGTCAGCGGTTCCAGCCGGGGCCCTTGGCGCGGATGCGGGCCATGCCAAAGCCCGCCAAACCGGAGAACCTCGGGACGGAAACCGTCGAGGTTGATGGAGCGAAACTCAGGATTCCGATCACACCGGAAAGGGCGGCTGAAATTGCCAAGAAGCGAGCGGCAGAAGCCCCCAAGGAACCAGGTATCTTCGACGACATTGATGCCGCTGAGAAGCAGTTGCTGACTCTTCAGGACAAAAACGTCGAAGACTTCAACCTTGTCCGAAACAAAGATGGCAATCTTGAGGTCGTTGAGGACACGGCTTTCGCGATCGGTAGAACTCCTGAAGAAATCAGGAAGGACCTTGAATTGGAGCGCAAACGCCGTGCTGAACGCCGTGGTATTCGGACGGGTGCTGCGGCTCCTTCAGCAATTCCTCAAGGCACCAACCGCGTGATCGACTTCCGATCAATTCCAGGTTTGCCTCCGTTGGGCGGCCGATAACACTCAAGACCATGGCGATCGAGATCGATTTTGGACGCGAGCTTGGCCGGCTCGCGTTCCCTGATGACATTACGGATGAGCAGGCCAAGTCCTACGTCCGTGAGAATTACCAGGCGATTCGCCAGGGTTTGCTCGATCGCCGCCGCCAGGAGTTGGCAGCAGAGACTGAGTCCGAGGAGGCTGCGAAGTTTCGGGCGGGGGAAGTCGGCACGCTGGAGACTGTTGGTGCCCAGGCGGCGCAACTGCCGAAAGCGGCTCTTCAAGGACTTGGTCAAGCAGCCAAGGGGTTTGCTCGCATCTTTGAGTCTGGCGCCCCGGATATCGAGGTAACTCCCGAAGAGCGCCAGCAGATGATTGCTCGCAGCCCAATCACACAGGCTGGTCAGAGCATGATCGCAGCTGGAGAGGTCATGCCAACGCTTCCCGGCGTCGAGCAAACCATTCCGGCTCAGATTGCAGGCGGAGTCGGAAGCACACTCTCGGTGCTTCCAGGTGCCTTGGTTGGTGGGCCACTCGGCGCCGGCGCGCTGTACGGCCTCCAAGCTGGTGAAGCCGGTGCCGAAGACGCCGACCGTGTGATCAACCAACGTATCGCCGAGGCATTGGCAGCTGGCGATTACGACACCGCTTCCGATCTTCGCAGCCGCGCCGAGACGCTGAAGAACCGTGCATTCCTTGCCACGGCCCCGATCGGTGCTGTCACCGAGGGCGCGCTGGGTATTGCTGGCAAGATCCCGGGGATGCGCTCCGGCGCCGCTGGTCGCAGTACGTTGGGCAAGTACAGCGCCAATCTCGTCGAGCGCCTGATTCCCCAGACCGCGTCGAAGCGCGTCCAAGAGATGGCTCGCGGCGGCATCGAGGGCACGGTGAGCGAAGGTCTCCAGGAGTCTCTCGAGCAGACGCTTGGCAACATGGCGGCCAAGTCGATCTACGATCCCGAACGCGGGATCATGGATGGCGTTGCCGAAGCGGGATTCATCGGCGCTGCTTCTGGTGGTCTGGTCGGTGGCGTGGTCGGATCCAGGCGCGACGTTAATCTCGCGAACGCGGTCGTTGCTGCCAACGGCGCCGATCCAAAGAATCCGCTTCCCCTGTCGAATGCGACCGTCACCGGCATCGAAGACACGACTCCAACCGAGGGTTACTCGCTCGAGCCTGAGATCACTGAGGAGGATGTCCTTCGTCGCCAGGCCGAACTCGGCATTCCGTTGCCGGAGGGTGTTCCGCTGCCAGCACCGGCTGCGCCTGCTCCTGCGCCAATTCCTGAACCGGCTCCTGAGCCTGCCGCTGTTGTTCAACCCACTCCAGCTGCCGCCCCAGAAGCCATCTCCCCTGAGACCGGCTTGACCACCAGCGAGCAGGACGAACTCGACCAGCTGATTGCTGTCGAGGACAGCGGGATGCTGTCTGAGGATCAGGCCGAAACTCTCGAATCTTACCGGCGCCGCCTTGCGATCAAGGCGATGCTGGCAGCCGAAACCACAACCACCCCAGAAAATGCCGTTCAAGAACAAGGCTCAGATGAAGGCGTGCTTCGCCGCGAAGGATCCCAAGTGGGACTGCAAGAAATGGATCTCCGAGGGCGGCCTCCCGAAGGCGGAGGGGCCGGCGCCGAAGTCCAAGCCCAAACCCAAGGCCAAGCGGAAGTCCTGACCACTGAAGGCCCCGAGATATCTTGGGAAGAGCCCGCTTTGACCACTGAGGAGTTTGCCGATTACGACGTTTTGCTCGAAAAAGAAGCATCTGGAGACATCAGCAGCGGCGAGCGTCGCGACCTGGAGAGGTATCGCGCCAAGATCGCAGCGGCCAAAGCGATTCCGGCTCCAGCGGCTCCGACTCCGGCTCCAGCTGCCGTCACTCCGTCCCCGGTCATTCAGGCCAAACTGGATCCCGACAACGTGGTCCAAGACGCGTTGCAAGCGGCGGGCAATGACCCGGTCAAGGCCGCTGCGATGATCGTTGCCGACCTCGAAAATATCACGGGCCGCGAACTTCGTGCGTCCTACCAGGAGGCGGTCAACCGGTTGCAGAAGATGGTTCAGAAGCCTGCGCCGGCGCCTGCGACGAAGCCGGTCGAACAAATGACCGAGCAGCAGTATTACCTCGATCGAGTCGAGGAAATCGCAACTGCCAATAACATCAGCGAAACCGAGGTTCGCCAGTATTACACCCCTGAAAACGGTCGCGAAGAATACTGGCAGGCACTTCAACGTGCGGCCGAAGATGGTAGGCAGATCATCGCAAAAATCCTCGATCGCCTTCCCGAGGCGCGCATTGAGTTCTTGAGGAAACAGTATCCGCAGGCACTTCCTCAAGGATACTTGGCGCCAGGCGTTCGCAAGACCGCTGGAAAAGAACCCACTCCCAGTCAGATCAATAAGGTGTTTCAGGCCATCAAAGCCAAGGCTGCGGCCGTTGGGAAAGGTCTGTACCAGATTGAGAAACTGACCCCTGCACAATCTTTGGTTCTTCGCACGCGTTTTGGCGGATTCAGGGAGAACGATCAGTTCGTTTTGCAGGAGAAATCGCAAGTCACGGGGATTCCGTTCGATCGAGGTTTCATTCTGCGCGACAAGCAAGAAGCGACGGCCGGAGAAGCACCGAGACCTGCTCCCGCCGCTCAGGGCGTTTCACCTGCGGATCAAATCCACTCAGCCAAGCTCCCGAAGGAACTCGCGAGGTCAACGCCCCGGTACAACTTTGGTAGCAATGTGTTTCTGCCGACGTTAGGCAGCGACTTCGATCGAGCCGCTTACATCCTTGCTCAGGAGAAGCCGTCAGAGGCCGATCAGCAATTCATGGATTGGGCGGTAGAGGTCTCCGGTATGTCGCCCGAAAAGATTCGGGCACATGGCAAGACCGTGCGTGCCCAGCTTAAGGAATCGGCTCGCACCAGCACCGGTGGAACTCAGAAGAAGCCCGCCGTTATCGTGCTGGCACCACAGCCGATTGCCGCAGCGGAGCGGCCGGCTCCGGCCCCCGCTCCCACCAAACCCATCAGCAAAGCTCCTCAAACCGAGCCTGCTGGAAAACAAGCCGAAGAGGTTAAGCAGTCTCCGAAACAAAAGCAGGGGACTGAGCCTTTGGCGCCGCGTGCCCAGAAGCAGTATCTGCTGGAGCAGTTGGATGAGGCGATTGCGGCGGCGCCTGAAGATGCCGCTGGTGCAGACAAGATTGTCATCACCGTTCCTGGCGACGGCGAGTTCACCTTGTTGAACTACAAGGCCGCCCTGATGCGGTTCAAAGACATCGCCAAGAAGTTTCCGGTGGGACCTGTTGGTGGAGAGACCAAGCCTCGCACAGAAGCCAGGCAGGCGCTGAAGTTGGGCACGCTCAACACCAAGAATGCGCTCAAGGCGACCGGCGATCTTACCGCAGACCCAGCTGCGCGACCCGGATCTCCGCTGACCGCAATCCTCTCCGATGGGAAGCGGGTTGTCGCAAGCAACAGCAAGGCGCTGCTTGAGGTTCAGGCCGATGCTGGTGGAACCAAAACGAAGCCGATCACGGTTGATAGCAACGGCAAGCAGGTCGAGTTCAAGGATGCGTATCCGAACATTGACAACATCATTCCAAGCCAGACCACTCCGGTTTCCTCGAAGATCAACACGGAGCGGCTTTTCACTGTCCTGAATCAGGCGTATCAGGCCGCGTTCGATCCCGAATCAAAGGATGCGGTCAATCGGGCAAACGCATCCATCGTTCTCAACAGGGACGGAACGATTGGTCTTTTTGCGGAGACACCTGGCAAGTCCAGCTACTCGCACAATGTTCGTCCGGGAGCCAAGGTGTTAACTTCGTACAACATCAAGTTATTGACCGACTTGGTGCAGGCGATGCGGCGAGTTGGAGTCGCCGAGTTTGATCTCAGAGTGACGGCCGAAAGAGGTGAGGACTTGCGTCTGAGCCCTGGCGTTTTGACGGCCAATGGGGTCAAGGCGTTGATCATGCCGGTCCGGCTGGATAACTACGACCTGCCAGCATGGGCTCTGGAGGGCGATGAGCGGGCTCGCGCCAAGCCGCTGGAAGCCGCACCGCTTCCGACCGTTTCTCAGGGTACACCCGCTCAACAGGCAGTTGGAGTTCAAGCCGCCGCCGAAGCCCAGGGTCGCCAGCTTGGCCCCGAACCCACCGGCAAGCCTCAAACGCTCGAAGAAGCCACGGCAGGCGTGCGCGACGCGATCGGCCAGCTGATCGAGTCCATCACGCCCAAGGCCGGGTTCACGGGCGGACCGAGTGCCAGCGATTCATTGAAGCGCCTGCTGCGCGAGATCCCGCCTGCCGTTCTCCAGAGCGCCGCGCTTATTGCCCAGCGGGTGTACCGCGAGACCCGCGATTGGGCCAAGGCCACTCAGGCCGGCATCGAAGAGATTTTCAGCCGGATCAAGGTCGCTGACCTCGAAGACACCCGTGCTGGCTTCTCGGAGTTCATCCAGGGCGTGAACGTCCCTGGCAGCGTTCCGGCCACCCCGCCGCAACCCGCCGCCGGCCAGGAGCGCGTTGACTCCCGTGGCTACTTCACTGGTCAGATCAATCCTGAGACGGTCGAGAACTGGCAGGCCGAATCCAAGCGCGTGATCGATTCGTTCGGCACCGACATGGAGGCGGCGTTCCGATGGGCCGCGACGACCGACATGGGCGCCGATGCCCGGGAGTTTGTCTTCAAGCAGATCATGGAGCGGGTCTTCACCCAGATCGCTCGCGCCAACAACCCGATCGAATTGGCCCGCGCTGAAGACCTGCTTCGCCGAGTTCAATCGACCTGGAAGAGTTCCGGCACGCAGCTGGGTCAGGCGTTTGCCGCACGCGCCGCCGCCATCGACAGCATCTGGTATCTGCACCCGCTGCTGGCATTCCGCGACCTCGTTCGTGAGCGCCAGGCGCAGTTGCCGTTCCCGCAATTCACCTCTGACCAGGTGCGTCAGTGGCTTCAGGCATCTGGCCGCCAGGCCATCGAAGAGCTTCGCCTCCAGATGCAGAACGCCAACAACGCGTTCGGTCGCGAGTTCCGTCGCATCACCAAGGACGTGTTGCGCCGTGAGGATATCAACTGGGCGGACATCCTGACTGCCAGCGACCAGCGTCAGGGATCGATGCAGTATCGGATCCTGGAAGAGATCCTTTCGCAACCCGGTCTCCGCAATCTGCCGCCTCGGGGCATCTCGGAGATCGTGAAGCTGTTCTCTGAGGCATGGGGTCGAGAGCAGGAGCGGATCTTCCGCAACGAGTTCCGCAAACAGGTGCCGCTGCCGACGGTCAAGAAGGACGATCGCGAGAAAATCTTTCGGTCGATTCCTCGGATCCTTCGCTACTCCAACATCGCCATGATGAAGGACGGCATCGAGACTCGGCTGCTGTGGGATCAGGCGTTCCGCAACGCTGTTGCTCCTCTGTTCGGTGTGGCCGCGATCGATGGCACGACCGCTCGCAAGCTCACCGCGTTGGCTCAGAAGGCTCAGTCTGCTGCTGGCATCAATCGCGACGAGATTGTTCAGCAAATGTTCCGCCTGATGCAGAAGGAGGGAGGCATCAACTGGAAGGACATCCTTCGCGATTACTGGTACGCGGCCGTGCTGTCTGGAACGAGAACCCAGGTTGATAACGCGCTGAACATTGCAAACGGAGCCCTGAACACCGCGATGTTTGCCGGCATGGCTGGCACCCAAGGCGGCAAGGTTCTGAAGGCGGCTGGCAAAGGACTCTCCGAGGCGATCAAAGACTTCTGGCCGATCCTCTGGAAGGGTGAGCTTTACCGCAGTGTCAGCTTCAATCCGGATGTCCCCGGCAATTCCCTCGAGGGTTTGCAGGAGTCTCGCAACCTGTTCCTGCGCGGCATCTCTCAGCTGAAGTACGTCAGCCGCCTGATGCAGGCGCTGGATCACATGACGGCCCTCATGTCGGACGCCGCCTCCAAGGCGTACACACTGGCCAAGACGAATCCGAAGCTGCTGGAGACCTACCTGCTTCCATCGGCCACCACCGTTGCCGAAGCCCGCGCTCGCGCCATCGCCGAAGGCACACGGCCCGAACTGGTCAATCGCCGGACCCGGGAGATCATCGAGGAGGTACTGCCGGTCGAGGTGCTGATGACAGCACGTGACATTCGGCAGATGTCCACGTTCACCGAGACGCCCCAGGGGCTGGCCGGTGCGATTTATCAGGGCGTGAATGCCGCCGAACGCCAGCTGCCGGGGTTGAAGTTCCTGAGCGGAACCAGCTTCGTGCGGTTCGCGTCGAACTACGCCAACGAACTGCTGAACTACTTCGCGCCGGTGGCTCTGTGGCGCTGGTATCAATCGGCGCCCGGCCGCCAGGACACCGCACTCGGCCTGAAGTACAGCGAGGCTCGCCGCGATCTGCTGCTCTCGAAGCTGGCACTCGGCACTGCGCTCACCGGATTCGCAGCCGCCCTGTTCCTCGGCGACGATGATGACGAGAAGAAGCGCGCCATCGATATCACCGGGTCGTTCAAGAGCCTGAGCCCGGAGAAGCGCAACCAGCTGCTGGCAGAGGGTCGGCAGCCGTATTCGATCCGCGTTGGCGATAACTACATCTCCTATCGCCAGCTGGGATTCGGCGGCGTTCTCGGCGCCATCGGCGAGTTGCGCGACCAACAGCTGTTCTCGCCAGAGAAGTACAACAAGCAGAACGCGGCCGAGAAGCTCATGGACGGGTTCGTCTCTGGTGCGCTGATCGTGAAGGATTCGTCTGCCATCGCGGCTCTGACCGAGTTCCTTGGATTCGCCAACGCCTACAAGTACGACGTGAGCCAGACCATCGAGAAGGCCACGCCGAAATACCTGGCGCGCCTGGCCGGATCCGTGATCCCGAACATCATGAAGGAGGCCGACGCCTGGATCGATTCGTCGATCTACCGCGCCGAACCTGGCAACCTCGGCATGGAATACTTCCTTCAGCAGGTGCCGTTCGCCCGACAGAGCATCGGGCCAGGCCCCATCC
>JACCDU011416432.1_pt1 | contig 34551 bp, 39 predicted proteins | sample 7446081 | NCBI WGS metagenome assembly JACCDU01 (sample SAMN15323447, study PRJNA562643) | freshwater metagenome | isolation source: river surface water | place: USA:Blue River Watershed | collected 2017-08-17
AAGTCGCGGACGAGCAGGATTGCTTTTCACAAATCGGGACCGCGCCGGCTCGGGCAAAATTTCATCAAGGCTTGGTTTAACCTCTGAAGCTTTAGAGGTTTCCGATGATTTGGATCTGCATAAGTTTGTCGTCGACCAACTCTCCAGCGGACGTAGAATTGACTATGTGATTTGCGATGAAGCGCAATTCTACGCTCCTCATCAAATAGAACAACTAGCAAGAATCGCAGATGGTTTGGGAATAGATGTATTCGCTTTTGGAATTCTAGCCGATTTTCGAACCAAGTTGTTTCCGGGTTCAGCTCGTTTGGTAGAGCTAGCAGATCGCGTTCACACTCTGCAGGTTGAAGCTTTATGTTGGTGCGGCGAGCGAGCAACTCATAACGCAAGAACAATCGGCGGCGTCATGGTTACTGAAGGAGAGCAAGTTGTAGTTGGTGATACAACAACTGGAAATGAAGTTGCCTATGAAGTTTTGTGCCGACGCCATCACATGCGCAAAGTGACCGCTCGTATCTCAGGCGCAGCTCACCAATCCGTTGATCCACTGCCATTTAGCTGAATCTAAAAAGTTAAACCTGAAGGAGAACTCATGAAAACCCGTGGCTACGCTGTTATGCAGGCAAGAGAACCGCTTGTCCCCTTTGAATTTGAACGACGTGAAGTGTTAGCCAACGATGTCGCATTCAACATTGAATTTGCGGGAATATGTCACTCGGATATCCATCAAGCGCGCGAAGAATGGGGTCCAGCTCTTTTTCCTATGGTGCCAGGCCACGAGATTGTTGGAATCGTGACCGAGATTGGCGCAGCGGTTAGAAATTTTAAAATTGGAGATCGAATTGGGGTTGGAGTCTTTATTGATTCCTGCCGGAGCTGTGAAAACTGCAAGAAAGGACTCCAGCAATATTGCTTAGAGGGAATGACCGGCACCTACAACGGTTTCGAACGAAACTCTCAAAACATCGCCTTTGGTGGTTACTCGAATAAATTTGTGATTAATGAAGATTATGCAGTGAAAGTTCCCGCTAATTTAGATCCAGCCGGCGTAGCGCCACTCTTGTGCGCTGGTATCACGCTTTATTCCCCTATAAAACATTGGAAAGTTGGACCCGGTTCCAAAGTTGCTGTGATGGGACTCGGTGGCCTTGGTCATATGGGCGTTAAGTTTGCAGCAGCGCTTGGTGCTGAAGTTACCGTTCTTTCTCATAGTCCAAATAAATCTGCCGATGCCAAACTCATGGGTGCCAGCAACTTCGTAGTAACCAAAGAAAGTGATTGGAATAAGTCTTACAACAAATATTTTGATTTGATTTTGAATACCGTTTCGGCAGACCTAGATCTAGAACCATATCTAAATACCCTGAAAACCGATGGAACTCTGGTTGTAATTGGATTGCCAGGAAAACCATATTCAGTAAATGCGGGAACACTACTTAATGGTCGTAGATCTATCTCTGGCTCGATGATTGGCGGAATTCCAGAGCTGCAAGAAATGTTAGATTTTTGCGGTTCAAAGAATATTGTTAGCGATGTCGAAATTATTTCAGCCGACTACATAAACCAGGCCTACGACCGTACAGTTGCAAGTGACGTGAAATACAGATTTGTGATTGACGCAAAAACCTTCTGAATTTCCAGCATTAATTCAATTAAAAGATTGAGCTAACAGCGCAAAAATTGGAGCGAGGGCCAGGGCGGGTAACAGGTTGCCAATCGCCATATTTTTGATTTTAAGCAGTTTCAAAGCGATGCCAAAAAGCAACACGCCTCCAACTGCGGTCATAGCGCTAATCTGATAATCGCTCAAAATTTCGCCGGCTGATAACCCAACCAATGTCCACCCAAATTGATAAAGCCCAACGGGAAGAGCGGAAGCAGCAACGCCCCAGCCTAAAGTCGCTGCAAAAGCCATTGCCGCAAAGAAATCCAGGATGCTCTTAAGGGTTAACTGCTCTATTCCATTTCCCATGCCATCGCTGATACTTCCAAGTATCGCCAGTGGTCCAATTACAAAAATCAGCGATGCGGTGACAAATCCTTCGACAAACGGTGATTTTCCATCCTTATCAAGTCGTGCTTTCAGCACCACGCCAAGGTGTTCAAGGCGATCTTCAAGATTCAGCATTGATCCGAAAATTCCACCCAAAAGTAGTGATGCGAGAACTATCAACAAAGGCGCACCTTGCGGCGTATTGTTTACTAAATCGTCATCCCACATCGCAGTTACGGCGCCAGCAGCGCTTATCAAAGTTACCGCACCGAGCACATCGACTACTAAGTTCCTAGTGGATTCTCTTAATCGATTTCCGGCTACAACACCGATTGCAGAACCGGCAAGAATAGAAACGACGTTTAATAAGGTACCAAAGCCGGTAAACACAGTTATAAGTGTAACGGTCTAGCCATCCAGTTTGATAGCTTTAGTGAATGACACCGTGGCTACAGCGACTAAAACCATACAAAACAGTTCCTGTTACGCCTTGGAGTGGCAGTCATCGCTGGGATGTAAATTTTACTCGAGCAAGCATTTTAATTTTCGGTCTATTCATATTCGGAATTGGCGACAGTTTGTTGATTGTTTCGGGATTAGGAAATGCACCGTGGTCCGTGTTAGCTCAAGGACTTTCTCTCAATCTTGGAATAAGTATTGGAAGTTCCACATTATTAATAAGCGCTTTAGTGCTACTGCTCTGGCTGCCACTTCGCGAACGTCCTGGTTTTGGAACGATCATGAATATCTTAGTAATTGCTTTTGCCATTGATATCGGCGTTAATTTCCTTCCTCGAACCGAATCTTTTTTGATTAATTTATTTTTTGTTCTTGGTGGGATAATTCTCGTTGGAAGTGGCTCCGCCCTTTATATAACTTGCGCCCTAGGACCTGGGCCACGCGATGGTTGGATGACAGCCATGCACCGAAGATCTGGAATTCCTGTGGGCCGGGTTCGTTTGATGATTGAGGTTTCGGTACTTTGTGTTGGAGTTCTTTTGGGCGGTACAGCAGGGCTTGGAACTGCCCTTTTTGCACTTCTGATTGGTTACGCCGTAGCGATGGCCTTCGGTGTCGTTGCCCGATTTACCAGCCAGTAACCAATAGGTTAAAGCCACTCCCCTCAGCCTGTGGACTGAATCCACGCGGTGTCGCAACCACCACCGTAAAAAAATTAGCGACATCCCATTCATTGGGATGAAAGGAAGAGCATGCTCGACTCTTATTTCAAAATATCTGAACGCGGATCCTCGGTAGGACAAGAGGTTCGCGGCGGCGTTGTTACCTTCTTCACGATGGCCTACATTGTCGCGCTTAATCCTCTAATCATCGGTCTCACAAAGGATGCTGATGGTAAGTATCTTGGCGGCGGAGACGCTCCCAATCTTGCACTAATTGCAGCAGCAACTGCTTTGGTTGCTGGCGTTCTATCGATTCTGATGGGCGTAGTTGCAAACTTTCCATTAGCCCTTGCTACTGGTTTAGGTCTAAATACCTTTGTTGCCGTTGGTATTGCTTCGAAGATGACCTGGGCCGATGCCATGGGTCTTGTAGTGCTCGAAGGAATAATCATTACGGTTCTAGTTCTTACCGGATTTAGAACTGCGGTATTCCGGGCAGTCCCAACCCAGCTAAAGATTGCAATCTCAGTTGGTATTGGTCTGTTCATTGCTCTAATTGGTCTTGTTGATGCTGGATTCGTGCGCCGTACCGGCACCGGACCAGTACCTGTAACTCTTGGCAACAATGGCGAACTTGTTGGTTGGCCAGTTGTTGTTTTCGCCTTTGGCTTATTCTTAACAATCGGACTTATGGTTCGCAAAGTTAAGGCAGCGCTTTTGCTTGGAATTATTGTTTCAACCGCTATCGCAATCGCGATTGAAAGTGCTTTCAAAGTTGGTCCATTATTCAATGGCGCAACCGGTGAGGTAAATCCAAAAGGTTGGAATCTAAATGTCCCAGCAATGCCAGATCAGGTGGTTGCTACCCCTGACTTTGGTCTACTAGGTCAGTTCAATCTCTTTGGTTCTTTCGAAAGAGTTCCATTGATTACCGCCTTGCTTCTTGTCTTCACCCTATTGCTTGCAGATTTCTTCGACACAATGGGAACAATGACCGCTATCGGTCAAGAAGCTGGTTTGAACGACAAGGATGGAACACCGCCAAATGCTGAGCGTATTTTGCTAGTTGACTCTCTAGCTGCTGCTGCAGGTGGAGCTGCCGGAGTTTCTTCAAATACCTCATATATTGAATCAGCATCAGGTGTCGGTGAAGGAGCTAGAACTGGTCTTGCCTCCGTTGTGACAGGAGTTCTCTTCTTGCTTACAACTTTCTTGGCACCACTCGTAGCAATCATTCCTTACGAAGCCGCTACCCCAGCACTTATAGTTGTCGGCTTCTTGATGATGACTCAGATTAAGTCAATTGATTGGGAAGATTATGGAATTGCGATTCCTTCATTCCTAACCATCATCTTGATGCCATTCACCTACAACATCTCAGTTGGAATTGGAGCAGGTTTTGTCTCCTACGTAGTGATCCGAGTACTTCAGGGTCGTCGTAAGGATATTCATCCTTTGCTTTTGATCACCGCTGGTTTGTTCATGATTTACTTCTTGAATAACCCAATTAATACCTGGGTTTCATAAATAGATTCAAAAGAGAAGGGGCTCGTGTAAACGGGCCCCTTTTTTAATTGATTACCAAACGATTTCTGCGTGCCCCGCTGACTTTAGAAGATTGTTGACTTGCGAGAATGGTTTAGAGCCTAGAAAACCTCGATGAGCTGACAATGGACTCGGATGAACCCCTTGGATCAATTTTGCCGGTTCGAAAAGGTCTGCTAATTCCTTTGCCGAATTTCCCCAAAGTACTCCAATTGCTCCATTCAAAGCACAGTGTTTAACGATCGTATGCGTGATTTCTTGCCAACCTAAATTTGAATGTGATGCGCTTTCACCGGCGCTGACCGTTAAAACCCGGTTTAGCAACATAACTCCCTGAGAGCTCCATCTTGATAAATCCCCATCGGCCGTTGAGGTAGATCCAATATCGGTCATTATTTCCTTTTGGATATTCATCAATGAGCCCGGCAACCCTGATTTGCGCGGTGCAACAGAAAATGCCAAACCGATTGCATCTGTGATGTTTGGGTAGGGATCCTGCCCTAGGATCAAAACTCTTACATCTTCAGGATTCAATTCCAATGCGCGGAATACAAATTTCTTGTCGGGCAACACCCTTTCACCCGAATCGGCACGCTTCTGGAGCTCAATCCCAATTTCATTGATTAGCTCTTTGTGGGTTTCAAGAATTGGCTGCCATAGCCCGGGAATTAAATCAAAAAGCATTAACTCTTCGCCGCTGCAAAATAACGTCTTCCATCGAAGGATAAATCAACATTCACGCCAAATACCTCCGCGATGTTCTCGCTAGTAAGGGTTTGTGAAATTGGTCCGGCATAAAGAGCTTGACCATCTTTGAGTAAAAGGGCATGAGTGGTACCAGCTGGAATCTCTTCAATATGGTGGGTGACAATAATCGTAACTGGGGAATGTTCTTCGCTGGTGTATTGCGTGATTCTCGCCAAGATATCTTCTCGACCACCGAGATCCAAGCCAGCGGCAGGTTCATCTAGCAGTAAGACTTCGGGATCCGACATCAGCGCTCTAGAAATCTGTACTCGCTTCTTTTCACCTTCACTCAAAGTTCCCAGATATCGATCACTGAGATCTTTAACTCCAAATGTGGTTAACAATGCTTTAGCGCGAGATTCATCCCATAGGTCATAGTCCTCCTGCCATCTCCCAGCGATTGCATACGCTGAGGTAAGCACTACATCCATTACCTTTTCATCCGCCGGCAACAAATCCATCATTGCGCTAGAGGTGAAACCAATACGGGGCCTTAATTCAAAGACATCAACCGCGCCCATCTTCTCGCCAAGTATTTTTACCTCTCCCTTGGAAGGATGAATCAGCGCCGCAAGAAGTTGCAAGAGCGTGGTCTTTCCCGCGCCGTTGGGTCCGAGAATTACCCAACGTTCGCCCTCGAAAACTTGCCAGTTAACTGGCCCCAGGATGCGCTTGTTTGAGCGGTACACCTCTACCGCGTTTACCTCCAGGACCGGTTCCATAGGGAGCAAAGATACCTGCTAACCCGCTTCCTGTAGCTAAACTCAGCTCGGTGAACGCAAATACAGCAACTGCGAATTTCAAAGCTCAGGCAATAGTTTTAATCAGCGGGGTCGATTCTCCTGCGGCATCGGATACAGCAAAAAAAATCCTGAGCTCGTACAACCTAAATATCGCTGATAATCAAAGCATTTCAATGGCTGGTCGATTGATTTTGGCAATTCTGATTGATTGTGATCCCGCACATGTCCCAGCTATCGAGGATGAGTTGCAACAAGAATTCGGCAAGTTAGATCTCGATGTTGCAATAGAAGTTATCTGATTGACCAGCAAATGAAATATAAATTAGTTCTTTTTGATGTTGACTCCACCCTGATAAACCAAGAAGTTATAGATCTAATCGCTAAACGAACCGAGAGTCATGAACTTGTCGCGAGCATTACAGATCGAGCGATGCGCGGAGAGATTGATTTTGATCAAGCTTTAGCTGAAAGAGTGAACTTGCTTTCCGGTCTTCCAGAACAGGTATTTTCAGATGTCATCCAAGAGATAACTTTTACCCCGGGAGCAATAGAGCTCATATTCGCTCTGCAAGAACAAGACATTGCGGTTGGAATCGTCTCTGGTGGTTTCCATAACGTATTAGATGTTCTTTTCAAGGATTACAACCTTGGGTATGTCAAGGCTAATACTTTGGCGGTAGAAAACGGACTGCTCACGGGCAAAGTGATTGGACCTATTGTTAATAAAGCTTTCAAGGCAAAAGCCTTATTGGAGTTTGCAGCTTCAATTTCAGTTGGCTTATGCGAGACGGTTGCAGTTGGCGATGGTTCAAACGATTTTGAGATGATTCAAGCAGCCGGTCTCGGAATCAGTTTCTGCGGAAAACCAATCTTGGAGGAAGCGGCAGATGTGGTCATAAAAGAACGTAATTTGTTGAAGGTTTTAGATTTCCTCAATTAAAGGCGACATGAGTGAATATCAGTCACAAGGATTCCTCGTGCTCCAAGGTTCCATAACTCATCCATAACTCCATGAACCTTTGAACGTGGAACCATTGCTCTAACCGCCACCCAGTCCTCCTTTTGCAGCGGCGAAATTGTTGGCGATTCCAATCCTGGTGTCAGTAAACATGCTGCTTCCAACTCAGATTTTCGAACATCGTAATCAACTAAGACATATTGTCTAGCAATAACAACGCTGCTTACTCTACGAATTAAAGTTTCTGCGGTGTTGCTGCGCTTGGCGCCATTTCGTTCAATAAGAATTGCTTCACTTTGTAAAATTTCAGCTCCAAAAACTTTTAATCCAGCTTGCTTAAGGGTGTTTCCGGTCGAAACAACATCGGCGATGACATCTGCAACCCCTAGCTTGATTGCACCTTCTACTGCCCCATCAAGCGGTACAACCTGGGCCGAAATTGCTTGCTTGTCTAGGTACTGTGTTACCAAATTAGGATACGCCGTTGCTATTCTCTTGCCATCCAGGTTCGGATCTCCATTAATAGATGCAAAATGAAAAACGCTTTTACCAAAATCCAATGGCATAACCTCTTGAGCTAATGCTCCAGAATCAATCAATAGATCTCGTCCAGTAATTCCTAAGTTCAGCTCTCCTGAACCAACGTATGTTGCTATATCTCTTGGTCGCAAATAATAAAACTCAACCCCATTTGTTGGATCGATAAATGTTAAATCTCGTGCGTCGGATCTTTGTCTGTATCCGGCCTCTCTAAGTATCAGCATTGCCGCTTCTGCAAGAGAACCTTTGTTGGGTAGTGCGACCTTCAAATTTGAATCCACGATTACAACTTTCTATAAATTTGATCTAAGGAAATCCCTCTTGCCAGCATTAATACCTGAAGATGATAAATAAGCTGACTTATCTCTAGTGCTAACGCTTCATCATCTTCATGTTCCGCAGCCATCCACACCTCGGCCGCTTCCTCCACGATCTTTTTGCCAATTGCATGAATGCCGGCATCAAGTTGAGAGATGGTAGATGAATCAGCAGGACGTTCTTGGGAGATTCGCTGTAGTTCACTCCATAGTGTTTCGAATGATTTGCTCGACATAAGACCACAAGTCTACCGAAGCAGAATCTTCAAAAGCGCGTAATTATTCGGATCTCAATGCTTCGCGACGCAACATTTCAATCATCTCCGCTGGATCAGAGTGTTTATAGACCGCTGAGCCTGCAACGAATGTGTCCGCTCCCGCTAAGTAAGCGGTTCTGATGGTTGGTAATGCGATACCACCATCTACCTGTAACCAAGTATCACTCAATCCCTTTTGCTGTAACCAGTGACGGGCTTTGGCTACTTTAGGCATCATGTTTTCCATAAAACTTTGGCCGCCAAATCCAGGTTCCACCGTCATAACCAGGATCATGTCGATGGCATCAAGTAGGTCCTCAATCACTTCAATAGGCGTATTGGGTTTAACCGCTATACCCGACCTCTTGCCTTGTGCTCTAATACTTAACAAAGTATTTCTCGGATCTTCACAAGCTTCATAATGGACTGTGATGCTCGCCGTATTTTCAAATGCGTATTGCGCGGCATGCTTATCGGCCTCGGCAATCATGAGATGAACATCAACCGGCAATGCAGATGCTTCGATAATCTCCTGTGATTTGTTCAAATCAAAGGTAAAGTTCGGGACAAAGACATTGTCCATCACATCAAGATGGAGTAGATCAGCGGACATCGCTACTCGCGCTATTTCACCGGGCAAATCCTCGAAATTAGCATTCAAGATACTAGGACAAATCCGAATCATCTTGCATCAATCCTTTTTTCTTAACAACGCCATAAACATCGCATCGCAGCCATCGGTATGTGTCAATAATTGTAAGGTCTTTTCACCGCGGGCACGGGGATCATCAATGGACATAAGTTCAAAACCTGGGAAACGTTTCAAGAAGGAACGAATCTGAAAAGTAGTTTCAGCCTGGTGAGGACTGCAGGTTACATATGCGATTATGCCGTCACGGTTAAGCCGATTAGCTGCTGAGTCGAGAAGTTCCTGCTGTAGGAAAGTTAAGTTTTTTAAATCCTGAAGCGATCTCCTCCAGCGCACCTCTGGTCTTCGGCGCAGAGCTCCAATTCCAGTACATGGAGCATCCAAAAGGATTCGATCAAAGCTCCCCAGCTCTTCGGGCAACTTTCGAGCATCAAAATTGACCACAGTTCCGGTGCTTAAAACTTGTTTTACTAACTTGGCCCGCTCGGCAGAGATTTCATTGGCAACAAGCTCCCCTGTGTTTTGATTAATTAAAGCCGATAAGTACGCAGCCTTTCCTCCCGGTCCGGCACACATATCTAACCAGCGCAAATTCGGTTCATAGGTTTTGAAAAACATCTCCACAGTTATTTGCGAACCTAGATCTTGCACGCCCGCCCTTCTATTTCTAACCAGCTCCAAATCGCCGGGATCGCCATCCCAATCAGCCGCCACTGCCGACCCTGATATTGGAACAGCGCCTAGATCCATCAATTCATTTAATGTACTGCGGCCTGGCCAGGCGATCAAAGTTGGCTTGGCTGGTTGGTTGTTGCTCTGCAATAGAGTCGAGACTTCAGACTCGGACTTTAACAAATCAAAATAGGCGCTAACAATCCATTCCGGATGTGAGTACTCCAACGACAATCTTTCTATCGCTTCTGACGGTTTAGGTAACTCCTCAAAAGTTAGAGAATCAATAGCTCTTAACAGAGCATTAACAAAGCTACTTGCTGATCTGCCAGCAACTCTCTTTGCCAACTCAACAGTTTCATAAATGGCTGCGTGGGAGGGCACTCGCATCTGCTTTAGTTGATGCACCCCTAATCTCAAAAGAATCAAAGTTTTAACTTCAATTTCCGAGAGCGGTCGATTGCTCACTTTAGCTATAAATTGATCGTGCAATCCTTTTAACCGCAAACTTCCGTAAACCAATTCAGCCGCTAAACCTTTATCAGCTTTAGACAGTTTGGAAGCCGAGAAATATTTAGGAAGAATCAAGTTGCTATACGCTCCGTTATTCTCTACTTCAGCAAGAACCTCGAAAGCCAGCAAGCGAGGATTATTTATCTCACGCATTAGCTGAAACTCAATTTAGATTTATCCCGAACTCCACGGAGCCATTCTTTAGCTGTCATTTCCCGTTTTCCCTCGGGTTTAACGGTCATAATTGCGATGTTTCCGGAAGCTGTGCCAACATTTAATTCTTCTGCGAGGGCGAATTCTCCAGCGCTTAATTTCATAGAGTTATCAGCATCATCGAGGCTAACCTTTAAAACAGAGAGCTTTAATCCCTCAAAGCTCGTCCACGCCCCCGGCCATGGATTTAATGCTCTAACCTTCCTATCAATATCGATAGTTGTGTTATTCCAGTCAATCTTTCCGGCGAGTTTCGAGAATTTCGGAGCTAGCGTTACTCCGTGATCAGATTGTGGTGTTGGCATAATTCCATCACCAATCATTTCCAAGGCGCGATCCAAAGGGTAATTAGCATTTGAACTAAGAACTTCAAGGAGCTCCTGCGTACTTTCTTTTCCTAACAATTTATAGACACTCTGAGAATAAATAGGGCCGGTGTCCATGCCCTCATCTAATTTGAATACTGTAACACCGGTATCTTGATCCCCATTCAAAATCGCATACTGAACCGGTGCAGCCCCACGCCAACGTGGTAAAAGAGAAAAATGAATATTTAGCCAACCATATTTTGGGATCTGCAACTCAGCTTTCTTTATTAATCTTCCATATGCAACGGTGATGACTAAATCTGGCTTCTGTAAATTAAGTATTTCATTCAACTCGGCGTGCGAAGCAGGTTTGAAGACCGGGAGATTCAATTCTGAACAGAATCGACCGAAATCATTTTCGGAAAGTTTTTGACCTCGACCTGAGGGTTTGTCAGGCGAGGTTATGACCCCCGATACAGCTTTCGTTTCCATTAAATGCTGCAAAACCGGTATTCCTACCTTTGATGATGATGCAACAAATATCCTCAAATTGGCCAACTAAATATTAAGCCCGAAGGTTGAATGTGGTGACGTTTTAATTTGCGGGTTCAAGCCCGAGTCTTGAGCTTCCATGAACCATTCCGAAGCCCGAATCTCTTTCATTGCCTCTTTGCGCAACTCCGCCGGTAGGCGATCAATAAAAAGAACCCCATTCAAATGATCAGTTTCATGTTGTAGTGCACGGGCTAAAAACTCTGTGCCTTCAACGGTTATTGGTTCCCCGTGCATATTCCAACCTTTTGCAATCGCTCGATACGCGCGAGGTGTGTCATACCTAAGTTCCGGAAAAGATAGACATCCTTCCTCGCCATCTTGGAGTTCCTCACTAAGGTCCAAAGTTGGGTTAACTAAGTGGCCAAACTCGTCATCAACATGCCAAACGAAAACTCTTAACGGAACTCCAATTTGTGGAGCCGCTAAACCAGCACCTGGCGCATCGATCATGGTGTCAGTTAGATCCTTTACCAATGTTCGCAATTCTTTATCAAAATCTAGTACTGGAGATGCTGGGGTCGTTAATACTGGATCGCCGAAAAAGCGTATTGGTTGAATTGCCATAACCGCATTCTACTGTGAACTAGAACTCGAGTGGGTCTACTTGAATTCGAAACAGCTGCTTGTTGGTTGTCGATCGGAGCTTTTGAAGCGCCTTTAAGGCGGCCAATACAGCCGATACCGAATCGTGTTTAACTTTTAAGGTTAAAACCATCCCAGAATGGGATAAAAATGCTTCTAGGGTCTCTGGAAATTGCTGCATTAGTTTCATTCGCAAAGAAGAGATGCTCCGAGCTTCGCCGGAAATTCTAATTACTCGAATATAAGGTGGAAGACTCGTTTCTTGACGTTCACGCAACGCGGTTTGGAAAAATAACGTGTTTTTCCCCGAAGAAATCGCTTGAGAAATCGGATGTTTAGCAAATAGGGAAATGAAAACACTCCCCTTTGATTGTAATTTAGCGAGAGACTTCATGAATTTATGAAACGTTTCTTCCTCGGCACGTACCAATGAGCGTGAGGTGAGGAACTCTCCATCTAAAAGCACCACGGCGCCATACCCACCCTTTAAATCCGGCTCCGAACCATAAGTGGCAACGACAATCCCTGTGTATTCATCCATGGAATGTAACGGCTTATCTGCTGTGCTGATTCTGATCGCTTCTCTGGGAAACGCTTTTCCTATCTCCTCCAGCAATTTCTTGGCACCGCTTTTGAAGATTAAACTTCGATTATTGCCACACTCCAAACAACGCCAGTCAGAGCTCTGAAAATCGCAGGTTGTACATTCCGCTCGTCCTTTTTCGACTATCTTTAGGTAACCGCCACATTTGCAACTAGCGCGATTACGACAATTTGCGCACACAAATCCGCTGGCATACTCCTTGGATGAAACACAAACCAATACTGGCCCGCTCCTCAAACCTTCTCGGATAACTCCATGAAAACTGTCAGGGTAAAAACTGGTTCTGCCAGGCCGATTCCTTGCCACCTTTGAAATCTCGACTGTTTTAACCCATCCTGCATCAATTAACCTTGCAAGTTCCAAGGAGCATGAAGTTCCTACAAAAGTAATGTCACACTTGTCACTTTCAGATCTCAGTAAAGCCAAATCGCGCAAATTCCAAAACGGAACACGTTGTTCAAAATAATTCGATGAGAATTCGTCAACCACAATGATCTCGGTTAGGTCACGGATTGGAGTGAAAATCGAACTTCGCAGACCCGCGATAATTAAATTGGACTCCGAGACAATTCGAGCATACTCCAACTTCTTCTTTGTAGCCGGTAAATGTGACCCAAATTCGACTAAACGACCTCCTGTCGATTCACGATTCAAGTCGGTAAATACATCGAGCTGACTTTGGTCCGGGAATACTATGAGCAAGCTTCCAGATGATGCAGACTTAACTTTGTCGCTCAGGTAGGTTTGCAATCTCGAAAACGATGAAGCATCAACATAACTTCGCTTTACCCTATTTACGCCAGAAGGTTCTAATTCTGGCCGGGTTGATTCAAAAACCTTTTTTGCATCAAATCCATTTAGAAAGGCGTGAACAACGCTGGGATAATTGCATGCATAACGAGCCGCAACCAATTGAGCAAAATCGAAGTGATTTTTTGTTAAGATTCGTTCTTGCAGCACGCTAATAATGCTTAGCAAATTGGTCTTTGTTGCCCGAGATATTTCGGCAACAACTCCCTTTACTGTTTCCCCTTTGAAAGGAACTTTAACTATTGAACCAATACTTAAATCCGTAAGCTCTTTTGGCACTAGATAGGTAAAGCTTTGTTCTAGGTGGTAGATATCAGTATCAACTAAGACTTCAGCCTGAAGAGCTTCCTCTGGCACTCCGATATTTCTAGCGTAGGACGTCGACGATTTTTGACGCCTTAAGGCAAGTGGCTTTACTTGAGCCACAATCCGTTAACCTTTTACCGCTGCTTTTAATAAAGCTGCTCGATCAGTTTTCTCCCAGTTGAACTCGGGTAACTCTCGACCAAAGTGACCGTAAGAGCTTGTCTTTGCATAAATGGGCCGTAAAAGATCTAAATCTCGGATTATGGCTGCGGGACGCAAATCAAAAGTTGCAAGAACCGCATCGGAAATCTGTGAAACCGGAACAAACTCAGTACCAAATGTTTCTACAAACAGACCGACAGGCTGTGCCTTGCCAATCGCATAGGCAACCTGAACTTCGCAACGAGAAGCCAGGCCAGCCGCTACAACATTTTTTGCGACCCATCTCATTGCATACGCCGCTGATCTATCTACCTTCGAAGGATCCTTACCGCTGAAAGCACCTCCGCCATGGCGTGCCATGCCGCCATAAGTATCGACAATAATCTTTCGACCAGTTAAACCAGCATCTCCCATGGGACCACCAATCACAAATCTTCCAGTTGGATTGACCAAAATTCGCACGCCATCGCTTGGGATCTCGAAGGAATCAATAATTGGTTGGATCACATGTTTTTGTATATCTGGTGAAAGTTTCTTATCTAAATCAACGTGAGCCGCATGTTGTGATGAAATAACAACAGTATCTAAACGAACTGGTTTATCGCCGTCGTATTCGATTGTTACCTGAGTTTTTCCATCGGGGCGCAGGTAGTCAAGTAATCCTGATTTTCGAACCTCTGAAAGCTTCTGAGCCAATCTATGTGCCATCGCGATTGGTAAAGGCATCAACTCGGGGGTATCTGTGGTTGCGTATCCGAACATCAAACCTTGATCACCCGCTCCTTGTAGATCAAGTGGGTCGCTAGATCTAGCGATTCTCTCTTCTACTGCGTGATCAACGCCAACTGCAATATCTTGTGATTGTTGGCCAATGGAAACTGAAACTCCGCAACTATTTCCGTCAAAACCCTTATCCGAACTGTCATAGCCAATTCTTAACACGGTCTGCCGAACTAGTTCATTGACATCGGCAAAACCATTTGTCGTGACTTCTCCAGCAACGTGAACCTGACCAGTTGTAATTAGAGTTTCACAGGCCACGCGACTCTTAGGATCTTGTTCAAGTAATGAATCTAAAACTGAATCAGAAATCGCGTCGGCGATTTTATCCGGGTGTCCCTCGGTCACTGATTCTGAGGTGAATAGTCGCTTAGCCATTTACTAGCTCCAGTCTTTTCGCGATACCGTTAACGATTCTTCGTGCCACTTCGTGCTTACTCACGTTATCAAAAAACTCACTAGAACCATCCACCGAAAGTAATGCTCCAGTTGTGGAATCACTTCCAAAAACCGCCCCTTGCGCAACATTATTTACATAAAGTAAATCCGCGCCCTTACGCACCAACTTATCTCGACCAAGTTCAACAAGATTTGATTCTGTTTCCGCCGCAAATCCGACGACCACCTGATTTGCTCGCTTCAACTTACCAATGCTGGCCAAGATGTCAGGATTTTCAAGGAGTTCAATTTTGGCGAAAGAATCCTTCTTTATCTTGCCTTCAGCGGAAGAAACTGGACGCGCATCGGCCACGGCAGCGCTCATAACCAAGCTGTCATGACTGGAAAATTCAGCTTTGACTAATTCGAGCATCTCTTCGGCGGTTTCAACTTCAAGAACCCGTGCGCCTTCCAATTCAAAATAATCAGTTTGTCCAGCAATTACCGTAACCTCCGCGCCCGCTCTTAAAGCTTCGTAAGCAACGGCCAATCCTTGTCGACCACTAGAACGATTTCCTATGTACCGAACCGGATCGATTGGTTCAATAGTTCCGCCAGCGGTTACTAGCACCTTTCGATTCATCAATACATCAACAGAATTTGAAAGCTCTAAAACTTTATCGACAATAATCTTTGTTTCCGGGAACCTTCCGATTCCAGAATCCTTGCCAGTTAACCTTCCAACCGCTGGGTCTAGCACTGTAAAGCCACGTTTCCGAAGTAGCTCAACATTTGCAACCGTAGCTTGGTTTAACCACATTTGAGGATGCATCGCAGGAACAATAAGTACGGGGCAACCGGAGGCAATAACGGTTGTGGTTAGTAAATCATCAGCTCGACCCTGAGCGAGGCGGGAGATTAAATCCGCGGTCGCAGGTGCGATAACAATCAGGTCTGCTCTATCCGCAAGAGCAACATGTGAAACCTCGGCGCTATTTTCCCAAACTGATGTGTGAACATTTCGACCCGATAATGCTTGCCAAGTTGCTTTACCTACAAAATTTAAAGAGGACTCGGTTGGAACAACCGTTACTAAGAATCCATGATCCTGCAAGCGACGTAAAACGTCACAAGATTTGTAGGCAGCAATTCCCGCGCTAACGCCTAAGACAATTTCACGGCCGCGGGGAAAAATGATTGGCGAGCCAGCCATGGATAGCTACTAGTTTTGTGGCTCCAGATTCTCGATTGTTAGCAATCCATCATTTATCTCACGCATGGCAATGGATAATGGTTTTTCATGCACATGAGTTTCAACCAATGGACCAACGTACTCGAGTAATCCTTCACCAAGTTGTGAGTAGTAAGCATTGATCTGACGAGCACGCTTTGCTGCGTACAGCACTAATGAATACTTTGAACCGCTCTTATCCAACAACTCATCAATCGGTGGATTAGTGATTCCGTCTAGTGTCGCCACGCTTACTCCTTCGTTACATGGAAAAATTGAAAAACTTCGCAGACCTGAAGGCCTTCTGGTCCTATGAGGCCGCTAAGGATACCAGCGCCTCTATGACCTCTTCGACTCGATGGTTAGTCAATAAGTGATCGAACTCCCCCGCCGCTGCCATTTCTGCACGAGCCAGCGCCAAACGAGCAGCTATCCGCTCAGCAGAGTCAGTTCCTCGATTGGTAATACGGGCTTCCAGCTCCTGCATCGAAGGAGGCTGCAAAAAGACCATAATCGCTTCAGGTATCGCCTCTTTCACCTGACGTGCTCCAGAAATCTCAATCTCCAATAAAACATTTTTTCCCTCGGCAAGAGCTTTTTCAACTGGTGCCTTTGGAGTTCCATATCTTGCGCCGGCAAAATCAGCCCATTCCAAAAACGTTTTGTTTTGGATCATTTCTTGAAATTGAAGGTCGCTTACAAAATGATAAGCAACACCATCTATCTCTCCTGGTCGTGGTTTTCTAGTTGTTGCGGAAACAGAAAAATAGAAGTGATCCAACTTTTTAAGCTCCACCACGATTGTGCTCTTTCCAACCCCGCCAGGACCAGACAAAACAATTAGTTTTCCCTTTTTCATAAATCTTCTTTCAATAGCTTTAACAAGGACTCGTACTGCGACTTACCGATTCCTTGCACTCTTCTCGAAAAGGAAATTCCTGCGCGCTCCATTAGATTAAGTACACGCACCTCGCCATAGCCTGGAAGGCTCTGAAGCAGTTCTTTGATTCTCATTTTCTTAATAGCTTCATCATTGCTTGCGAAGGCTTCGGTCCAATTACGAACCCCATTTTTAACTTCGGATTTGAAAGCGGCTCTGGTCTTTCGTGACTGCGCCGCCTTCTCAAGTGCGGCACGACGCTGCTCTAGCGATAACTTTGGCGGTAATGTCACCGCCCTATTAAAGCAAGTTATTTCAAAGATGAAGAAATCTCTTTCGCGCTTCGCGCTGGATCTGGAGATTCTGTTATAGGTCGGCCGATCACCACCAGGTCGGCGCCTAGAGAAATCGCCTCTTTCGGCGTCGCGATACGTTTCTGATCATCGGCTTTAGCTGAACCCGGTCTCACGCCAGGCGTAATCAAAGTAATCTCAGGACCCACTGCAGCACGGATCGCAGCAACTTCCAGTGGAGAACACACCACGGCGCGCGCACCATTCTTAGTTGCATTCACCGCCAAATCGACCGCTAACTTCAGCGGATCGGCTGGAAACCCCATGCTAGACAAAGCGATTTCATCCAATGAAGTTAAAACTGTTACCGCAGTAATCTCAGTATTAGGTAACTCCTGCGCTGCGCCCTTAATCATCTCTGATCCACCAGCTGCATGGACTGTTAAAAATCTTGGTTGTGATTTAGCGACCGTAGCGGCGGATTTTTTAACTGTGTTTGGGATGTCATGTAGTTTTAAGTCAAGAAAGATATCGATATCCGGAAATGTGTTTTGAATTTCAAGAACCCCAGGCAAGCCATTTGAAAGATAAAACTCTAAACCTAACTTGTAAATACCAATTTCATGCTCCGTGATTTTAATCATCGATTTAACGGATTGGATATCAGTAGAATCCAAGGCGAGGATTATCCGCGATTGCTTATTCACGATGTGCGACTCCTACCGCTTCACGAACCGAATTAAAACCTCGTGCTTGTAGCAATGTCCGCAACTCTTCTTTAACCTTCATCGCAGCGGTTGGATTTCCGAAATTCGCAGTACCGACAGAAACTGCACTCGCACCGGCGAAAATCATTTCTAAGGCATCCTTGCCGGAGGCGACTCCGCCCATTCCTAAAATCGGTATATTTCTGAAAGCTGCATGAACTTGATAAATTGCGCGAACTGCAACAGGACGTATCGCCGGTCCTGATAATCCGCCAGTTTTGCCCGCCAGTTTTGGCTTTTGAGTGTCGATATCAATCACCATTCCTAACAGGGTATTAATTAACGCCAGACCATCAGCGCCGGCAGAAATCACCTCCCCTGCAATAGAAACAATGTCAGTAACATCTGGAGACAATTTGGCAATAATTGGAAGTTCCCCGCCAATGTTTCTTCTAACCGCATCGATTACCTCTTTAGATGCGACCGGATCACAGGCAAAAACCAATCCCCGATTCTCTACATTTGGACAGGAGATGTTCACTTCAATTCCACTTATACCCGGTACCAATCTCAATCTTCGAGCTAGTGATGCGTACTCTTCAACTGTTTCGCCGGATATTGAAACAATTACATTTGCTTTGTTAGCTAACAGCCACGGAATGTCATCTTGTAAGAATTGGTCAATTCCTGGACCTTGAAGCCCGATGGAGTTCAACATTCCGCTTGGTGTTTCAGCCATTCGAGGTGTAGCACGGCCAGATCTTGGCTTTAAGGCGATTGACTTGGTGACTACTGCTCCTAGCTCTGTCAACGGAAAAAACTGAGCGAGTTCTTTACCTGAACCAGCACAACCGCTAGCTGTAAAAACTGGTGCGAGAAAGGTTTTTTGACCAAACTTGCTACTCATGTCGAAATCAAAATCTTGCGACATCACGATCCCCATGTTCCTTCTGGAATCTTTCGTGATGAGTTCCAAATGACTTTCTCGCCATCCATTACCGGCCCATCAATGCAGGACCTAAGCATTTTCACAACGCCATCATGATCTTTGACCGGCAAAACGCAGGTCATGCATACGCCTATTCCACAGGCCATAGATTCTTCAACCGCGCATTGATGAACCAGGTTGTGAATTTGAGCGATTTCATTAACAGCTGAAAGCATGCCCATTGGACCGCATGAATAAACAATCTCAGAATTATGTTTGTTAATTAATTCACTCATTACATCGGTTACGCGACCCTTAACTCCAGCTGCGCCATCTTCTGTGGTGACCGTTAAAGAATTTACAGATCGCTTACCTTCAAGCGGCGCATAAATCTTCCCGGCGGTTGAGGCGCCCAAAATCATATCTACTCTGCAACCACGTTCCTTTAAAACCTCTGCTAAACCAAAAAGCGGAGCGGAACCATATCCACCACCAATTAATAAAGCATTTACCGGTTCGGTTGGAATGCCGAAACTAGTGCCTAGTGGCGCAACCATGTTGACCTGGTCATGAATTTGTAATCCTGTTAACCACTTACTTCCTTGACCGTGAGGTGCAACCACTAATTCAATGGTGCCTCCATATTGACCTCGATCGCTAGAGCGATAAATTGCGAAAGCACGGCGCAAAATCATTGACGAATTAGTTCCACCAACAGAGATTGCAACAAAATTACCGGGACGAGCATGCAAGGCCATGTCTCCTACCGCAAAAACCATATGGTGGTAGGCGCCTACCTTCTTATTTGAGAGAACCTCAACATCGGCCTGGATTGCTTTGCGGTTTATTTTGCTCATGCTGAATGCCAACTTTGGATCGATCTCGCACTCAATTGTTGGGTTTGCAATTCTCGGATTCCCTCAACAGCAGCCTTCATTCCAGCTACCGTGGTGATGCACGAGACCCCGCGCTGAACCGCTGCGGTGCGAATCTGCCTTCCATCTTTTTGAGCACCTCTACCAAAAGGGGTATTTATAACTAGGGAAATTCTGCCCTCGTTTATCAGGTCGACCGCTGAAACTTTTTCAACAGAAACCTCTTTCTCAGAATGTTTAGCGACTTCCAAGGTATTGATCCCGTGTTTTGACAAGAAAGCATGAGTGCCACTTGTTGAATAAAGTTCGAAACCCAGTTGTGACAACTCCTTTACCGATAGCAGAGCAGCCTCTTTATCCTTATCAGAGAGTGAAATAAAGATTGCTCCAGTTCGCGGCAATGGTCCAAAGGCGGCTATTTGGCTTTTTGCAAAAGCAGCACCAAAGTTTGCTGCTATACCCATAACCTCGCCGGTTGATTTCATCTCTGGGCCCAGCACCGAATCCACTCCCTGACCATCTATGCGTCGGAATCTATTCCATGGAAGCACCGCCTCTTTAACAGCGATTCCCCTGCCAATGCCCATCTCGCCGATAGGAAGTAACCCTGCCGAACGTAGATCCGAAATAGATTTCCCACAAGCAATAAGTGCGGCAGCTTTCGCAACTTGTACACCGGTGGCTTTGCTAACAAATGGAACAGTACGCGATGCCCTCGGGTTAGCTTCAATCACATATAGCTTTGATTGAGAAATTGCGAACTGGATATTTATCAAGCCTTTCACGCCAATTTCCTGAGCTAAAGCTTTCGACGCCGCAACAATTTCAGACTGCAAAGAGGCGGTAATGCTTTGCGGTGGGATAACACATGCTGAGTCTCCAGAGTGGACGCCAGCCTCTTCAACGTGTTCCATTATGCCGGCTATATAAATCTCCCGCCCATCAAACAACGCATCAACATCTAGCTCCATCGCATCATCTAAAAACTTATCTATCAAGACCGGATGTTCGGGATTGATCTGGGTTGCAATCTCAATGAATTCGGCTAACTCTGTGTCATCGTAAACAATCTGCATACCACGGCCCCCCAGAACAAACGAGGGCCTAACCAGTACGGGGTATCCGATTCGCGTTGCTACTTTTAAAGCCTCTTCAAAAGAAAATGCGGTACCAAACTCGGGTGCTTGCAATTTAGTTTTGGCAAGAACCAAACCAAACTCCCCGCGATCCTCAGCCAACGAAATAGCTTCTGGGCTTGTTCCAAGAATATTAATTCCAGCTTTTTTCAAACCCGCTGCTAACCCCAGCGGTGTTTGTCCACCAAGTTGGACTATTACACCGGCTATCGGCCCAGCTAGGGATTCAGCTCGGTGGATTTCCAATACATCCTCTAGCGTTAATGGTTCAAAATACAGACGATCTGATGTGTCGTAATCAGTTGAGACAGTCTCGGGATTGCAGTTCACCATGATGGTCTCGTAACCAGCCGCACTCAAAGCAAAGCACGCATGCACACATGAATAATCAAACTCGATACCTTGCCCAATTCGATTTGGCCCACTGCCTAGAATCAAGATTGCTGGCTTGGTACGAGGCTTAACTTCGGTTTCTAAATCGTAAGTCGAATAGTGATACGGAGTGAATGCTTCAAACTCTCCTGCGCAGGTGTCGACAGTTTTATAAACCGGATGAATCCCAAGATTGTCTCGTTGCGTAGCAATCTCTTCGCGATTCGTATTGCGCAACTCTGCTATCTGTAGATCTGAGAAACCCATTTGCTTGGCGTGCCTTAAAAGCTTTGAATCCAAATTTGAAGCGCTTCGAATCTTTTTTGCGGTGACATCAATTTCCACAATTTGTTGTAGGAACCATGGATCTATTCCGCATATTTCATGAACCTCTGTGACAGTTGCGCCAAGAGCCAAAGCTTTCTGCACCTGCACGAGGCGATGTTCTGTAGGCGTCTTGATCTGCTCGAGAAGGAATCCCTTTTCTTCCTTGATGTTCCAAGTAAAACTCGAATCCTTCTTTTCTAAGGAACGCATAGCTTTTTGAAGCGCCTCGGGGAAAGATCTACCAAATGCCATCGCCTCACCAACGCTTTTCATTGTGGTTGTGAGTCGATTGTCCGCCTCCGGGAATTTTTCAAAGGCAAATCTAGGAATCTTGACCACAATGTAATCGAGTGTTGGTTCAAATGAGGCTGGGGTCTTTTTTGTTATGTCATTTGGAATCTCATCTAATGAATAACCAATAGCAAGTTTTGTCGCAATCTTGGCAATCGGAAAACCGGTTGCTTTAGATGCCAGGGCGCTGCTGCGGGAAACGCGTGGATTCATTTCAATAACAACCACTCGCCCATTTTTGGGATTTACCGCGAACTGGATGTTGCAGCCACCGGTCGCAACGCCAACTTCTCGAATGATGTCGATGCTGAGATCACGCAATCTTTGAAATTCGACATCGGTTAAAGTTAACGCTGGAGCAACCGTTATTGAATCACCTGTGTGAACACCCATCGGATCAAAATTCTCAATACTGCAAACGATTACTACGTTATCGTGATTATCACGCATAACCTCAAGCTCGTACTCTTTCCATCCGATAATGGATTCCTCAAGTAGTACTTCATTGACGGGGCTATATCTAAGTCCAGCCCCCGCTATCAACTCCAACTCCGACTTACTGTGCGCGATTCCACTACCCAAACCACCCATAGTAAATGAGGGTCTTACAACTACTGGATAATTCAATTCCTCTGCCGCTGTTAAACACTCTTGCATGGTGTGACAGATAATCGAGCGCGCAGACTCACCGCCGACCTTTTCAACAATAGCCCTAAATTCTTCACGATTCTCACCTCGTCGAATCGCAGCAACATCCGCACCGATTAAACGTGTGTTGTACTTTTCTAAAATTCCTTTTTCATGCAATGCAATCGCAGCGTTCAGCGCGGTTTGCCCGCCCAGCGTTGCCAGAATTGCAGATGGTTTTTCCTTGGCAATAACCTCTTCTAAAAATTCGGTAGTAATTGGTTCGATGTATGTTGCATTGGCGAACTCTGGATCTGTCATGATCGTGGCAGGATTTGAGTTAACCAGAATTACCCTTATTCCCTCTGCCTTCAAAACGCGACAAGCTTGTGTTCCTGAATAATCAAATTCGCAGGCCTGGCCAATGACAATTGGACCACTTCCGATAACTAAGACGCTATCTATTGACTTATCTCTTGGCATGCTTCTCCAACATTTCTACAAAATCATCAAAGAGGTAATTTGCATCATGCGGTCCAGCGGCGGCTTCCGGATGGTATTGAACCGAAAAGGCTGGCTTGTCAATCAGTTTCAACCCTTCCACAACTCCATCATTAAGGCAGATATGTGTAACTACCCCCGGACCGTAAGGTGTTGAAAATTCACCTTCAGTTGGTGCTTGCACCGCAAATCCATGATTTTGTGCGGTGATCTCCACTCTATTTTTAAACTTATTCATCACTGGTTGATTAATACCGCGATGACCAAAACGTAATTTATAAGTTTCAAGTCCAAGCGCTCTTCCCAGAATCTGATGACCAAAGCAAATTCCAAAGATCGGTAACTCATCGCTCAGGGCCGATTTCACCAAAGCAACGACGTTGTCCATGGTGGATGGATCACCTGGTCCGTTTGATAGAAATAACCCGTCATACCCCATCGACTTTAAATCGCTATATGAAGTACTCGACGGAACCGTGTGTACTTCAATTCCGCGCGCCGCCATATTGCGTGGTGTGGCCGCTTTAATTCCAAGATCAAGCGCAGCAACTTTGAACCTCAGCTCTTGGCTCGCCGGCAAAATGTAAGGATGGTCAGTAGTCACATCATCAACTAGATAGGCACCGCTCATCTCGGAGCTATTTCGTACCCGTTCTAGCATTTGATCCTGGCTTAAAGAGGAATTGGAAAATATCCCCATGCGCATTGCGCCTCTATCCCTCAAATGCAAGGTGAGCGCTCTAGTGTCCACGCCACGAATCCCAACAACTCCATTTTTAACCAAGTCATCTTCTAAGGAGCGTTCGGCCCGCCAATTTGAAACAACCGAAGAAGGATTTCTAACCACAAATCCGCTCACCCAGATCTTTCGGGATTCTTCATCAGTGGTATTCATTCCGGTGTTTCCGATATGTGGTGCGGTCATAACTACGATCTGTTTGTAATATGAAGGATCAGTAAGCGTTTCTTGATACCCGGTCATGCCGGTAGAAAAGACAGCTTCACCAAAGGTTTCTCCTTCGCAGGCCCAGGATTCACCCTCGAAAATTCGGCCATCATCAAGGACAAGAAAAGCGTTAGCCACTATCCCCTCCTATCAAAGACCAGTGCGCCATTATGGAAGGTCTTTTCAATAACGGCGGGCAATTCCATACCGGCAAAAGGTGTGTTTTTGCTCTTTGATTTGAGTTGTTTCGGCTCGACTGTCCAGGATGAGTTCAAATCAACAAGCGCAAAATTCGCCCTGTTTCCAGATCTAATCTCCCCTTGATTCTCATATCTGGCAATTTGGGCTGGACGTAAAGCCATGCGATCAACCAATTCAGACAAACTCATCAATTTGTTTTTAACCATAGTCATGTAACAAATAGAAAATGCGGTCTCAAGTCCTAGCATGCCGAATGCCGCAGCTGACCATTCGCAATCTTTAGATTCCTGCGGGTGCGGAGCGTGATCGGTTGCAACAATATCGATCGTTCCATCCGCCAAGCCTGCTCGCAATGCAGCTACATCCTTATTCGTTCTTAGCGGTGGATTAACTTTATAAACTGGATCAAAACTGCCAGCTAATTCATCAGTCAGTAGCAAATGATGCGGTGTAACCTCCGCAGTAACATTCAACCCTTTTTTCTTAGCATCTCTTATTAGCTCTACACCACCAGCAGTTGTTAGATGACAAACATGTAAACGACTTCCAACATGCTCAGTCAACAAAATATCTCGGGCGATAATGGCTTCCTCAGCTACCGCTGGCCAGCCTTTCAAACCTAATTTGCTGGAAACTTCACCTTCATTCATCTGTGCATTTTCGGTCAAACGCGGATCTTGTGCATGCTGCGCGATAACACCATCAAACAACTTTACGTACTCCAAGGCACGACGCATGACTAATGAATCGGCTACACAATGACCATCATCGCTAAAAATTCTGACTTTAGCCTCTGATTGATTCATCGCGGTTAACTCTGCTAATTGATCACCTTTTTGTCCGACAGTTACCGCGCCAATTGGATAAACATCGCAAAGCTGGTGCAGCTTGCCCAAGCGATAGACCTGCTCCACAACCCCCGCAGTATCAGCAACAGGTAGCGTGTTGGGCATCGCCGATATTGCGGTGTAACCACCGGCCACTGCGGCTTGCGCACCGGTTAATACGGTCTCCGCATCCTCTCGCCCCGGCTCCCGTAAATGGGTGTGAAGATCTACCAAGCCAGGAATAACTGTCAATCCTCGAGCATCTATCGTTTGAGGTTGAGCGTCTTGCGAAAATTGGTCAACAAATAAACCAGCTTCGACTTTGAGTTCAGTTTCTTTGCCTTGAACATCAAAGAGGTTTTTTATCTGCCAGGTATTCATTTGTTCTCCCCCAGATGTGTTTCCAAATCACGTGTAGTTGCCCCACCAATAAGAAGATAAAGAACCGCCATCCTCACGCTAACACCATTTGCAACCTGTTCTACGATTACAGATTTATTAGAGTCCGCACTATCCGCGCTAATCTCTAGTCCGCGATTCATAGGGCCAGGATGCATAACGATTGCTGATTCCTTCATCATGGCAATTCGATCCTTAGTTAAACCGAAAGCTCGGGAGTATTCACGCTCGGTTGGGAAAAAAAGATCCTCCATCCGTTCCTTTTGAACTCTCAGCATCATTACCGCGTCACAATCTCCAATTACTTCATCGAAGGAGTAGCTAACAGATGCCCCCCAGCTATCAACTCCAACTGGAAGTAAAGTAGGAGGCGCAATTAATACAACCTCAGCGCCGAGTTTGCTTAGCAATAGAACATTAGATCTTGCAACTCGAGAGTGAAGAATGTCCCCAACAATTCCAACTTTCAATCCCTTTAAATCACCCTGATCATTCTTCAAATTTCTTCGAATTGTGAAAGCATCAAGTAAAGCTTGTGTTGGATGCTCTCGGGTTCCATCGCCGGCATTGATAACTGCACCATCGATCCACTTTTGACCAGCCAAACGGTGCGCCGCTCCAGAGGCGTTGTGTCTGATGATCACCGCATCAGCTCCCATGGCCTGCAAGGTCATGGCGGTGTCCTTCAAACTCTCACCTTTACTTAGGCTTGATCCCTTGGCAGAAAAATTAATGACATCCGCTGATAAACGTTTAGCTGCAGCTTCAAAAGAAATTCGGGTTCTCGTCGAATCTTCAAAGAAGAGATTCACTACGGTTCGACCACGAAGTGTAGGAAACTTCTTAACGCCCGTTTCTGATAGATTCGATAAAGTTACTGCGGTATCAAGTATCTCGATGGCTTCAGCTTTGGTTAAATCATCGATTGAAAGAAGATTCTTCATTTCAAATCGCTCTCAATTGTCACTTCGTCGACCCCATCTACCGACGAAATATGAACCTTTACTGTCTCATTTTTCGATGTCGGAATGTTCTTTCCAACGTAATCAGCGCGTATAGGTAATTCACGATGCCCGCGATCGATTAGAACAGCCAACTGAACAGTCCGTGGGCGACCGATTTCATTTAATGCATCCAACGCCGCTCGGATCGTTCGACCGGAATAAAGAACATCATCTACTAAAACGACATTCTTTCCATCTATGCCAGAGGCTGGTATCCGAGTTGGAAATAGATTTCGCGGCGGCTTGAGTCGCAAGTCATCACGATACATAGTTATGTCTAAGGTGCCGCGTTCAATTTCGGAATTTTCAATACCGCTAATATCACTCGCAATTTGCTCAGCGATGGCCACGCCTCTTGTCGGAATGCCAAGTAGGATCAAATCGGATGAGCCATGGTTGCGCTCTAAGATTTCATGAGAAATGCGTTTTAACGCTCGCGCTATTTCCGCGCTATTTAAGACAACGCTCATCTAAACTCCTTCGCCGCCTCACAGGACGGATCGTTAAAGGTTGCCTAACCCTAGCATTGGTTTTAGATCGATCATGGAGGAGCTCTTGTGGATATCAAATCATGAGACTTTTCCTGCAGATTAGCCTGCCCACATGTCTACACCGCCAAAAATCTCTGCCCGCTTGCGGCAGATAAGAGTCCAGCAGGGTCTGACTTTGAAACAGGTCGAAATCAAATCAAGAGGCAGATGGAAGGCGGTAGTCGTGGGCTCCTACGAACGCGGAACCCGCTCTCTGAGCATCAAAAAAGCAGAAGAGCTCTGTGATTTCTATGGAGTTCCTCTACCCCAGTTATTTGCGATTACTCCTGAAATCAACACGTCGATTTCATCAACTCCTAGATCTAACGAAGTTTGGCGGTTTGATTTGCGGCGAATCCGAGCTTTTAACTCTCATCCCGACTCAATCGTGAATAATGTTCATAGCTTCTTGCAAAATCTTGCGATTAAACGTGATGACTGGAATGGCGAACTCTTATCAATCCGACGTTCAGACATCGAACTGCTCGCTCTATTGACTCAGAAATCGGAGCCAGATCTGAAGCAAGCTTTAGTTCTTAGAGGGCTGATACTAAAAAACTAGATCTGCCTTAATTTCAATGATCTTGCTAAGTACGCCGTTGATGTACTTACTTGAGTCATCAGTGGACAAGGTTTGAGCCAATTCAATAGCCTCATCAATTGCCACCGCTGATGGAACATCCTTTGACCATAAAATTTCGTAGATAGCTAGACGCAAAATATTTCTATCAATTACTGGCATGCGATCCATATCCCAGCCTTGAGAGTAGGTCGTGATTAGTTCATCAATCTTTCGACGATTTTCGTCGACTCCTTGAACTAACTCTTTGGTGAAATCACGAATGACGAATTCAAGATCACCGCTTCTTTGATTCAAAATGTTAATTGCTGAAGTTTTACGAATGTCGCCTTCGTAAAGGAGATCAAGCGCCGCTTTTCGGGCCTTCGAGCGAGCGCTCACTTAGTTTGCGCGCCCTAGGTATTCGCCAGTTCGAGTATCTACTAGAACAACTTCATCCTGCTTAATAAATAGTGGGACTTGAATATTAATACCAGTCTCCAAAGTGGCCGGCTTTGAACCCGCGGAAGATCTGTCTCCTTGCAAGCCTGGTTCGGTGTAAGTGATCTTCAGAGGAACATTTGCTGGAAGCTCAACGTAAAGAGGATTGCCTTCGTGAATCGCAACAATTGCATCGGTGTTCTCGAGCATATAGTTAGCAGCTTCGCCGACCGTTTCAGGAGAAATTGAGATTTGATCATAGGTAGATGAATCCATAAATACAAAACCGGTTGCATCCTTATACAGGAACTGCATATCTCTTTTTTCTAAAATAGCTACATCAACCTTGACCCCAGCGTTAAAGGTCTTCTCAACAACTTTTCCAGAGAGAACATTCTTTAACTTTGTTCTTACGAAAGCCGGACCCTTACCTGGTTTAACATGTTGAAAATCAACAACATTCCAAAGTTGGCCTTCGATATCGAGGGTCATGCCATTTTTGAGATCATTTGTAGTAGCCATGAGCGCGAAGATTACCGGTAGAGAGTGTTTTCTTACTAATCGGTCACGAGGTCGGACATTGCCTGAAGGGCTAGTAAGTAGGAATTAACTCCAAAACCAGCAATAGTCCCGTTGACTACTCCCGATATTACTGAGGTGTGCCGAAACTCTTCTCTCGATAGCGGGTTGGATAAATGCACCTCAATACTGGGAGCTTTCAACATGACAACCGCGTCTCTGATCGCATAAGAGTAGTGAGTGAATGCGGCGGGATTGAATATAACCGGCAACTTTTGATCTGCAGCTTCGTGCAACCAGGAAATGAGTTCTGCTTCATCATTGCTTTGCCGAATATCTACCTCAAGACCCAATTTCGAAGCATGGCTGGTGATTGCATTGCTTATGTCGCTATATGTAACATCGCCGTAATAGCTCTTTTCTCTTAAATCAAGTCGATTTAAATTTGGGCCATTCAAAACCAAAATTTTCATAGGGTTAATTTACTCTCCAATTTTCTCTAAATAGATATTTTGCAACGCTTCCTGAGCTACATTTTCCAATCTGGTCGGGTTGGCCAAGTCAGTCAAGGTTACAAAACGAAGCGAATTACCTTTTTTCTTCTTATCGCTTTGCATCAACTCATATAAGTCGGACCATGCGGTCTTGTCGTATTTGGTCGGAAGCTGCAGCGACTTCAAAATTTCATAATGTCTTTCGACAACTTTGCTGGGTAATCCAGAATAAGACGCCGAAATCTCGGCCGCGAAAACCATTCCTATTGATACACACTCACCGTGACGTAGTGTGTATTTCGAATGTTTCTCAATGGCATGACCCAAGGTATGACCGTAATTCAAAATCTCGCGAGTAAAGGATTCCTTGAAATCATTTGAAACCACATCCGCTTTAACCTGTACTGAGCGCCTAATCAATTCCGGAAGGTTTTCTCGCCAGCCTCGCTCGATCAGATCAAGAATTATTGAATCTGAAATAAACCCGCACTTAACTACCTCCGCTAAACCCGCCCGCAAATCTTTTTCTCCTAGTGAGCTCAGGAAAGTTTGGTCAATAAGTACGAGACTAGGAGAGTAAAAGGCGCCTGCTAAATTCTTACCTGCGTCGAGATTAATGCCGGTTTTACCGCCAATGGATGCATCTACCATCCCAGCTAGTGAAGTGGGAACCGCAATCCATTCGACCCCTCGAAGGTAGGTCGCGGCAAGAAAACCAGCGAGATCAGTCGTCGCACCGCCCCCGATGCCGACAATCACAGCTCCTCTATTAAGAGATAAATCCGATAGCTCATTTAGTAACTGAACATAAACATCCGCTGATTTTTGAGATTCTCCCTCAGGCACGGTTATAAGGTGCCAATGCTGAGGAAAATTACCCAGATATTGTTTCAAACTTTGTGGAGCTATTAGGACCGCTTCACGGTCGTGAATTGCCAACTCCAATTCAGCTTGGAAGTTTGAAACAAACTTAACTTCGTATTCCCGATCCGCTGTAACTTTGATAGACATTACTTATCAAACTCCCCGACTAGCGAATCTGCTATTTCATTTGCCTTCTTGTTATCGGTATTAACAACAATTTTCGCCAAAGACTCGTATATGGGGCGACGCTTCTCCATAAGGGCCAACCATTGCTGTCTTGGGTTTCCTAAAAGCAACGGTCTCTCTCGGTTGAAACCAACTCGAGGAGCTGCATTCGAAATCGAAACATCTAGAAAAACAACATTGCCCATTCCGCTAAGTTGAGATTGAACTTCGGCATCCAAAACCGATCCACCACCCAGTGAAACTACCGAATTAGCTTTGTTCAACGATTCAAGAACGACTTCACGTTCTAAGGATCTAAATTCAGCTTCACCTGAATCCAAGAAAATCTCCGTGATTGACTTCCCGGATCTTTCTTCAACCAGTTGATCTGTATCAATAAAATTAAGGTCTAATCGTTTGGATAGGGCTTTGCCCACCGTTGATTTACCAGCTCCCGGTGGTCCAATCAAAACTATCGTTGTCATCTTTACTTTATAGACATATTTTGTAGATAGCTTTGAAGATTTCGTTTAGCTTCACCAATGCTATCTCCGCCAAATTTCTCAGCGAAAGCCTCGGCTAAAACCAGCGCCACCATTGCTTCTGCGACAATTCCTGCCGCGGGTACGGCGCACACATCAGATCTTTGGTTAATAGCCTTTGCTGGCTCTCCATTTGAAGTATCGATAGTGTCCAGCGCCTTTGGAACGGTAGATATCGGCTTCATAGCCGCTCTCACACGTAAAACTTCTCCAGTTGTCATGCCGCCTTCAGTTCCGCCAGCTCTTCCGGAACGTCGCACGATTTTTCCATCTGAGTTTCTTTCAATTTCATCATGAGCTTGACTACCGCGGCGACTAGCTGTGACAAAACCATCGCCAATTTCAACACCTTTGATTGCTTGAATTCCCATCAATGCACCGGCCAAGCGCGCATCTATACGACGATCCCAATGAACATGAGAGCCAAGACCGGGTGGCAGATTGTGAACCACAACCTCGACAACTCCGCCTAATGTATCGCCATTTGAATGAGCATCATTAATCTCATCAATCATAAGTTGTGATGTTTTTTCATCAACGCATCTAACTTCATTCGCATCAATTGAGTTTCTCTGATTTCCATTTGGGATTTCATAACTATCCGGTAGTGACACTTTCCCAATTGACACAACGTGGCTAAGAATTTTGATACCAGCTACCTGTAATAAGTAAGCTCGAGCAACCGCACCGAGCGCAACTCTGGCAGCAGTTTCTCGCGCGGATGCACGCTCAAGAACTGGGCGAGCATCTGAAAAATCATATTTCTGCATTCCTACAAGATCCGCATGTCCAGGTCTAGGTCTGGTTAGTGGCGCATTTCTTCCTAGGTTTGAGATTTCATTTTCCGGGACCGGATCGGCGGACATTACCTTCTCCCATTTTGGCCATTCCGAGTTTGCGATTTCAATCGCCACCGGACCACCTTGAGTAAGCCCATGTCTTATGCCACCAATAATTGTTACTTTGTCAGCTTCAAAATTCTGTCGAGCGCCTCGTCCAAAACCTAATCTACGACGGCGAAGATCCTCATCGATTGTTGCGGTGGTAACTTCAACTGAAGCTGGCATCCCTTCCAAAATAGCCACTAAAGCTGGCCCATGTGATTCTCCTGCTGTTAACCAACGCATGCCCGAAGTATCGCAGATTTACCCCCGTTCTCGCTTCAAGGTCGAAAAACTACCTCTATACCCGTTCCAATAAATAGGAAGGGCGCAAAAGCTATTCGACCTTGTTTCATCTGCCGATCTAAAGATCGAAGTAGAACAATGGCAGCTAGGGCTGCAAGCCAACTTATGAAATTTGCCAAGAAAAGCTTACTAATATCAAATCCGCCATTTCCTAAGTAAATACCGAGCATAAAGGATAGTTTTACATCCCCGAATCCAATTGCTCCTCGACTGAACAAGAAAACCAGCAAATAAAAAATGAAATTAGAAATTCCTGAAATTAATCCACTCACCTCAACGAAGGGAGCTAAACAGATAAGAGCGACTTTCAGGTCTCTATTGCGAATAAGGTGATACCTAATGTCGTAAAAACTGAACCAAATCGCGCAGCTAATTAAATGTAAAAGCACCCAATGAAGATAGAGCAGCCACAACACCGGACCGCCATATCCACAGGTTAAATATGTTTACTTACCTCCGCAAGTGCCAAGGCGAAGAACTCATCATGATCAAGTTGTGCGTTACACATAAGCTCAACCTGCGGAATGGCTTGGGCGCACAGAAGTTCAAGTCCGGAAATATAGGCTGCATCATCGGATAATTGACGACTCATTAGCTGAGTTGGCCACGGTGAGTAAACCGCATCCAGCAGCAAGTTAGCTCCGGAATACTTTATTGCCACTTCATGCAACGCGCTGTCAGGAACGGTATTGATCAGCAGGTCATATGGTCCTGAATCCTCAAACTCAGACCATTCTAGAATGTTGATTTCCTTCCCCGAAGATGCCTTAGAAATTCCAGAATCCCTCTTGCTATCCCTGCGAAAAACTTCAATCTTTTCTATATCTGAAAACGAACCTCCAGTAAGCGCACCAACTGCAGCTCGCGCAGTTCCACCAGCGCCCAAAATCGCTACACTCTTGAAGTTGCGCTTTTGCAGAAGAGAACGAAAACCTATTACATCCGTTGAACACCCATGCCATTTGTCATCCTTTAAATACAAGGTGTTGGCAGAGTTAATCCGGTTTGATAAACCATCCAGATTGATTAGATCACTCAATGATTCGCTACAGACCACCTCTTTCAATGGCATGGTTAGTGAAAAGCCAAACCATTGATCGGATTTCGATAATGCAGCACGAATCCATTCGAGAAACTCTGCTTCCGTCACCTCTACGGCTATGTATTCCATTGGCAAACCCAGGTGCCGATAGGCAAGATTATGAATAATTGGCGAAAGAGAATGATTAATAGGAGATCCCAATACCGCTGCGGTTTTTCTCATTCGAATAACCCTGCTCTGAAATTGCGCTTGTACTCCGCTTTCCACTTCAGAAATTCTTGATAGGAACTGGTAAATCTTGTTTCCTTTGGTTTTACCGTAACAAAATAGAGCCAATCCCCAGCATCAGGTTTCGCCACAGCCTCAAGAGCTTTGATGGTAGGACTTCCTATTGGCGTTGGAGGTAAACCCACATTTATAAAGGTGTTGTATTTGCTGCGCACCTTTGTTTCCGAGAGAGAAACTCGTATCTCTCCCCTTCGACTGAGTGCATAGTGAACTGTGGAGTCGAACTGCAAAGGCATGCCCATTTTCAACCGATTCAGAACCACCCGTGCAACTTTGCCAAACACATCAGGGGTTCCTTCAGTTTCAACCAGAGATGCAATAGTTAGGACCTCGTACGGTGTAAATCCATCAATTGCATCCCAATTGAAGTCAGCGGTAACCCATTCGAACTTCTCAAACATCTTTTGAACTGCTTGCGCAGCAGTGATCTCTTTATTGAATGAATACTGCGCTGGATACAAGAAACCCTCGATCGCATCGGTTTCAAATATGGCTGGAATCTCTATTGACCTGACGGCAGCATCCAGATCCTCTTGCGATAAACCGAAGTCAATTAACTGCTCTTTTATTTCACTCCATCTTGCGCCATCACGAACCTTGATTAAATTGGGAATTCGGTTCGGGTCGAGCAATTGATCAAGCGCCATTTTTGCTGGAATTCGGGTCTCCAAGAGATGCTCGCCAGGCGCTATTCGATTTGATCTCTCATCAGACACCGCTACCCTGAAAAATGCCAATGCGGACTTAACGACGCCAGCGGATTCAAGCTTCTCGGCAATCTCCGCTCCACTTTCACCCGGCACCACTTCAACAATGACCTCTTTGCCAGAAATACCGATTTCAAAATCTGGCGCTTTTGTGGGTCCGGAACTCAACTCTCTAAGACTTAACGTAAACAAAATGACAATCAAGCCCGCTACCGCAACTCTAAGGAGAGGGCTTGAATCAAATTTAGCTTTTACAGATGCAAAATTAGATTTCATGGCCACCAAGCCCTTTTGTTTTCTCCTCTATTTGCAATGCAAATTCCAAAATTTCTACCGCAGCTAATTGGTCTATGTCTTCCTTGCTAACTTTCTTGCCAGTCATTGAACTGCGCAATGCTGCGCTTTTAGTACTTAATCTTTCATCAATAAATCGCAATTGAAATTCGCCATTCAAGGCCGCTTTAAGTCTCAATCCAAAATCCTTTGCTTTACTGGAAGATGGACTCTCTAAACCGGAAAGATGCAGCGGTAAACCTAAATAGATAACCGAAACTTCATTTTCGATCACCAATCCAGCAATCTCACTTACCGCAGAATTTGCAGAAATCGTTTTCAAGGGCGAAGCCAAAATTCCTTGTGGATCACTTAAGGCGATGCCAATTCGCACATCTCCAAAGTCGATGGCCATCCGGCGCCCTTTAGGAAGCACGATTAACTCTTACGCAACGAATCCTTGATGGCCTGCAACGCAGCGGGAATCGCATCCGCATTTACTCCGCCTCCCTGGGCGAAATCATCCTTACCTCCGCCGCCGCCGCCTAAAACCCCAGAAGCCAGTTTCACCAACGCTCCAGCTTTTGCGCCTTCTGATCGAGCGGACTCATCAGTAGCCACAACCAAGACAACTTTTTCAGC
>JACCDU010057272.1_pt1 | contig 34422 bp, 40 predicted proteins | sample 7446081 | NCBI WGS metagenome assembly JACCDU01 (sample SAMN15323447, study PRJNA562643) | freshwater metagenome | isolation source: river surface water | place: USA:Blue River Watershed | collected 2017-08-17
CTAAAAGAGATTTAGTGATAGCAGCCTCAGTGTCAAAGTAGAGACAGTAACCATCGGGATGAGTATCAAGAAAATTCTTAACCACTGCGATAGAGAAAAAAGTCTTTCCAGTAGAAGACTCTCCAGCAATAGCAGTAATCTTATTCCCAGATACACCGCCAAATACGCTACCTGAAACCAATGCATTAAAAATGTATGAACCCGTATCAACATAAGTTTCTGTTTCGTCTATTTCTGAAGCAAGTTTGGTGTAATCATCACCAATTTCTTTTACAATATCTTTAAGGAAGTCCATCAATTAAAAAATGATTCAAGGTTTACAGTTTTTTCTACGTTCCATCCAATAGCATCAAGAATTGATTTGAGAGGTTCGACAAAACTTTTCTCAAATTGTAAGTCATAATCAATGTATTTGTCAAGACCAAGTTCTCTAGGAAAATCTTGAATAAATGAAATTACATTTTCTCGAATAATATTTGGTTTTTTAAGAAAAATAAATTTTACTTTTTCACCGTTATTAATAAGAGAATACTTGTTAGTTAGTTTTTTCTCTTTTATATAGTAATTAAATAGAAGTGCTCCACGAATATGAATAGGAGTCTTTGAAGCATAAATGTGCGATGAAGAATAGTATTTGCGAACATCAGATGCTGTCCTTGGGAAAGCAATAGATTCTGGAGTAAGTGTTCTAAATTCACATCTACATTTATCAATAAATTCAATTACATCATCTTCAGTTCCATTCATCATTAATTTGAGTCCTTCTTTAATCATCTTACGACAAGGTGCTGGAGTTGATGATTTAATTGCCTCAATACCCATAATCTTAAGTTTTGGTTCTTCATAGCGAACACCTTCACTATCCCAAACATTTAGAATATACCGTTTCTTAGCAGTCCAGATTCCACGATCAGCAATGTTCTCACGCTTCATCTGCATCTTTTGATCATAAGCATTCACATACTCAGCCAATTCTTGGTAGCAACTTTCAATATACTTTTCAAGTTCCACCTTACAGATCTTATCAAGGAACGTGACAATGCTTTGAGTAGTTTTCTCTCTTCCTTCGAATATACGTTCAACCAAAGGGCCCATATTAAGATAAATGGAATCAGTATCTGCAGCAATAACATAATCAACTTCATTAGTTTTTAATATTTTATTTAAGTAAATATTCATCTTATTTTCAATCCAGCGAATTGCCACTTGACCAGACAAAGTGATTGCTTCAGCATTTGCTAGTTTGTAATAACGAAAATATTGATTACCAATGGCACCATAAGCAGAATTAAGTTGAATCTTTCTTGCCATTTGGATGTTATTGCATCTTGCAATTTCCTTTTCTAATTCTTTAGTTTTTGTTTTCTCATATTCTTGTTTTGCTGCAAGCATCTTCTTTTTATAGATGGTTCGATCTTGATAGATCTTATCCATCAGTTCTGGAAGGAATCCCCGAACATCTTTGCGATACATGGCACCATTGGCACAAACCGCATAATTATCATAAAGTTCAAACGTAAGTTCTTGATTAAGAATTTTATCAACATTTACAGTTGGATGTCTTTCGTCAACAAGAGTTTCGGGACTTACATTAAACTGCATAATTAAGTGAGGGTATAGTGAATTAAGGTCAAAACTCACAACCCAATCATATTTTCCTGGAATTGGTTCCTTAACATATGCACCAGCATATTTGGAATCTTTATCAGTTTTTTCTTTTGGAGGAATTACAATGTTTCTCTTTTTCAAATAATTGTAGATAATGGTATCCCATGTTCTAACTTGAGAAAAAATATCAGCATAATTTACTTTGGCGTCGTATGCCATTGTAATCGCTAGTTCAATCAACTTCATCTTGTCTTCCATACGGTCAACAAGTTCTACGTCAACGATGTTATATTCTACAAACTTTTGCCACCCCTTAGTATAGAAATCTTTGAAAGTATCAAACTCAGAGTGATCTAGTTTCTTTTGTCCAAGTTCAACTTCGGCAATATAATCCAGACGATAAGATTCCTGTGCCTTATAAGTAAACTTCTTATAAAGATTCAGATAATCAAGTTGAGTAATTCCACCAACATCATATGAGATGTGCTTACGACCAGAAATATAAATTTCATCTTCAGTAACAAGTCCCCAAGGAGACATACGCTTCATCAATTTTTCACCAAGAACACGGTCAAGGCGACGGACAAGATATGGAATATCATAAAGTTCGCTATTCCATCCAGTAATAACTTCTGGAATATTATCTTCATGCATCCACCAATGAATAAAATCATTTAACAGATCTCTTTCACTGGTGAATGATTTATAAATTACATTTTTTTGTTTATTGTTAAACTGCCCTAGTCCCCAAGTACGAATTTGTTTACTAGAATAATCTTGAATACTAATCAAAAGAATTTCTTCAGCAGCAGATTCTACATCAGGAAATCCATTTTCAGATGCAACCTCAATATCCAGAGTAGTAACTTTAATTTTACTAATATCAAACTTTACTTCATCCTCAGGATACATTTCCGAAATATACTGATAGATGTATCCAGTATTTCCATAGATTTTAAAGTTATCTACATCCTCATATTGCTTTATAAAATCTCTACACTCCCTAACGTAACCAGGTTTAATAGGTTCTACATATTCACCAAATAAAGTTTTATATTTGGTTTTGTTTTTTGAAGGGACAAAAAGAGTCGGAGAAAATTTCTCCCGAATCATGAAACTTTTTGAGTTTTCATAACCACGGACGAGAAATTGATCTCCGACCATTTGAACGTTTGTGTAAAATCTCATTAGGAAATTAATTCAAGATACCTTTTAAGTAGTTTATCTGATGGATCAACAATAGTAAGAATACTATCGGAATGAATCATCAATTCATTAACATCGGTGAACTTTGGCCATTTTACCAACTCAGCGTCTGGAAGTCCAGATTCCAATTCATATGGATCAATAAGTTTACAATCAGGTTCTCCAAGTTCGGATGGGACTTCATCAATTTTAGTGATTAGTACAGTATTATTCTTCAGTAAAGCACACTTGATCATTTTTTGCATTTAATTTTTCCTCATATAAATCTTTTACAGTTTTAATAGGTTCAACAACTGTCACAATCCATTCAGGTTTAACAAGAATATCTTCATCTTGAGTAAGAATCATCCAAGGTGAAAGAATTACATCAATTGTAGATTGTGATACATTGCGTTCTTCGGAAAGAAGAACTGGATTATCAATAATTACTTTTTGTGGTCTGTTAAAAACGTATCCATACACCTTTTCATCAGAGACCAATTCTTTAATATCTGCAATCAAAGAAGTGCCATCCTTCAATAAAGCAAGTTTGATAGACATTGTTAAAAATTCCTCTCAACCCATTATAGCAATAAAAAAGAGGGGTGTCAACTGGTTTTTGCCAGTTCCCCCTCATGCGCCGACGATATTCAATACTATTTATCTTTTTCTTTTAAAGGCGCAAACTTTCTTTTCAGGTGCCATAAGATATTTCACGGTTTTACCATAACAATTTTCTTTTGTTTTTAATGGTGGATTTCCAAAATCTCCAACCTTTTCACTTAGGATTTTCATGAACTCCTGAAACGATTTCATAAACCTTTTTCTTTTGGTGCTCTGGAATAACTCTATTTAGTTTAATTGTGAGCAATCCATCTTCAAATGAAACATCTTTTACTTCTACATCATCAGAAAGAGTCCAAGTGCGAGTAAATGCTCTCTTTGCTAGTCCTTTATACAAATACTCATCATCAGAACTATTTACTTTCTTTGCTTCTACAAAAAGTTTATTCCATTCCGTAGTGACTTCAATATCTTCCCTCTTGTATCCGGCAAGTGCAATTTCCAATCTGAAATCAACATTGCTTTCTTTAATTAGATTATATGGTGGGTAGTTGGTATGAGATTCAAACGCAGTATCAAATCTCCTAAACCATTCATCCAATCCGATGCTATTTTTTTGAATCTCCATCAGATACTTTGCAGTTTCTGGCACTGAAAGTGTTACTGAACTTGTTCCGAACATAATAGACCTCCTTGAGCGTCTGTAAGTTAATAATGTCCCCGAAGGCAACATCATTATTATATATCAACAGACATAAAAAAAGGGAGTGTTGAACTCCCTACAAAATCATTCGGTTTCTTCAACCTTTTTCTTTTTAGAACCAATATTGTATTTGGTTTCAAGAATCCAATCGTTTTTATCCTTATATGAAAGCACTTTAATTTGATTTAATGGTGCAATATCAACAATTTTTTCAGGGTGTACAATTGTAATCAAACCCCAATCAGCAAGAAGTTGAACAATTCGGTTTCTACGCTGCACATCATTAATGGTTAGATTGGCATGTTTACCATCTAAAGCAAACAATTCCTTAAAATGAACAAGATAATATCTACCTTGCTTATGAAGAATATGGCAAGATTGATAAATTTTCTTTTCTTTACGCGATGCAACTCCGATACGGGTCAAAGTCTCACGAACCTTAAGAAAATCATCAGGTTCATTGAGAATCACTTCAACCATCTGGTCGGGCGTCCACTTCACTTCAGGTTCTTGAACTACACTCATTTTGTTCCTCCAGTTTCAAATTTCGATTTAATAAAATTAAGTTGTTCTTTTGTCAGAATCCTCAAAGCTTGTTGTGCCTTATCATTACTATAACCATAATAACGTTTGACATAATCAAGGTCTTTGATTGTATCTTTACGGAGCCAGGGAGAAAATCTCTTCCTTTTCCTCAGACTATTTATATAAAAGTCATATTGCAGTTTCTTATCTAAGAAATGATACATGTTCATTTCATTAGAAAATAAAATACTGTCAGTATGTTGAGAGAAACACTTATTTACAATATATGGTGGATATTCTTTAACAGAAGATGGATCATCATCCATAATATTATTTTTTGTAGTGTTGATAGAATTCAACCAATCTTTCAGTTCATATATCATCGAATGATTTCCAAATCAGTTCCAGGTTTCCAGAGTTCAAGTTCTGTTCTTAATTTATTTTCAGTTATAAGTTTGTTATATCTTTTTGATGCTTTATTCTTCCACCAAGAAATAACTTCTTCTGGTTCATACCCAAATTTTGAAATATAATATCTCTTCTTTTCAGTCAGTGTTTTTGCATGTTCAATACAAGAATTAAATTCATTTAACTTAGAATGATTTTTTAATGAGTTTCGGATTATTGAAATCATCTTAGTTTGAATCTTTAGTTTTTTAGAAGACTTATCTGCAGAAATTAATCGTTCACCATCATTAGCATTGTTATTAAACCACCAAAACATTTCACGAAAATAATCATCATGAAACAATGGAAGAAAATTACTTTCAGTATCTCCTATGTGTCGAATATAAGGTTTAAGACCATCATACATGGACACCCCTTTTGTTGTACCGTATAGTGAAGTTGTTTCAAAGTATTGAAGATCAGTTCCATACTTTGCATCAAATTGTCGTTTGAGTTCATTAGAGGACGCTAAAAGAGAAAGGAGTTTTCCACCAAGATAATTATATCCAAATGGTTGTACAGGAACAATATTAAATGCCATTACAAACTTATGATTGATTTCTGATAAAGGTAAAACTTCACCAAAATAATCATTTCTTGGTTTTGAATTAATTGTTGGCGATCCAAATCTAATCACACCAACAATTTTGTTTGTAGTGTCTTCAGTAACAATCCATTTAATAGTTCTTCCAGGGATTGCTTCTTCAATTGCATTAGAAGCAGTCATATTCAAAATCTCAGAATACAAATCTTGATTGTATTTTGATTTTGGTTTAGAACTTGTATCAACCTCATGAATTGCAAATTTCATATCATTTGGGTTGATATTAAAGTTAGAAAAAATTTCATCTTCAGGCCCAAATAATTTTCCTGAAGAATTAGACATTCTACTTTGCTTTACATATCTCAAATAGTCATCAATTCTATTAAACTTTGAATAGTAATCAATAAATTGATCTGCTGCCCAAACAGCGTTCTCGGTAGATAGCATAATCAAACAAGAAATTCTTTTTCATATTCTAACAGATCTTCTGGAGTTTCAATAATATTTGTATCTAAAGGAACTGCCGTATTCCAACGCCCATGTTTTTTTGGACGAAAATAAAGATTTATTCCTAGATGATTATATTTCCTATCTGTTGGTACGCTTACTTTATATTCTTGACCATCGTTTTGAGTAAGTGCAGCAAGATCAAAATTTTCTTTCTGAGTAACCATTACAGTCTTACATGATTCCCAAAAAATATTTTCAAAAGTAGAATAATCAGTAAGATATTTATCTGGATTATCAAGAATCATTCGACCAACAAATTGTGGAGAAAGACAATGATCATATACAACTTTTTTACCATTAAGTTTATTGTATAATGCGTTTTCACTAACCAATCCTGTAAAGTTTGATATCCCACAATCAAAAACATTAATATAATAAATTCGGGTGATTGGGCGATAAAATTCGGATTTACCCCAATCTTCAAGATTTGCTCTCAAAGAATTAAATGAAGTTTTGCAATATGCTTTCCAATCTTTTTTAATTTGCTTCATAATCAGGTTTGTGGTACTTCAGGTATTCAAAAAAAGTAAGTTTCATTTCTTTCTGCGTCATGCCACAATGCTTTGCTGCCTGCGGAAGATTCATTTTAGAGTAAAAGAGTGCTTCATTTGCCTCTTTTACATTTTCTGGCGTTGTTTTAATTGGATTATCTTTTATTGTTTTATAATCAATTTTATAGAGGTTCATTTGAATTCACACTTAAATAAGAAATTGCTCTTGTTAATCTCATAATATCATCATTAAAATTTCCAATTCCTAGATTACATTTATGGCATAAAAATCCTCTAAATTCATCTGTTATATGATCATGATCTAAAACCCAAACTGTCCTTTGTTTGTTGTTGGGTTTTTTAATATTACTTTCAGATCTCAAGCAAATTGGGCAACGATAATTGTTTGGGGCATATCCATACTTTTCTTTTAATAATTTTCTTTTTTTATTTGCTAAATTAGCACATTCTCTACATTCATGTCTCAGGTAATTTGCCCCGCCATCTTTTGAAAATTTATCCAAAGGCAACTCTCTACTACACTTACTACAAACTTTCAGATTCATTTGAACTCACACTCACACATAATCTCAGTTAATGCTGCTAGTAAGTTAATTTCCTGATCAGCCACGAACGCACATTGGTAGTGATACTTAGCAATAACAAGAACGGCAGCAGGAATAGATGAGGGTGAAAGGCAATCATAACAGGAGTCATAAATCCTGCGAAGTAAAACATGAGCATCGTTATCAAGGTTGGAGACCACCCACTTACGGACTTCTGTGAAGTTTTTATCTTTGAGATATTTAATGAGATCATTTACAGAGATGTCAGAGAAAGATGCAAGAATGCCCGTGTCGATTTTTCCTCCCGTAGAATATCTTTGACATTCGTTAAGGACTCTACGGAAATCTGGGAAGTGCTTTGATACCAACTCCGCAAGAACCTTTTGGTCGTAGTCAATCCTTTCCTGATCCAAGATCGTTTGGAGACGCTTGAAGAATGCTCCTGCAAGTTGTTGTTTTTGTTTCCCTCTGATTGTAAAGTCGATGACGGCACATCGGGAGTGCAGAGGTTCAATGATTTTGTTCTTGTAGTTGCAGGTGAAGATGAATCGGCAGTTGTTATAAAATGCCTCAATATTCGCCCGTAGTAGGAGTTGTACGTCGTTTCCTGTGTTATCTGCCTCATCGATGATGATGACTTTGTGTTTAGAAGATCCCGTAAGTGAGACGGTCGAAGCGAAGTTCTTTGCTTGGTTTCGTACAGTATCCAGGAAACGTCCTTCGTCGGATCCATTGATGACATAATAATCTGCTCCTAGTTCATTACATAATGCTTTTGCGATTGTGGTTTTACCAATACCAGGAGGGCCAGCAAGAAGAAGATTCGGAATCTCACCCTTCTCTACAAACTCCTTAAATGTTTTTTTAGTATCATCGGGAAGAATACAATCATCAATTACTTGAGGACGATACTTTTCCACATAAAGAAATTCACTTGTCATAATCATTAATAAATTCAGTTTGTTTTTTTAACTCATACGGAAGTTCCGTAGTCCAAATAAAATCAGAATGAGTTTCATCAAATTTAGGTTCAAAAATTTCATCAACTTCAACTAAGTATAGCACACTTGGGGTATGTGTTGCTCTTGATTCTGGAAGTTGATCAAAGATATAATTTGAAAACCCGATGAATTTGAAATTGGGGAAATATCTTCCAATTTCTCTCATCTGAGTCTTTTTTGCAAATTCCTGAATCGTTTCCCTATATCCCAATCTTCCACCAATAACCCAATAAACTCCCTTCAATGGTTCTTGATTTCGTTTAATAAAGAGATACTTATCCTTACATTTAATTAAAAAATCAACGCAAAAAATGGGCATCATTTTTAATATTTTACTATAAGTTTCTTCTGGAATAAACATACTTAAATCCATTCTGGTTTTCGTTGAGGCATACGAAGATAATTGTCCTTCACCCAAGGTTTGGATGCAATATACATCTTGTAAGCAGTAAACGTGTCAATGCTTGTATCAAGTTTATATTCATCGGGCATTGCACGAACAAAGTTTTCTACCTTATTAATTTTACCACGGGGGAACAAATAAAAGGCATCCACTAATGTCTTGTAACAGGAATGAACCTTACCATAACGGAGAGTGTATTCATCACACAAATTCATACCATGCTTGATTAACCAATAGGCATTATGAATAGATTCTGCTGCCCACTTGGTACAAGGATGATTACGGAAAGCGCCTTTCTCAGTGCTATAGGGAGTGCCGTCTGCCTTGAGTAAAGCGCCATAGTTGTGATACCACTTAGAAGCAACGATGGAGAGCATCTGGCAGCATTCTAGAGGCATTTTAACAATGTGCTTGTCAGGAAGACAAAGAGCACTTTCCGCAGGGTATTCATTTGTTACAAAGATGTTCATGTCAAAAACAGTATTTCAAAATTTGAGTTTTTACTTCAGATGGTTTGTTTTCTAACCAGTATGCTTCTGTTTCAACTTTTCGAATTTCATTTCCAAACATAGAAACAGAGAGTTTTAAATCTTGAATTCTTCTAGAAGACAAGTAGTTAGCATTCAATCCCAACGGAACCACTCTACCACGTCCCTTGCAGTACTGGGCAACATGTCCTGATTCGTGAAGTAAAGTTTCTTCAACATAATATTTAAAATCGGGATTTGATTTGATTCTTTGAGTACAAAACACCATTGTTTTTGAAGATGATTCGAACCATCCATAAATCTTGTGCTTTCTACAAATTGAAGTATTTTCTGTAAAATGAATTTTTTTAGAAAGCAACTTGTAAATATCTTTCCCATCAGTAGAAAGATATGAGATAAATTCCATCATCCAAATGTAGAGTCTGGTTCCATTGCAATGTGATAAACAAGATTTTTATTTTTGTTTGTAAATTGAGCAAGAAGTTTAGAAGACAAAACTACATCATACAAATCATGATCGATTTTACTAATGTTCTCAACTTTAAAGTTAAAAACAAAATCTCTATCAGTTTCACCCACTGTAATTGAATATTCATTTGAAGTGTCATTCTTCTTATCGCGTACAACAAGACGAATAACTCCAGCATCACCAATAGCAGAAATATCGGGCAATTGATAAACAGATGCTGCTTTTACCAATTTATCCAAATAACCAGTTTCAAGATGAAAACAAACATCTTTTGATGGTAGTTCAATTTCCTTTTCTGGAGGAGAAATAATTACATTAGGGTCTGCATAAAAGTATTTTACCCTACGCTTACCTTCACGAATAGTAATGTAAGATTCTTCAGTAAAATCAAGATCTGGATCTTTGTGAAGACTAAGACCATTGAGAAATTGACTCAAATCATAGATAGCAAAGTCACGGGAAAATTCTTCTGTAATTTCTGCTTGTGCAAGAATGTTTTTAGCGATAGAAATAGTGCGAAGTTTACTTCCTTTCTTTACGTAAATTGAATTGTTAATACCAGAAAAGTTCTTGAGAATATTCAGAGTGTTGTCAGAAAGTTTCATAATTTTTTAAATTTATTAATCAGCGAAATTCAGAGAGACCGTTATCTTTGCGGGAATAATGCCCATCAAAGTGAAGCAAAAGCATAGCATAGTGAATCACTTTGAGAAGATCACGTTTGTTGCGACCATCTTTATCACCATAGCGACTCCCATATTTAAGGATATTCGCCTGACAAAAACCTGCTGCCAGTTTCTTTGCTGCCATCAGATCAATTGTTTGGATATCAGCATAATCTTCTTCATCGCCACAGTAGTGACCGTGATAAGTGCTGGTTACATAATCCTCAACATCTTTGAGGATTTTATCTTCATGGTATTTCCAGAGATGGTTTGTTGATTCATTCATAGTAGATGTTTTTTCAATTACAATTTTATCTTCAGACCAAGCGTACTCGTACATAATAAAAGGAGGAGGATATAATTTACCTCCTCCAATTATATCAGTTTACTTGCTTTTCGTCAAGATTGTAAGTAACGTATTCGCCTTCAGGCATCTTGAAATCCGCATCAATTTTATCATACAATTCAATAAATGCTTGTTTGGTTTTATCATCAAAACGATTCAAACAAACTTGAATTGATTTTGCTTTATCTTGAAAGATGCTGTGGGCACGGATGATATGAACAAGACGACGGGTACTGATAATTTCTTCAATACCACCATCATAGAAAGTCTTGCGGATGATGTCTGCCCAATCAACCAGACGCTTGCAGAAGTCACGATCTTCCACACCAAGATCCAGAGCAATACCCTCAAGGATCTTCTGCTCTACGGAGGGAGCGGGATAGGATTGTTCAAAGGTCACAGGGAAACGCTCTAGGAACGCCTCATTGAGAATATTAGTTCCAATAAAACGACCATCATCACTACCTTTACCTTTGGTATTTGCAGTAGCAAAAATATTGAATCCATTGGTAGGTTTAATAAAACAACCAATCTTTTTCAAAAATACACCTTTACCTTCAAGAATAGATTGAAGACACAAAATTTTATTTGATGCAAGGTCAATTTCATCAAGTAGCAAAATTGCACCCCGTTGAAGTGCTTCAATCACAGGGCCATTATGCCAAACAGTTTCTCCATTCACAAGACGAAAACCACCAATCAGATCATCTTCATCAGTTTCAATTGTGATGTTTACACGGATCAGTTCCCGACCCAACTGAGCACACGCTTGTTCAATAGAGAACGTTTTACCATTACCCGAAAGACCCGTAATGAACGTAGGGTAAAAGAGACGGGATTGAATAATTTTCTTAATATCGTTAAAGTTACCAAACTTGACGAAGGTATCATCTTTTACAGGGATAAGATTTTGTTCCACAGATGGGATGGCAGGAGGAGCAACAAAACTACGCTCAATTTGCTCAACATGTTCTTGAGTAATCTCAAGATTCCAACGACCACGATTGGTCTTATATTTTTCAAGGCGACGAGAAACAGTTTGGTAGTTAAGACTACGGGAGGCACAAAAACCTTTAATGTCTGCAGCAGTGAGTTCAATACCAAAAGCAGAACGGAGATCAGAAATCAATTGCTCGTCAGTCACAGAAATCTTGCGAGGCATAATTTAAATAAGTTCTTTGTTTTGAACTCTCATAGTATAACAACAAAAAAGGGGGATTGCTCCCCCCAAATGGACAGTTTACAAAGTGTCCACTATCAGCGCATCGATGAATTTCTTTCTCTAGCACTCAAAGATGGATGACCATATCTATCTTCGGTTTCTCTTTCTTGTCTTTGTTTTGTTTGTTGTTTACGAACTGGTGCCATTTTTTGTCTTTCAAGATCAGCCGCGGTAGAACTTTGCTTAGTCATAATTTTTGATGCCATTTCTTTACCTTTAGAAGATAATTTTGGCAAAACTTTTTGAAGTTTTAGTAAAAGTTTAGTCACAGCAGCTTCATCCAAAGTACTCATAATTTTTAGTGCTTCAGAATTACTATAACCCTCAATTAAAAGAGCGTCAAAGATAAGATCAAAATTGTCCACAGATTCTCCTCTTAGTTTAGTAGTATATGTTCCAGACTTTCCAGATGAAGGATCTGTCCATCTGAAAGTACCTTTAGATCCCTTAAGTTTTCTTTCTGTCGCAAAAGCAGTATCAAAACTCTTTCTTACATCTTCACCAGTAACGGTTTTCTTTGGTTTTTCAATGTTTGATACTTTTCCTGATGGTTTTTTATTTTTGTTTTCTGATGGTTTTTCTGATACTGATGCTCCAGCAGCAACAGCACCTAAACCAGCAGCAATAGGGCCTAATCTAGATTTTTTAGGTGGTTTTGCGCCACCAGTTCCAGGGCCAGATCCAGTTGCATACTTTTCAAGTCCAGGATATCTCATATTTCCAGTTTTTTCTGCTGGAGATAAAGTAGCACGAACAGTATTAGTTAATCCTCCACCAGATTTAGAACCTCCAGATGAAGGAGTTGGTGTTTTTTTAGGTGTTTTAGCGGAAATTGAAGTTCCACTTGGAGGAGTATTTACACTTCTTTGAACTGTTCCTGGAGTTGTTTTAGGGGTTTTTGTAGGAACTAATGCACCACCAGGTTGTGACGCCTTTGGAGTCTTAGGAAGTGCTTCAGGTTTAAATGTTGGTTTTTGTGCTTTAGGTGCTGATGTTTGACCTGCAGAAGGAAGTGCTTTTGGAGTTGGAGCTCCTGGTAAGGTTCTGTTTGGAAGACGACTTGATGGGCCCTCTTTAGGAAGTCCTTTTTGCTGTGGACGGGTTTTAGGAAATTGCTTCCAAGGATCTGCAGCGGCGCCTGTTACTTTTTTTGTCGTTTTAGTTGCAGAAGGTGCTAATGTAGGTGCTTTTTGAGCAACACTTTTTACAGTTCTAACAATAGGTTGTGCAAATTTTTGCAGTACATTAGTTGCAGGTTTAAGTCCTGCCATATGTCCCATACCCAACGCCATTGTCGTGGCAAGAGTATCAGTTACTCCTCTTTTTGCAACATAAGAAGGAGTCATTCCTCCCGATTTAGGTGCTGCTGCTGGTTTTGGTGCTGCTGCTTTCTTTGCAGCAAGCATTTGACCATACTTATTTGCTGTTGCTGGTGCGGGTGGTTTTCTTTCTGCTCTTGCCGCTTGCGTTCTAGCAATATCATCAGATTTAGCAGCACCACTTAATGGTTTACCTTTAGAACTTAAACCAGTTGGTCTAAGTCCCTGCTTAGCCATTGTTTTACTAGAAAGACCTCTTGCTGCTGGAGCAGCTTTTTTAAAAAGTCCTCCTGCAAATTTCAATCCTTTCGCTATAGAACTTGCACTAACTTCAATAATATATGATTCATCCAATAATTCACAATATTCAAAAACATCATTTGCAAAAGTTTCTACAAGATCATTTTCAATAATTAAGTTTGCAAAATATTCTGTTTCCTCTACAGTTTCAAAAATATTAGCAGACAAACAAAAATCTACGATATCTTCAAAAATATTTTCCTGCTCACAATAAATTGCTTCATACGCCTCTCTAAAATTGCGTAGATTAAATGAATCCATATTAGTTACTAATTTTTTAAATATTTATAAAAAAAGAGACCAGTTTGGTCTCAGTTAATTAAGCAACAAGTTCAATAAATTTACTTAGCATCTTTTTGTTTGTTTTTTTAGCATTAAGACTTTTTACAAATGCACTTTTAATTTGAGATTTAGTTGCAGATTCTGAAACTTCAAAACTTACTTCATTGGAAAGATCAGAACCAGACATTCCAAAATAGATATCATATCCAGATTTTGTAATTGAGAAACACTTTTCTTTTCTCCAAATATTGCAAATTTTATCATATTGTTGAATATCATCATCATAATAACGACGAATGAAATGATTTGCATCTCTATTTTCAAGAACACGAATTCCAATAAAATTGACATCATTAAAACGATCTTTAAGATTTTTTAGAAGAACATCTGTACAAATGTGCCAGTTACCACCAAGGTAATATGTATTTCCAGTTTTACGATCTCTCAAAAAAGTACTTGCGCCAACAGAATTAACTCCAAGATATGTTTGATCATTCCACCTATGCTTAACTTCTTTATGATACCTCATATTGCAACCTTCACCATCAGTCAAAATTACACACTGAATTTTTTCAACCTTATGGTATTTCTTAAACGCTGGGATAATTTCATTAAGAGTAATTACAGTCTCATTCAATGGAGTACCAGAAAGAGAAAAACTCTTGGGAATGTCATACATGGTAGTGGAACGAGTATAATATGTCGCCATACGGTAAACGTTAATTAGTTGCTCTTCAAGTACTTTGGAACTAACTTTACTATTGAACAAATTAAGAAGACTAAAGTATTCTGAAATTTCAATGCAACCATTAAATTTTTCATATGCCGGTTGACGCATTTTTCCAGAACCGTGTTCATTATATTCAAATCGCGGATACTCAGTAGTAAAAGCATAAACTTCAAAGGGAATAGAAACTTTTCTACAGAACCAAATCAAATTGAAAAGTTGCTTAATTGTATCCAGCATAACTTTAGACATAGATCCAGACCAATCAAGGATAAAAATAAGTCCATGATTTTTACCGTCTGGAATTGTTACAATTTTTTTGAAAATATCTTCATTGTACTTATAAGTATGTAGTTTGGAACAATCCAAAACTCCAGTACGTGAAGTTGATGCTCGTGCATAAGCATCGGCAGATTTACGACGCTCAAATTCTTTTACCAGATAGTTGACCTCAGTTTGAGCACTGTTTTTAAATTTGTTATAATCTTCATCAACTTCATAAAAAACTTGATTGTACGAAAAATTATTTTCTTCAAGAAAATAATTCCAATAATTAGAAATTTCTTCATGAATTTTAGAATTTTGAATGATAATTCCACCCAAATTCAACTTAGGAATTTCTACATATACATTTTCAAAAGTATCATTGGAAACTAAATTTTTGATAGACTCTTCAAATGAATTTGCAGTTTTAACTTGTGGTTCATTTTCATTGTTAGAAGGAACATTCGATTGATGTGAATTGTTACTTTCTTCTTTTTTATTTTTTTCATCTTCCGAATCATCAATTTCATCAGAAGAAGATTCCGTTGGAATTGAATCAGAACTCATAGAAGATCCGCCACCACTATTATTTTGAAGTGGATTAATACTAACATCAATCTTTTCTTTATCATTATCTTGCTGCTTGCAATAATTATAAAGTTCTTGAGAAACAATCAAAACATCTTGAAAAGTTTCTGCTGAAGCAATTTTATCAATGATTTTTTGCTCTTCATCATTAAACTTGAAGATTGAAAAACTACCAACTTTAAAATATAGATTAGCACGGTCTGCAAGATTATATTCATCTACATCATCATCACCGATACAGAAGAAGTCATCATCAGAAAGTTCCTTATATCCCCGATAAAAAGTTTTAGACAATCCAGGATAACGACGTTTCATCAACTTTTCTACACGTGCATCCTCTACAATATTAACAAATTGAGGTGGGATTTTATAATTCTCAGTCCAATCTTCATCTGGAGTTTCTAAAGCATGACCAACTTCATGACCAACAAGAAGATCATAAACAACTCCACTTGCCTTTTCCCACATAGGAAGAGTTAGAACCCTTCTATGAACGTCGAAGCAAGCAGTCTCCACTTTCTTGTGCTCAACAACAAGATCCTCAGTGGCAAGCAGTTTGGCAAGTTGAGACTTGATTTCGTGGCGAACAGGCATTGGATTTGTTTAACTGAATCAAGTATACAAAAAAAGAGGGTGGTGAAACCCTCTAGTGTGCCAGTTTAAAAAGTGGACTCAAGCTCCTTCAAGTTTTCCCATTTGTCTTGCAGACTCTTTAGCTTTTTGTAATGCTTGCCCAGCACTTTGTTTACCTGGAATACTAGTAAGACCTGATCCAGATTTTTGAGCATTTTGACGATTAAATTTATCCTGAACGTAATCAATTCTTGCAGTTTGCTCAACAATACTCTGCTTCCACTCTTCACTCATATTTGCCATGATAGCAATTGCTGCCTCATTCGTATCAGCATAACCTTCGGTAATTAAGTATTCTATAATAATATCAAAATTGTCTGGTTCATAAGAAGCATTTTGTAATGAAGATTTAGGAGTATGAACTTTTTCTCCTTTTGGAATCATTTTTTGTAGTTCATCTTTAGCAGCACGATCTGAAGGTTCTTTCAAAGGAACACCTACTCTTTGCTCATAAATTCCATTATATGATTCTAAAAATTCTCTATATTCTTTTGAATTCATTTTTTTATAAACACTTTTTAGATATTTATAAAAAAGAAGCACCTTTAAGGTGCTTCTTGAGTGCCTGGCGTCTTGCCTTTGCTTGTCGGAGTGCTTGCGGTTTCAGTTTCCGCTTTTGCTCCTTTTTAGAATGGTGCTGCCAATTTGGAGTGTTCATCAGTCTTGTGTTTATAGAGAAATCATACGGGAAAAACCTTTGACCTTCTCAAAACGTATGACACTTTCAAATTTGTCATGTAAATCAGACTTATGAGAAATGACAAATATATTAGCATCTTTAATGACATAACGAATAATCTTCAAAAACTCATCAGTTCCAAATCCATCAAGTGAACTATCAAATACTTCATCCATAATCAGCAGATTGGTATTCACCGAATTCTTGACTCTTGCAACTTCTCTCCAAGTAAAGAGTAGAGCAAGGTCAATTCTCATTTTCTCACCCTCACTAAAAGAACTATAAGAAAAGTCTTCGTGAATGGGAGATTTTACAGTTTCGTTAAACTCTTCATCAAGATGAAAATTAATATAAAAATCCATCATCTGAAGATAACGATTAACCTGCTGATTTATGAACGGAAGATACTTCTTAATGATCTTCGTCTTTACGCCATCGTCCTTGAGTAAGGAATAGGCAAAATCGTAATAAACGATTTCTTCTTTTTTCTTTGAAAGGTCTTCGAATGTTTTTTGGAGATTTTCTTTAAATTCTTCTAACTTCTCATGTTCAGTATTTCTGTTTTCAAGTTGTTCGGTAATAGTTTGAATTTCATTTTCAAGATCTCGGATTTGTCGCTGGTTAAGTGATATCCGAGTATTGTTTTGAGAAATCTCATGGTTGAGTTTTGTAATCTCCTTAGATAGAACTGTAAATTGACGCTCTCTCTCCTGTTCTAATTTTATAGTCTCCTCAAGTTCCTGAAAACCTTTTTGGAGTTCCTTTGCTTTATTTTGAGCGTCTGTAATTCTATTTAACCGAAACTCTTCTTCTATAGTTTGTGTGCAAGTAGGGCATACCGTATTTTCTGTAAAGAACTTATGCTCTTTGGTAATGGTTAATACTTTTTGAGATATTTTTCCTTTTAGATTGTTTAGTTTTACTAACTTATCTCCAGAACCAACAAGTTCTTCAAGTTCTTTCTGAAGAGTATATAATCCATCTTCAACTACAGCATTATCAATCATATAAACACCAATTTCTTTATCTAAGTTGGCAATCTTTTCTTTATTGGCATTTATATTGGCATTTCCACGATTCTCAAGTTCATCAATAAAACTCTGCTGCATCTTCATCTTATCTTTAAAATTATCTTTACGTAATTCTAAAGATTTAATTTGTTCTTTTTGAATACGTATTTTGTCTTTTATGATGTTATTCATTGCAGAAAAAATACGTATATCTAAAAGATCTTCAATAACTTCACGTCGATATGCTGTTGTTAGTTGCATAAAAGGAACAAAGGTACTTGATCCTAAAATTACAATTTGAGTAAAAGACTTATAATTTACTTTAAGAATATTTTCCTCTAAAATTTTTTGATTTGCCCTATCATCTGCTTCTTTATGAAGTATCTGACCATTTACTTGAATATCAAAAATGTTTGGTTTAATTCCCCTACGAACAAGATATTTTCTACCATTAACACAAAATTCAATTTCAACTAAACAATCCTTTTCATTTACAGTATTAATTAATTGAGGTTTATTAATCTTACGAAATGGTTTATTGAATAAGACAAATGTAAGTGCATCCAAAATAGTTGATTTTCCAGCACCATTAGTTCCAATAATTAAATTTGTATTGTGTTTTTCAAAGTCAATCTCAGTGAAAACATTACCAGTACTTAAAAAGTTTTTCCAACGAATTTTACGAAATTGTATCATTTTTTAGTATTTTTAGGAGGAACTACAATGTCATTAGGAGTAATTACTGCGTATTTGTAACTATACAACCTACAGGTTTTAATAGCAAGTTTATCATCAACTTCAACAACTTCCATTTCAATATTTTCTTGATCTTCTAGCATTAAAGAATATCTAATAGCATCATCTTCTTCTTCAAAAAGAAATAAAACTTTTTCTCCATGTTTATTCTGAACAGCATATGCACCTTCATCTTTTTTATCCTTTAATGCTAGAAGGAACATTTATTCTACCTCACATGCTTGTCTGTAAATTGATTGAAAAATACCTTTAACAATTGATTTATCGTATTGAATTTCACATTCATCAATGTACCTATTTAATATGGATATTGTATTTTCTTCTTCATCAATCTTAAAATCTTCTACATTTTGAACATCAAAATTTTCAATAATTTTTAGTTCTTGAATTCCAGATTCATAAAGTTTATCTAAAAACTTTTCAAAATCTTTTTGTTTGGATTTTTTACGAACAATAACTTTAACAATTTTATTTTGATATTGTGAAGAATTAAAAGTTTGATACGGAGTATCCTCATAATAAATGTTATGAAACAATTTATAAGGGTTGTCTATAGAAACATGTTCTAAGGTTTCAGTATCAAAAATATGAAACCCACGAGTGTCGTTTACGTCTGTCCAATAAATTTCATAAGGATTTCCTAAGTAGAAAATATTACCTATGTTTGATCGAGTGTGGTAATGACCAGAATATACTCTATCAAACTTTTGAAATATTGTACTATCCAAACCGTGTTCCATAACGAGTTGTCGATTAACTCTAAAACCCTGAAATTCAAGATGCCCCATCACACATGAGCATTTTGTCTTTTGAACAAGTTTAAAAGTATCAGTTTCATTTTCTTGATTGATCCAAGGTAAAAATAAAATATCTAATCCACCAACATTTACTTCCGTAGGTTTGCTATAAGTTTTAACATTATTATAAGTTTGTAGAAGAAGATTTGGTGAATTTACACTATTTGTATTTTTATAGTAAGTATCATGATTACCGATAATCATATGGACATCGTATTTTTTAAGAGGATCAAATACGACTTTTTTAGACCATTCTAAACTTTGATAATCAATTGATTTACGACTATCAAAAGCATCACCCATATGAATCACAGATTCTACACCATATTCTTCCAAAGTAGGAAAAAATACATTTTTGTAAAAGAGTTCGAAATAATCATGAAGGAACTTAGATCCCTTTCTAGCACCATAATGAGTATCGGTAATGATAGCAATCTTCATCGGTAATTTTTTTGTTGAATATTATCTTTAATAGTATTGTAATTTGAAGAAGAGGATGACATGAAACTATCGTCAACTACCATAACTTCATCATAACCACTCTTCTCAATAATTTTAGTTTTAATTTCTAATTGTTTCTTCTCTTTCTGAATTCTACGGAGAAATGCATAATGAATAATCTGAGTAAAGTATGCAAATGGATTGCTACTTTTGTTTGGATCAAAGTTATGAATGTATTGAATACAATTCTCAATTCCATCACTAATCATTTCTTCCCTGAACATATAATTCACAAAATTTGGTTTATATGATAGGTGAGTTGCAATCTTCAGAAAACATTCTCCAAGATAATTCGTAATCCTAGGTTTAGGAAGATCTTTAAGTTTTGCTTCTTCAATCTTGGTTCTATAAACAATAAGTGCTTCTAAAAACTCTTTGTTGTTTACGTAATGTTCTGATTTTTTCTTTGACATAACATCTTTTTTATGAATTATAAGTTATCCATATTATACCAGATTATAGGGGGCTTGACAAGACATCTGAATAGCAGTAGACTAGGTTTGTCGCCTTTGAAGATAGGGGCTTAGCTATCTTTAAGACCCTTAAACAACACTTCAAGTCTCTTACGAGCATCTTCTACTGAAGATAAGTACCCCATATCGTTTGAGACTTTAACTTTACCAGTAATATCAACTTCAGATTCTTCATTATTTAAATACTTTTTATAAGTTTCAATTAATGAATTATCTTCATCTTCAGTTACTTCAGTCATTGTTATAATTTTATCTAACTTCATCATAAAAAAATTATCTTTAGGAAGTTCCATCCATGGTTTAATTTTCATAAATGTACCTACTGGACTTTCAATAACATTCATCACAACAGGATCTTGAAGTATTACAATAGGATCCCCATCATTTTCATCAATCGAAATTAAGGAAAACACTTCTTCACCTGATACTAATTTTAAAACACAATAAAACTCTTCTCCCATTAGTCTTTTATAGGTATGTTTACAATATCATAATTAAAGTTTTCTTCGTTATATATTTTTATTCTTTCTATTAAGTGATTTAAAGTATAATTTTTTCTTGTTTTATAACTAATATCATCAGCGATATCATATAAAGTTGCTTTTGTCTTTTGATCCGCTTTTCTTAAAACTCTTCCGATTGATTGGAGATTGCGGATTCTAGACTTTGAAGGTGATGCAAAAATAACGTTATGTAAATTCTTAATGTTAATTCCTGTAGAAAAAGTTCCATACGATGCAACAATAATTGCATTGGATTCCTTTTCAGTAATTTCACGAATTTTTTCTCTATCTTCTGTATCAACTCCACCATGAACAAAAAATACATGACGATTATCAATTTTGCTATTATTTATTAGGTTGTATAAAGGTTCTCCATGAGATTCTACTCTAGAAAAAAGTATTAAAGTATTTCCTTTTAGATCAAGAGCAAGATTTTTTATAAACTTATTTCTTTTTTGATGATTAATGATATATTGAACTTCATCTTCAAAAGTTTCAAACTTATTTGGTGGGTGTTTCAATAGAAGAATATTAATATCCAGTTTAGCAACATGACCTTTTTGCATTAGTTCATCGGTGCGAATAATCTTATAAGAAGGCCCAAATAAACCTTCTAGAACCCATTTGTGAGTTTGAGATCCATCAAGTGTTCCAGTAAATCCAAATCTATATTTTGCATCAAAAAGTTTTGTCATTATAGATATTAATGACTTAGACTTAAACTGGTGTGCTTCATCTCCCACAACTACATTAAATCTTGAAAAATATTGTCTGGGAAGTTTATAGATGGACTGCCAGGTTGTGATAATTACCTGAGAGTCTGTTTCTCTTTCTTTTCCAGCATATATTTTATGACAGTATGAACCAACATCCCATCCATAATCTGCAAAATCTTTATACATTTGTTCTACAAGGGAAGTCGTTGGAACAACTATCAGAGTATTTTGCCCTCTCTCAACGTAATATCTCACAATTGAATATATCATCAATGACTTTCCCGAAGCAGTTGGAGATATCAATAATTTTCTATTATGTTTTAAGGCGTCGTATACTCCCTCTATTTGATAATCGCGTGGAGTATGAGAACAAATAGAAGTCATATAATCTTTCACACCTTCTTTTGAAATTAGTTTGTTAACTTCAAAAGGTAATCCGTAAAATTTGTTATTTACAAATTCGTATGTGTAATCATGATTCTCACAAAAACGAATGAGTTTATCTAACAACCCAACATAGATTTCTCCATTTTGAGTATTGAATAGACGAATTTTACCGTCCCAGTATTTGTTGCGAAACTGAGGCATAAATTTTGCGCCTGGTACATCAAAGGTAAATTGATCCGCAAGTTCGTAGTAAATGTGCGGTTCTGCCTTTACCTGAAGATATACCTCATTCTTTTTTGATATCACCAAATGAGACATTCATAAAATATCAGTTATGAATATTTATTGGTGATAAAAAAGTTAATTAAATCCTGCTTGAAATTTATTCCATTCAATAGCATTTTTAATTTGATAAGTTCGATTAGAAACAGTCTTAATGATCTCTTCTAAAAACTTCAACATGGTGTCATAATATCTGATCTTCATATCTATTTTTAAAAGTCTCTCATCGGCATCCATATGCCTCTGTAAAGCGTCCTTTTCTCTAACCTTATAAGGAAACGGATCCTCAACATAAACCTCTACAGGTGCCTTTCCGGTGTAGTAGTTATATCTATCCAGTTTTACTTTATTATAAGTTTCTCTTGCTTTTTCTCTTAGCAAAATAATTGTATTGTAAATTGTATAATACTTGGCATGTAATTGAGGAATTTTTAAAGATTCATCGTGCAAATTATCAGGATCTATGATAGAATCTCTCTGCCACATTTCCTGAATTTCATCAAGATTCATAAACGTGTTCCGTCTGGAGCATAAATGTCATATACAGTATACTTGAATATTGCCTCTGCTGTAAAGTATACTATGTCTTCTGGTGTTGACTGAAACTCTAAAGAAGACAATGATATTGGAAAAAGATCATTAAATCTTACATTTGCAACTTCTTTATAATTGCTATTTAAAATTTTTAGTGATCCGTCACTAAATGCTTTTTTATCATCTCTTAAAGAATCTTGATCTCTGACTAAATCTGCAAACTGTTCTGTTGTTTCTGGATATCCAAGTCCCGTGATCCAATTATGAATCGCCATGTAATTACTCATATTTTCATCAACTAAAAATCTAATCACCAAATCTCCAAACCTAATCTTATCTCCTGGAATATCAAGATTTTTTAAGTATGATGGTTGAGTTGCAGTTCCCAATTGAATTTCAGGTATTCTTGCAGAATTGCAAAAAAATGCAACTTTAGGTTCTTTTGCAAGACTAAAATTAAATCCAACAGGAGATAAAAAATTTCTATTTTGTATTTGATTTGAAAATGCAGATGCCATTACTTTACAGGTTCAAGATAAAATGTAACTTGTTTTACTCCTTTTGCCCCAGGACCCATTTGTCCTTTTCTGGATTTATTTAAATTTTCTTGAGACTTTTTATCTAATGATATTACATTAGAAGGAATGATTTTACCTGCCTCAACCATAAATTGGTTAAACGTCTTCATTTCCTTATTATTTTTAATATGATTATTTATTTCTATTTTCTTTATAATGTCTAATTCGGTGGCAATTAGAACATAACATAATACATTTATCAACTTCTTCCATAATAGTTTCAATTTTCCCATCTAATCTAGGTGCTATTTCAAATTTTTTTGTTGATGGGTCAACGTGATGAAAATCGTAACAACAAATTGGAAAAATATTATTACAGTCATGACATTTATTGTCAAAATATTCTACTAGTTGTTGTTTATGTTTATCTCTTCGCATCATTACATTAAGTCTATGATTTTCTGCATTTCTTTTTGTTTTTCCTTTTCCATAATAACCTGAAGTATTTTTTATAGGCCTAGGCATTGTTCACAATTTATTCTTACATTTTTATTTATAAAAAAAGAGTCCCTAAGGACTCTAAGTATGTAACTGTAAAAATTACATGAGATTTTTAACAGCAACTCTTCTGTAGTAGCGGTTGCTATTGGTCTTGAGTCTACCCAGACCTTGATTGGTAACATCGCCTTCGGCAAATGGGTTTGCAACCATGCCGTAGCGAGTCTTAAATCCAATTTTTGGTTGGAAGGTGTTCTCACCAACGGCACGAACCATTTGGAGAGGAACATAAGGACAATAGAACAGACCTGCATCATAAGGGGAAGAACCCTTATAACCTACAACGTAGTACTGAGTCTGTGAGTTGTTAGCAGCATAAGGATCGATATATACGCGATACTTACCTTGCAGAACGCCTGCGAAGGTATTACCGGTATCATCAACCTGAAGATTTGCATTCAGAGCAGGGGTGTAATCAAGAACACCTGCCATGGTGAGTGCAGAAGCAACATCAGCAGAGCAAAGGATCATGTTGCCCTTTCCTCTACGAGTTCTCTGAGCGATTTGGTTAGCATCACGCTCGATCTGGAAGATCAGACCCTTGAACTTCTCAACCGACCAACGACCGTTCGAATCGATATCAAGATCAAATACGCCAGGAGTTGCAACGTTGAGTTGAGCACCAGTTTCAGCAACCTTATAGATGGTTCTGATAACTTCGCGGTTGATTTCAGCAAGAATCTCAGTTGAGAGAATGTTTGCCAATTCCGCTTCAGCATTCAGACCATGGATTGCCTTAAGGTCTTGAGCGAGTTCTAATGAGTACTCAGCTTTCAGAGCACGTGACTTTGCAGTAACGGTGACTTTCTCGATTGAGAATGCCATTTCGTTGAACTGATTACCAGTGGTGCCAAGATTCTCGGCATCAGTGGTAGCCATACCCTGACCAACTTGATAATCAAATTGTGAACCGCCAGTGTTCAGAAGACCTGGGTTTGAACCAGCAGCAGGAGGAGCTGTGGTTCCAAGACCTACAGCAGCTCCTTCATCACCACTGGTATAAGTACCAGAAGTGTTGTTGAATCCAGAATCTTGACCAGACCATACTGAATCTGGTTCGTTGAACAGAGCTTCTGTTCCACCTTGAGATGCGTAACGAGCACGCATTGCGAAGATGAGTCCAGTAGGGCCGTTCATTGGTTGAACGCCAGCCAGATCATAAGCAACCAGGTTAGGCATTGAACGTCTGATCAGTGAGATCAGAACGGGATCGAAACCTGCAACAGGGCCTGCAGATGCACTACCATTGGTTGGTGAACTTGAGTAACCACCAGTTCCAGCAAAGTTGGTTGGTGCTTCGTAAAGGAACTCACGCTCTTCACGAAGTGCTCTTTCTTGGTTTTCGAGCAGGACAGCGGTTACCATTCTACGATGCGAATCTCTGATCGTATCGAGTCCTTGATAATCAAGGAGTGGTGCCCACTTCTCCTGCAGATGTTCTGCATTGAACATTTGCATTTGTTTTACCTCTTTTTTGTTTTAAGTTTGATTTTTTATAATTTAAAACTCACTTCTTTGAAACTCTTCCCAGAGTCTGAAGATATGCTTCCATGACGCCAGAAACTGATTCGTCATACTCAGTCATTCCTTCTGATAAGGTCTCTGAGTGATCTCTTTGAGTACTAGTAGGTCTGGATGGGAAATATGATTCCCTCAGAGTTACCAGTTTCTCACGATAGTTTTCTTCACCATCAAACTCAACATTTTCTGCAAGAGAAGCAAGTTTGTCTTTCTGAGAAAGTGCAAGCCCTTCTGAGACTTCAGCAAAGATTACATCAGTAACCGATTCTGCTAATCTCTTATTAAGAGCAACATTCTTTTCAATTTGCTCGTTGAGTTTTGTCTCCATTTCGTCAAGTTTATCTACCATGCTCTCGATTACATCATATCTATCTTCAGGGATTGTTACATAATGATCTTCAAAAAGTTGTCTCATTCCAGAAAGGAATGATTCGGTCATTTCAGTCTTAAGACCAGTTTCTACTGCAAGTGCATTTTCAGAAATCCACTCATCAGCAACATACTCAAGGTATGCATCTACTCTTTCAACTAATTCAATTTTAACATTTTCAATTTCTTCGATCAGAGCATTTTCATACTCTGATTGAAGATGCTCTTTGATTTCAGAAACTCTTGTACGAATTGCTGCTTCAAAGATGGTGCGTGCTTTCTCTTGGAATTCCTCAGAAAGCTCCTCACCTGCAAGGAGAGCATTGACATCTTCTTCGATGTCAAAAGACTCTTCCATTTCCTTCTTAGACTTTTTGCCTTTTTTCTTATCTTCCTCATCCTCATCTTCATCCTCTTCATCTTCTTCATCATCTTCTTCAGCAGCTTCAGCAACTACTTCGTCCTCATCATATTCTTCAGTTTCTTCGTAAGAATCATCGATCACTTCTTCATCATCATGTTCTGATTCTTCACGCATTTTTTCAGCGGGAGCAGCACCTTTGTTAACTACATTTTTAACCTGCTTAAGAACTGCAGCAGGATCCTTAAGTTTTGCAGAATCGTCATCTGGACGATAATTGTCTACAGTAGGACCACCAAGATCTTCCCAACTTCCAGTTTGTCCAGGTGGAATACCTGTCGATAATTTAGGCATTGGTTCAGCAGGTGCAGCCCCTTTGGTTACTACGTTTTCCATTTCTTGTAAATTTCTACCAACGGACATTTGTTTAGATTTTTGTATATAATCTATATTTATTTATAAATTACAGATTTGAAAGAAAATTATTGAAGAGATTTAATTTATGCTCTTCAAGTTTTCTTTGATCAACTAAAGTATTAATTCTACGTTTTGTAGATTCTGCTAATCTTTCACGAAGAATTCCACCTTCCCATACCCATTCTTTTCCTTCCATGATACCTTGAACAAAAGCATCAGGTGCTGATGGATCGGCAACAATGTCAGCAGCAGTTGCTAACATAAAGTCTTCACCTACAACTTTATGACCTTCGTTAGTCATTTTGAGTGATCCAACTCCACGAGAAGAAACACCAAGACAAACACCTTCATCAAGAAGTGACTTGGCAATTTTACCCATAGGAGTTTCTAAAAGTTGTGCCTTACCTCTAAAATTATTACCTTCTTGAGTTAAGGAAACAATTTTATGAGACACTCTATCAAGATTTACAGTTGGGCCATCTGGATGACCAAGTTCCCCAAGAGCACGTCCTTTATTAACAAAGGATTCTGTATATCTTTTAACTTCTCTGGAGAGTGTTTCCATAGGATACATTCTTCCATTTCTATTGCAGATGTTTCCTTGGAGGAAAACACCTTCAATATACATTCTCTTATTTGATCCTTTACCTTCAACGATAAATTTAACTGATTCTACTTCTTCTGTAATAAGTTTCATTTTAGTTTGTAAATGCTACTTGATTTGCTTTTATTGCTGCCGAAGTCCAAATTACATCTGTAGGTGCTTTTTGTAAAAACTCTACAGATCCTTGTGGCATAGCAAAGAAAGTTGTTGTCGCAGCACCAACTAACGTATTAATTCCAACAGTAACAATTCCAGATTGATTATTATATAAACGAACACAAGTTGCTGAACTAATACTAGTTGCAGCACCTGCAGTTGTTGCAGTTGTTACTTCTGTTGTTATAATTTTAGTTACGTTCATTCTTCTTCATCCTCGTAATATTCTTCTCCACCATCAGTATCATCATATTCTTGTTCTAAATCATTTTCATTAAATATTGATGATGAAACTGAAGGTCTAACAGCATCAATTCTTTCTGCTGCTTTAGCAAAAAGTGCATTTTTAATTGCATCACTAACATTAGCTGGAGAAGCGTTTGTTGCAATCAAATCTATAATATCTTCCATAAAATTGATGTTTTGTATATATGTTATTTATATCTCTGCTTTTTTAATATCTTTTTGAGATTGTGCATTTGGTTGTTGATTCATAGTTTGATCAGGAGGAATTTGCCCTTCTGGAGGCATTCCTTCAGGTGGAGATCCCTCAGGTGGTATTCCTTCAGGTGGCAATGGTTCACCAGTAATAGGATCTAGTGTTGAAGGATCTGGTATAATTCCTTTTGCAATTTCATCCTGAATTTGTTCATCAATTTCAATAATTTCAGAATCAGTTTGACGCAATACTTTTCTTCTTACATATTCTGTAGAAAAATACTTTCCAATATAAGGTTCAATAGTTGCTAAAGTTCCTAATCTTTCATTCATTAACTCAGATTCTTTCAATTCGGCAAATTGATTATCATATAAGAAGTCATATTGGATATGATCTGAAATAACATCCCAATCTTCAGGAGTTACGATATTTTTTAAAATTAATTGAGTTCTTAAAATATCATTGAATAAATTTGCAAATCTTTTTCTCAAGCGACCAACAAATTTGGAAAACTTTAATTCGTCTCTTAAAATTTCTGAAGATCTTCCCAGATTAAATCCATCACCACTACCAGCAATTCTAGATTCTGGTACACCTAATGATCTATAAAGTTTTCTTTGGAAGTATTCAATATCAGCAAGTTCTCCAAGATTTTGACCACCTGGAAGAGTGGTAATTTCAGTTCCTCTACCACCTTCTCTTCTTGGAAGCCAAAAATCTTCAAGCATACTCATGTATTTACGATCATCACGAACTTCTCCAGTTGAAGCATCGTAAACTAATTTATTTCTATAACGGGACATAACTTCCCTTAAGTATTGCTCTGCCTTTACTTTAGGAAGATTGCCAACATCAATATAAAAAATTCTTCTTTCTGGAGCACGTGATAATCTATAAATTACAAGAGAATCCTCAATCATGCGAAGTTGATTGAGTGCTTTGATTGATTTATGAAGATATGAAAGAACAGTACCCTTATTTCTATCTACGAGACCTGAATTGCAATATGCAATAGAATCTTTGGCAATCTTAATTGATTTTTGTCCAGTAGATGCCGTAACCATTCCTAAAGGATAGTTGGGTTGCGGACTGTACATAAAGTATTCTTCAATTTCAGGATAGAATACTTTTTGAGTTTCTACGATATTATTTAAAGGAACAAGAGTTTTATCTCCTTGTCTTTTCTTTTCCTGCCTCACATACTTCATTTTCAAAGGATCAACATATCTTAATTCTTTGATTCCTTCTTGAGGATTTTTTACATCAATAACCTTTAAGTAATAAACTCTCCCATCAACATACCAATTCCTAAAAATTTCATGGCACTTTTTATCAAAGTCCATGATTTCTTTAATATATCTAAACTCTTCTCTAATTTTTTTCTTTAGATTTTCAGTAGCATTTAAATTTGACAATTCTATTTCTACTGGAGAATCATAAAGATCACTTACAATAGCTTCATTAACAACATCTTCAATGGCATTATCACACTCTGGATGTAATGCCATTTCACGATATCTTTTAATTAAATCATATTCAGTACGATATACACCTTCAATATCTACAAATTGTCCATAAAATCCACTAGCAATATAATTATCAACCCCGTCCTCATTGTTAGGAGGAACGGGGGAAATAATTGATTTGGATTTTTGTTCCGAATCCTCAATTGAAAAACCAAAAAGTTTTGCCATTTTATAATTTTAAACTTAATATTTACTATTTATTAGTTAATGCTTTCGCCACCAGCAGATGCACCAGTTCCCTTAATTGCTTCCCACCATTGAACTTGGAACTCAACAGTGAACTCTTCAATTGCATCAGTCGATTCGTATGATAATGGAATAGCAGAAATGTTAGTTGGGAACATATCATAGAATCTATAAGATCTTAAAGTAGATCCATCACGATCTAATTGATAGACAAGAGCATCTGCCTGATATGCTTCTGGATTTGTTACACCAGTGTTATCAGAAAGTCTATTGATACTATTCATCCACTTTTCGAATGCAGAACGAATTGCGAAATCAGTATCGTTGATAATTGTAATTGTCCATGTATCAAATGTTCTATCACCTGCAATTTTTAAAATTCTTCCTCTAAAAGCAACATTGATTGGGCCAATATTGGATGTTGGAAGTGCCGCTGCCTTTACCAAGAATCTTGACTTATCAAGAACATTGGTAGTTGTTGGAGAAGAACTTGGAAAAGAAAGAACCACCTCAAAAAGGTTAGGTCTTGTGCCTCCTCCCGACATCTTGCTCTTGAAGTCGGTGATTTTTCTAAGTTGAGGCGGATTAAATTGATTTCTGGTTGCCATAGTTTTTAACCTCTTAAGTTAATTAAAAGTTTCCGATAACTTCTTCAAACGAAACGCCAGTTCTAGTGGCAACAAAGGTCAGACCAATAAAGTTAATCGATCTTGCAGGTTTAATATAAATGTCTGCAACGAATTCATTATTATCAATCACTGCAGCAGTATTATTTGTTTCATCACAAATAACAACATAATCTTGTATACCTCTCTTAGATCTTACATCACGTAAAAATGGTTCTACAATGTTTACAAAGTTAGTTCTTGTAATTTCATCATTGAACTCAAACAATTGATCTTTCGCAGCAGCAGAAATTGCATTTTCAAGGAAGATAAACAATCTTCTAACATTAACTCTATCGAATGCAGATGCTTTTCCTAGAGCGGTTTTATCTCCAAATAATACAAAACCTGCTCCTGGTGAGAAAATCACAGGGTTAATTCTATTTGAATACAGGCGATCTCTTTGAGTCTTACTTGGATTATATGCTAATTTAACTGCATTTAAAATTGTTCCTCTTACAGTACCAGCAGGTGAGTACCATGGGAAATTATTAACATCGTTTCTAGCACAAATTCCGGCAATATCACCATTCAAAGGAACATATCTAAATGTATTTGCAAATCTATCAAACATATACTTGTATCCACTATCGAATACTGCATATGATGATCCAGTTAAAGGGGAATAGAAACTAATTAAGTTTTCAGTAATTGTTTCTGCAGAATTTACAGCAACAACACCATTTGAAGGATCATTTAATAATGAACCTCTATTTGGAGAAATAAATGCAATTGCATCTTTTCTCAGTTCAGCAACTGAAATAAGTTTATTTGCAAGAGCTTGAGCATTTTCTTTAGAATATGCTGCAGATCCCATTAATAAAAAGTCTACTTTATATTCTTCTGCATTAGAGAATAAATCATATCCGCTAGAAACATTAGATAAAGTTCCACTTAATGCACCTGCTGAAGTTATGCTAGTGCTTCCATTATAATTTTTACCACCACCAAGTGTTAAGGTAGTTGCCCCAGTTGCTCCATAATTCATTGATTCTGCGGGCATATCCCATTGATAATCAGAATCTAAAGTATTTGAGTTAAAGGAACCGTTTCCAGAAAAGGCGATAGTTGTGATTCCAACAGGAGCAGAACCTCCAAAAATATACTTGGAGTTAGTTGCAAGATATTCTCTCCAATAAGATGGAGATCCTACTGAAGATTGAGCATCCTTAGCTTTAGAAAGACCAAGATGCTTTTCTAAAATTGTTCCAGCATTTCCAGTGATATCGCCATACGTATCAATTATGACAACATGCACTTCATCAAATCTTGAAGATCTTGATGCAGCATATTCTGTAGTGGTTGGACGCTCTGCAAGAGTATTCCAAGAAAGTGAAGAGACTGTTGTAATTCCAATAGTTTGTTGATCAAACCAATCTTTTGATGTAGTTGGTGTTGTGGTGGAAATTCCGGTATTAGAACTATTTCTTAGTGTAATATCCGTTGATATGCCGAATGAATAAACTCCATTTGGTTGATAATCAACATTTACAGATACATTATTTACATCTACATAATTTAAAACTTTTACGCTAATTGTTTCAGTACCAATTTCCGAAACAATTCCTTTAAGATATCCAGTAAGAACTGATGTTGATCCTGCACCTGGAAGTACTCTTCCGTTGAGTGACTGAGTTACCCCAAGACCAACAGAAAGACCTGCTGTCGTAATTCCTAAAATTTGATCTGCTTTACCATCAATAAGAGCAACTTTAATCCCATTTGCCCATGATCCAGGATCTTTTGCAACTACTGTAAAGTTAGGAATAGTATTCTCATCATAGTTTAAATTATTATAGTCCTCAAGACTTTTAATAGTAATGCTTGTTCCAGCACCAGCAAAAGCATTTTTTAATTCAGTACCACTAGATCTTACAATTCTAAGTGAACCACCATATGCTAAATATGAAGAGGCAGTTAACCAATTCTCATAATGCTTATCAGTTCCGTATGGTTCTCCAAAAATTTCTAGTAAATCTTTTTCATTTTCTATAATTGTTGGAACCTCTACAGGCCCTTGAGCAAACGGCGCGACAAGTGCTCCAACTTTATTTGAAGTTGCGTTTACTCTTCCAACTGTTAAATCAACTTCCCTTACTACAATTCCAGGAGATGCTAAGTTTAGCGGCATCTTTATTCTCCGACAATTCCAGAATTATTCTAAAACTATTTATAAATTACTGATGCTTACCTGTACTCCCACATGTATGCTCTATCACCATATTCATCAACATGCCATCTATCTCCAGAATCATCAACAAAACTTCCTACATCATCAAGACCATCTAAAATAAATCCAAATGGTGCCATATCTTGGTCAATTTGGTTCTTTTGCTCTTCATAAATTCTTTTACGAACATCATTGTCCGTCATTTCTTTAAAATAATCTTGTGCAACTAACCAAGCAAAAATTACAAGACACATTGCCAAGTCATCATTACATCCTTCTTCTGCTTCAAAAGAATTATGTTTTTGAATAAAAGTGGTTAATTCACTAATGATATCATAATCATTTAACATTAATTTATCATCTTCTATTAGTAGTTTTAAGTTAGAACATCCTAACTTTTTAACTGATGAAGTCATTCTTACACCAAGTTGAGATTTTTTTCCAGAAAATCCAGTACCAACAATTTGTCCTGCTCTTCCTCTCATTGAACACATAAGAATATTGTCATATTCCAAATCAAAGTGAAGAATACTTGCTACTTGATCCCCAATATCATTAACTTCTATCAAAATCCATGCATTATTATATGCTTTTGCAACAGGTTCTATTATGCTTGGAAATAGCATAGGTTTAATTTCATTATTCTTATACTTTGCAACTTGCCGATATGGAAAATTTGTAATATCAAATACAATAAATGCTGAATAATCATTGCCAATTCCACGAGCAACATCAACTGTAATTAAGTAATTATGATCTTTTTCTGGATCAATATAAACATCAAATCCCTTATTTCTCTTTAGTGGATCTTCGTATATAAGATTTCTTAGTTTAGAAACATTAATTAAGGTATCGACAGATCCAAGAAATTCACATTCAAACTCAACTTTAAACTGTTGTTCTGAAGTGTTTGCAATGGTAGAGGCCTTCCATTTATCGTCTCTACCAGGTACTTCAGACCAATGAACATCCGTTGGTACATATTCATTCTTTTTCTTTTCTGCATCATGCCACATTCGGTAGAAATGATTCATACCATGTGGAGTTGAAACTATGATGACCTTTGTGCTTTTACCAGAAGATATAGTAGGATAAACAGAGGCAAAGAATTGGTCTGCAATATGGTTTGGAATAAATGCAAACTCGTCGAGGAAGATGATATTATAGGATCCACCACGGACAGCAGATGCAGATGTAGACGCAGCGATAATTTTTGATCCATTTTCTAATTCTAAAGATCCTTTATTCCATGATAGAATACCTTGCTGCATCCATTTGGGCAAGTTTTCGTATGCAAGTTGTAACCTACCAAGAAGATCTCTTGCGGTTGATGCTTTGTTTGCCAAAATAGCAATATTTACGTTGTCATTAAAAACTGCATAATGAAGAAGATATGAAACGCAAGTTGTTGATTTACCAGTCTGACGTGGCATCTTACAGATATTAAATCTGTTTTCATGGAAGTTTCTTACAAGTTTCTCTTGAAATGGATACATCTCAAAAGGAACAAGTCCTTCATCAAGAGAAACAATTTTTATATAATTCTTAGCAAAATATACTGGATCGTCCTTACATTTAAGAAACTCAAGAATTTGCTCCTCATTCCATTGAATAGGAGTATTTGCTCGTTTTAAATTTGGGTTAGAAAGATAAGCGTCTGCTTGTCTTAACTGAATATCTTCAATTGCCATAATTACCTACTAATTTCTTCCCAGTCCAGGGAAGCAAAAACATCAGCACCAGCAGTATCGGATGCAACTACCAGTGTTAATTCATAAGGAGTTCCAGTCAATCCATTTCTTTCCAACTGAAACTTAAATAGTGCTTCTTTTAGAATATCAACTGATGCGGAAGATTGATTTGCTGATGTGAAGAAACCAGATGCTAATATTCTTCCACCACTTACGGATCCTCCGCCAATCTTATATTCCACAGCACTATCAGCACCAGCACTTACCCAATTAGTACTACCAGTTGTTGCTGATGCTCTCACCTGCCAATTATATTGTGGGCCATTTCCAGTTCCCATTATTGATAGTGCGGTCAGAATTACAATCGCATCCAATCTATTTGGAGAAGATTTGAGACGAATAGAAATAACAGGATAATAAGTTCCAGCAGGAGTTGGTAAATCTACTGGTGCCGTAATTGGTGTTTGAATTGCTTGTTGTAATCCACGAAGTTCATAACCACCCTCTGAAATCACCGAAGAACAAACTTGTTTGAGAGTGCTGGCACTAGTTGTAATTCCAGTATTTTCAATCTCATATCTCAAAGGAAGAGATGCTGTTGTGATATAAGTTGATTGAATTAAGTTTGCATGATGGAATGAATGGCAGTGAATAAATTGCCCATCAATTACAAATCCCATTCTGACTGTTCCAAGTCCCAACCATTCAATATCCATCCAAAGAATTTGTGCTTTAGTGATATCTAATGTAATA
>JACCDU010598677.1_pt1 | contig 34418 bp, 27 predicted proteins | sample 7446081 | NCBI WGS metagenome assembly JACCDU01 (sample SAMN15323447, study PRJNA562643) | freshwater metagenome | isolation source: river surface water | place: USA:Blue River Watershed | collected 2017-08-17
AGTTGGTACGCATGGATTGGTTCAAAGAATAAATTTTCCTTGTTGGCTGTCTGACAACACTTTAATATTCAAATCTCATTTTTATAATTACGTTTATCAAATATTATTGAACGTGAATTATGATGAGATAAATCGCGGCGGTGTACAAGGACTTATAACTCAAACAGACATGAAAAATTTGAATGTTGTTATACCAAAAAGTCAAATATTGACTGAGTTTGAATTATCGTCAGGAAAAATATTTGAACTTCAGGATTTAAAGAACGCTGAAAACCAAAAGCTAACGGAACTGAAAGCGTTGTTGCTTTCTAAGTTGGCGACATTAGAAAATTAGAATATGAAAAAAAACTACCATTTCTTAAAAAACGAACCTTTAGGAAAGGACTTATTTGAAGGCAAAGGCCAAGAGAGAATTTCAGATATTATAATAGAAATCATCCAAAATGATCAATTTAAGGTAATTGGAATTGACGGTGGATGGGGTACCGGAAAAAGTAACTTGGTTAAAATGATTGATGACAAGTTGCCAAATCACAGTTTTTTTATTTATGATGTTTGGGGCCATCAGGAAGATGAGCAAAGAAAAGCAATCTTAGTGGAATTGACAGAATTTATAAATAGTGATAAAAATAGACTTGTATCAAATAAAAGTAATTGGGATGAAAAGCTAAAAATTCTTCTTGCAAATAATAAAGAGGTAAAGACAATAAATCAACCGTATTTAAGTGTTGGATTTATTTTTTCACTTTTTTCAATTGTTTATATCCCAACAGTAAATGTCTTTAAAGATTCAATGTCTGATTTCTTCGGTATTAAAACATTTTTTTGGAAATTAATATTGGTCGCATTTCCAATATTCATTGTCATTGGTATTTATTTATTTAATCTAATAGAGGAATGGGTGAATAAGCAGGGATTTTGGAAAAGCTTTAAATTGGCTGCTCAAGAATCATTTCAAGTATATACAAACAAGCAAAAAACTGAGACAAAAATTGAAACCATTTCAGAACGTCTTCCTTCTGTAAGAGATTTTCAGAATTGGATGGAAGATATTGATGCGGATTTAAAAGATAAAAAACTAGTATTAGTGTTTGATAATTTCGATCGCTTGCCACATAAGCACATTTTAAGTGTTTGGTCGGTAATTCATATTTTTTTCGCAGAAAAGCAATATAAAAACATTAAAATTATAATCCCTTTCGATCGAAAACATATTAAGAGCGCTTTTTCTGCGTCCAATTCAAACAATGATGAATATGCAAATGATTATATAAATAAGACATTTGATATCGTTTATAGAGTTGCCCCTCCTATCATGTCAAGTTGGAAGGATTTTTTTAAGAATAATTGGAAAAAAGCATTTCCTGATTTTAATGAGGTAGAATATATAAAGGTTGAGCAGGCATATGAAGCACTCCGACCATTTATTACTCCACGTGAAATGCTAGTTTTTATTAATGAAGTTGTTGCATTAAAATTACTTGACGACACAATTCCAGATAGATACATTTCAATTTTTGTCCTGAATAAAGAGTACATAATAAATAATCCACTACCTTCCTTAACCGATTTGTCATATTTAAAGGGAATAGAATACAGTTATAGTGATGATCCTGATTACCAAAAGTACATTACGGCATTAAATTACCAAATTAAACCCGAAAATGCTTTAGAAGTTGTTTATAAGAAGGAACTTAAGGATTGTTTGATAAACAATGATTCAAAAAAATGTATTGAGATTTCAAAAACATCCGTTTTTAGTCGAATTCTTTGGCAAACAATAAATGAAATCGATAACTATAAAAATCCAATTCAAGCTTTAAGTTCTTTGAATGAAGATGCCAAAATTTCACCGGTGGAGCTTCAGAGTTTATGGAATGATATTTATTTAAAGCAGTGTAAAAACGAAAAGGAGAAAATCGAACTGGAGGATTATCAAATAATTTTATTGGAAAAAATCGAAACACATTATAAAGGAGATTGGTTGAAAATTATAATTGCAAATTTATATGTTAAAGATGGTGATTTTAATGCTAAAATATTTGCAGATCAAATTGATAAACTAGAAAAGTATTGCGTTGATAAAAAAATATCATTTAGCACATTTGATGTTTTAAAGTTGAAAGATGTTGACTTAACACAATTTAAATTATTAGTAAATTCAAAAAAAGAGCAATATTTCAAATATAAATTAAATTGTCCGGAGCAGACTGTGAAGGAATTTCTTAGTCAACGGACTTTTGAAAATTTTCAAGAAGCAGAGTTCATATTTCATTTGAAATATCGAGAAGAATTAACTGATTTTCATAACCTGTTAAAGACTTTTATTACAGATAGGGAAAATAATATTCCTTTTTTAAGTACACTATTTCAATATTTGAAAAAGACATGCAAAAACTCTATTCAAAATCCATTGCAGGATACTCACATTCACAATCTAATGAGTCAAACCAGTATCGGAGATCCGTTTTTTGTTGATTTAGCTTGCATGAGAATAAAATTAGGGAATGCGAGCGAACCAGGATATAATCCAGTTTACGAGAAGGCTTTGAATTCTGATGATGTGGAATTTTATAAATTGGTTTCTGACGAAGTAGAAAATTATATAGGAATTGAGGAATTACTCATTAGTTCAATTCAATTCCAAAACAGATTAATTAAAGGTATTGTTCCAATCCTTTTGCGAATGGATAAGAAAAAAAGAGATTTAAATGTTCTTAATATATTAAAAAATTTGACAGCAATTTCTGCTGCAAATAATATAAGTCATGAGGAAATATTCTTAGAATTGGACAAATATCCTACCATCTCTCTGGATTACAGTTTTGTATTCGGGTTAAATAATGATGAATTATTTAAGTACGCCCTGGAAAGTAATTCTGTAATTGCAAAGGAAATAATTAATGTGCTTTTAAATCATTTTAAAAATGCAAATGCGGATACATGGAATAGCGCTTTTAGTTCCTTGAGCAGCCGTGAATTACAAATACTGAAAATTATTAAGTTTAAAGAATGGAATGGTTTCGCATTGGAGAGTTTTGGTAAGAAATTAATCAAAATCGCTCAGGAAAATGATGTATTAGATTTAGATCATATTCCTATAATCACTGAGAGTTTAGAAATTTCTGGAAAGAGCATGACAAATACTTTTAAGAATTTAAGAGATGAATTCATTTCAAGTAATAAAATATCTACAGTTCATTTCGACAAATTTATTGGTCTACTCTTTAAATATAGCTCATTAGAGGATAAGGCAGCTGAAGTGTTACGTACAATTTTCAAATTAGACTTTCTAGATAACCCGGAATGCCTCAAGAAAATGCAAGTATTAAATAAAGAAATAAAAAAACTACTAGTAAAATGTCCTCAAGAGGCAAAAAGTGATTTTATTAATGGTGTATTAGCAAGAATGTCTAATCCTGAAATTAAAATTTTGTCTGAAAATCTAGGAATAGAACCTCCAAAGATGGAATCAGAAAAAAAAGAATAATAAAATTATTGAATAACTAGAAATGAAATTCACCGAAGCACAATTAGAACAAGCGTTTTCTGAGTTGTTGGGGCAAGAAGGATTTCCTCATCAGCTGGGAATAACCATTGATCGTAAGCCCGATGAAGTATTGATTGAAGAAGATTTACAGAACTTTCTTTTGAATCAATATGCCCAAGAAAATATAACGCCAAACGAAGTCAAATCTATAATTCTTCAACTTAGAACACTTCCGGCATCGGATCTTTACGAAAGCAATAAAACATTTCTGAGAATGCTTTCAGACGGTTTTATCTTGAAACGCGAAGATCGCAATCAAAAGGATATTTATATTCAACTTATTGATTACGCTGGTTTAGACAAACACCGAAAACCGAACGAGGATGAACTAATTTCAATTTCTGCAGATCCTAAATTACAATATAAACGGGACAATAATATTTATAAATTCGTCAATCAATTAGAAATTCTTGGAAATGAAAAGAGAATCCCAGACGGAATAGTTTATATCAATGGATTGCCTTTGGTTGTTTTTGAATTCAAAAGTGCCATTAGAGAAGACGCTACCATTTATGATGCATTCAAACAATTAACAGTACGATATCGCAGAGATATTCCGGAAATTTTCAAATACAATGTTTTCTGTGTAATCAGCGATGGAATCAACAACAAGGCAGGTTCCTTATTCGCTCCTTATGATTTTTATTATGCTTGGAGACGAGTTGAAGGACTTGCAAAAGAGGTAGATGGGATTGACAGTATGTTCACTCTGGTGCAAGGTATGTTTAATAAAAACCGCTTCCGCGATATCATACGAAACTTTATTTACATCCCGGATAATTCAAAGAAAAATGAAAAGATAGTTTGTCGCTATCCACAATATTACGCTGCGAGAGCTCTTTACGAAAGCATCAAACAAGCTCAAAAGCCACTGGGAGATGGGAAAGGAGGTACTTATTTTGGTGCTACAGGATGTGGGAAGAGTTTCACAATGTTATACCTCACGCGATTAATAATGAAAAGTGAGTATTTTGAAAGTCCTACCATCGTTTTAATTACCGACCGGACCGATTTAGATGATCAACTTTCTGCTCAATTTGTAAATGCAAAGACATTTATCGGAGATAATACAGTTGAAAGTGTTGAAAGTCGGGCTGATTTACGTTCCAAAATCCAAGGAAGGCAAAGTGGAGGCGTATTTCTGACAACCATTCATAAATTCACAGAGGATACTCAACTACTTTCCGATAGAGCGAATGTTGTGTGCATCTCGGATGAAGCTCACCGAAGTCAAGTAAACCTAGATCAAAAAGTGAGAATTACCGAGAAAGGGGTAACTAAGACCTTCGGTTTTGCTAAATATTTGCATGATTCGCTGCCCAATGCCACATTTGTAGGCTTTACAGGAACTCCTATTGATGCAACTTTGGACGTTTTTGGTAAAGTGGTAGATGCCTATACGATGACCGAATCGGTGAAAGATGAAATCACTGTAAGAATTGTTTATGAAGGTAGAGCCGCCAAAGTTTTGCTCAATAATTCGAAATTAAAAGAAATTGAAGAATACTACGCTAGATGCGCAGAAATTGGAAGCAATGAGAATCAGATTGAGCAAAGCAAAAAGGAAATGGCTCAAATGTATGCCATAATTGGTGATCCTCAACGCTTAAAGGACGTTGCAAACGACTTTGTGAATCATTACGAACAACGAGTTACAGAAGGTTCAACTGTTAAGGGTAAAGCTATGTTCGTTTGCAGTACCCGTGAAATCGCATTTGAACTATACAAAAATATCATTGCACTTCGTCCTGAATGGAATGAAAAACGTATAGCGGAGGAAGGTGCTGTTTTAAGTGATAAAGATAAACTAGGGCTTCAATCCATTGAGAAAATCAAACTTATTGCAACCCGAGGTCAGGACGATGATGAAGAATTATACAATCTTTTGGGGACGAAGGAATATCGCAAAGAACTCGACAGGCAGTTCAAAAACGAAAAGTCCAATTTTAAAATAGCGATTGTTGTTGATATGTGGCTAACAGGTTTTGATGTGCCATTCTTGGATACAATTTACATAGACAAACCCATTCAGCGTCACAATTTGATTCAAACAATATCACGCGTTAATCGCAAATTCGAGGGTAAAAACAAAGGCTTGGTTGTGGATTATATTGGTATCAAAAATCAAATGAACCTAGCTTTGAAACAATACAGTGATGGAGATAAAGATAATTTTGAAGACATCGCTGAATCACTCATTATTGTTCGGAATCACCTTGATTTGTTAGAGAAATTATTTCACACATTCAATTCTAACAAATATTTCCATGGTAGTACGATTGAGCAATTGAATTGCCTGAATCAAGCCGCTGAATATGTTCAACAAACAAAAGAAGTTGAGACACGGTTCATGGGCTTGGTTAAACGGTTGAAAGCGGCGTATGACATCTGTGCAGGTAGTGAACAATTGACTCAAAATGAAAGAGATGTTACACACTTTTATTTAGCCGTTCGTTCTATTGTATTCAAGTTGACCAAGGGAAATGCTCCGGATACTGCTCAAATGAATGCCAAAGTTCGTGAAATGATTAAAGATGCTCTTCAAAGTGAAGGCGTTCAGGAGATTTTTAAATTGGGTGATGATAAGCAAACGGAGCAAGATATTTTTGATGAAGACTATCTTGCAAAGATTGAAAAGATTAAACTTCCCAATACCAAGATCAAATTACTTCATCAACTACTTGCAAAAGTTATTAGTGAAATTAAAAAAGTGAATCGTGTAAAAGGTGTAGATTTTACTAAAAAAATGGAAGCTTTGGTTGAACGTTACAACAATCGAGATGCCAACGACATTCTTAGAAGCGAAGTGTATGAAGAAATGGCGGAGGCATTGACCAATATGATTTGGGAAGTTCATAAAGAATTTACAGCTGGCGATGAACTAGGAATCAATTTTGAAGAAAAGGCGTTCTACGATATTTTGAATGAACTCTGTATTAAATATGATTTCAAATATCCCAATGAAAAAATGATAGAATTGGCAAAGTCGATCAAAGATTTAGTTGATGGACAGGCCAAATTCCCAGATTGGAATAAAAGAGATGATATAAAATCTGCTCTCAAGGTTGGATTGATTCTATTACTCGATGAACATGGTTATCCACCCGTAGAGAGGGATGAGGTGTATAACGAAATATTTGAACAAGCAGAAAACTTTAAAAAGAATAGGGGTTAGGGGAAATAGCGGGTGGAAGTCATTTAAACGAGTTCAATCAATCCCTAAATCTTTGGAAATTTCCGCTTGTTGTTTATTGAATTCTCTCTGTAATAATATCCTATTTCTTGTATCTTCCGGCAAACAATCTATACATGTTTGGTAATCAATTTTTTTGTAGTTCTTTTTACAAATTGAACACAAATCCATTTTGTTCAAATCAAAATTGGCAGCACATTCTCGACAAGCAGTAATTGCATCTTCAAATGATAGGTATTTGATTACATCGTTTAAATAGCTTATGAAAATTTCAAGTTCAATTGATTGATAATGATCGTTTTGACTGCGATTTCTGAGTAACCAATACTTGATGTTACTTATATTGTGTTTGTTCTGGTAGCTATCCTTGGAAACGAAACATTTGTCTTTTGTATTTAAATTTTCTGGAGCTTCATCAAGTAAAATTATCAAATCAGAAATAGTTAAATGTGCGGGCTTGTTAAATTCATGTTTGCATTTAGTACATAAATAAATGGGTAATTTACTCAATCTTTTATTGGGATTTCTATTGTGACAATTAGGACATAAATCTCTTGGTTGATATTCATACTTGTCTTGAATGTAATCAATAAATTCAGAGTCATGTATATTTACATTCAGATCAACGTATTTCTTTATTGTTTCATTTCTTAATTCTTTAAACGATCTTGGATGCGATAAATGTTGAACTACAAGATGTTCTCTACTTTGACAAATTTGACATTGGTCTTTAATCCATTCTTTTCGTCGGTTTTTCCAATCTTTTGAGTGCCAAGATCTAGAATTTTTATCATGATTTTCCCAATATAGTTTGCTGGCATAAACTAAGCTAATTTCTTGATTAATAAGCTTATTTCTAAGATCAGTTACTTCTGCTAATGTGAACATTTTGAATAGGTTAATTATTAAAATACAATATATGATTTTTGAAATTCCTTGAAAAGTAATCTTTGTGATTGAAGGTTTTAATTTCTGAATTAATTCGACCTGTGCAAATTGATTGCACACATCCGTTTTAGGTTTGCATCAACAACGAAAAAACATCCCCTAAAACATCCCCAGAAACTATGTACACATTCAATCTTTCTACGCAATTTAATTATGGCAGTTTCAATGGATTTACATTGAAGGAAATTCTGTTTGCCGATGCGAGTTACATCATTTGGAGTATCGAAAACATCCATAAATTCCGATTTGAACAAAAGGAAGTGTTTGAATTTCTTCAGTCAGAACTTACCGATGAACAAGTGGTTGAAGGATTTAAAATATTTCATGATGTAATGCGAAGTGTGGGTAATCGCTATGCGGGTGAAATTATTTTAATTGCACACCGTCCGGATATCCCTCTAACACCCGATAAAATAAGAAGGCTCAGAGAAATTTTCAAAGAGCAATTCCAGGATATCATAGAAAGTTATTCGAATTCATTTAAGTACCGCGTTATTCAAAATACGGCTGCTCAAGATTCGCTGGCCGAATTCGATGATGACAATGACTTTGATGACTTTGATTTGTATGAGGATCCATTTGATAGAGACTATCGCGAATCCCGATCCTACAGTCGTTACGGCGGCAGTTATGCTTCGAGTGTGGCGGGATTTTCGGATGAAGAAATTGATACTATTTTCGACGGTGATCCGGACATGTATTGGAATATTGATTAATGGTTAATCTAGTATTCTATCAGTAATACATATAGAAATTCGAAAATTGAAATACTTTATAATTCACTAATTTTTTTGGATACTATTTATCGTTTTTTTTATCCGATTTTTTGACTCGGTACTTACATCGCATTGGACTGCATACATTTCCCAATTGGAAACAACTTCTAGCACTTCATCAATGATTTTATTTGCATCTTTTATGTTAAAGTAATTGCCCAATTCCATTAAGTGTTTTCTTGTGGGATTTTTGCTTTCTCTTGCAACGGATGTGCTGTGCATGCCATGTCCCGAAGTGGAAAAAGTTAAATCATAAGCAGGTGCTACTTTCCAAGTTCCAGCCGCATCCATTAAAAAAGCAAAGTTTTTACTATGATCATCTCGATTGTGTGCAAATACATTAAATGCAGCAAGGCGCAATATTTTTTCGTAGGCACGAACATCTCGTTCCAATTGAAATGCACAATCCATCAAATCGCCATAATCCATATTGCTCAATCTGAAATTGTCGTGCATTATTCCAGCAGCAGAATGCAAATGCAATCGCCTATTTCCAATTCGGTCGAATCGTTTTGTTCCAAAATAACTTTGTCCTGAAAGACCTTGAAAAAGTTTGGACTCACTCATTTGGATCCCAGCATCTAAAGCCATTTTGTAATAGGCAAATTCAATGTTGGCTATATCCGGTCGATCAAACGACGAAGGAAATTTTATTAACCAATGCTCGTACTCATTGGGCATAGTTTTATTGGAACTAATGAAATCCTGCGTTTTAGGATTATATCCCACCAGTATTTTTGGACGAGCTCCGCCTGAAGATCCCCCGAGTCTAAACAAATCATCCAAAACATCGGTTGCTGTCCCAGAAATAATTTGATTCGTTGCTTTTGCAATTTTATCTAGTTCAACCTCAAATGATTCTAGTTCTGATTGTTCTAATTCTGGTTTATACGTCAATGCACCCATTCCGCTGCTTCCAACATACGCTAAACGGTCGAGAACTGTAATTTCATCAACCATAACGCCTCTAGAAGTTAAAGCTCTATCCAGTAATAATTTCCCCCAACCATCGGGTAAGGAATCCGCAAAAACTCCATATAGACCATCAAATGGAATGGGGTCGGCAGTATGGATTAAATTGTTTAGTTTCAGTTTAATCGGAGATATTTCTAAGCCTGTTTTTATAAAATCAGCGTTATACTTGAAAAAAATATTTTTTCCTTCACTGACTAATTCTCCAACCGGAATTTCTTCTTCGTTCAGTTGAATAGATACAACTATTTTTTCTACGTGTTCCATACTTACCTTGTTTTATCGCTGAATAATTTTTCTATCTTGTCTAAATTATCCAATGGTTTGAAAATGAGTTCGAAGTCGTTTAACCGATTTAGAACGTGAGCCAATTTTAATAATGATTCCAGTGAAATTTGTCCAGTTAATTCAAATCGTTTGATGCTGCCCAGCGAAACACCCGAACGCTTAGCCAAATCAGCTTGAGTTAATCCCAACTGCTTCCTTAAAGATTTATGCTTTAGAGGAAGATCTACTAAAATATCCGTTGGATTCTTATTGATCCCAAATTTCAACATAATAGCTAATATATTAGACAAAAGTACAGTTATTTAGTCGAAATAGCTAATATATTGGCTATTTTTTTGAAAGAAAGATATTGCTAATCTTTCCCCCCTACATCTGAAAGCGAATCGGAATTTGCATCCAAGAATTGACGAAACGGCCGTTGGATTGAGCGGGAATCCAGCGAGGTGATGTTGAAATTACTCGAATGGCTTCTTTGGAGAATTCGGGACAAGCGTTCACGTCCTTTAATACCGATACACGGCTTACTTTGCCTGAGTAGTCCACCATAAATCTGACAATTACTTGTCCTCTGATTTCATTCTCCATGCAGCGCTTAGGATATTCTATTTTTTGAGCAATATATCGGTAAAATTCAGATTCACCACCGGGAAATCGGGCTTTCACTTCCACCATTACGGCTGAATATTCTTCAGTCGATGTATCCTTCGAATTTAGAACACCATCCTCGGAAGACGGTTCATCAGATGCTGTGCTGATATGTTTGGATTCAACAGACTTGGCAGCTTTCGCAGGCTTATCCATCGTATCCGTTTGCGCTGACATCCCCCAAAACTGAAAAAATATAATTGCTAGTACCACCTGTTTCATGTTGGGAAGTTACCCATTTTTTTTAATTATTGAAACTAAAGGACTTTCCCCATAATTTCGCATTGGATCCCTATGCAGAAAACCACGTTTCATATCCAGAAAATGGACTGTCCCTCCGAAGAACAAATGATCCGGATGAAGCTCGCCGATTTACCGCAAATTCAGGCACTCGAGTTTGACATCCCCCAAAGAAAACTCACCGTGTTCCACACAGGAGATCAAACACCCATTTTTCAACAATTAGACGCTTTAAATTTCCATACAACGCTCCAGGATTCGGTTTCGGGGGATGCGTTTGCGGAAAGTCTTTCGCCCAATCAAAATGCACAGAATTCCGCAAATGAACGCAAGTTACTCTGGTCCGTTTTGAGCATCAACTTGTTCTTTTTCGTATTGGAATTGTTGACCGGTTTTTGGTCGAATTCCATGGGACTTTTTGCAGATAGTTTAGACATGTTGGCCGATAGTATCGTGTATGCATTGGCGCTTTTTGCAGTGGGTGGCACGGTTATGCGAAAGAAGAAAATCGCTCAATATGCAGGATATTTTCAGTTGATTTTGGCCGTTTGGGGATTTATAGAAGTCCTTAGGCGCTTTTGGGGACAGGAAACGCTGCCTGAATTTCAAACCATGATTTTCATATCTATTTTGGCATTGATGGGGAATGGATGGTGCTTGTATTTGCTTCAAAAGAGTAGAAATCAGGAGGCGCACATGCAAGCGAGCATGATTTTTACTTCCAATGATGTGATTGTGAATTTAGGGGTTGTTTTAGCTGGGGGATTGGTGTACGTCACTCAATCGAAATTTCCGGACCTTATTGTAGGATTTGTGGTTTTCATCATTGTGGCCCGAGGTTCTTTGAAAATTTTAAAATTGTCGGAGTGAAATTACTAAAACACTCCCTGTTGGTTCCGTTTATTGTGATGTTTTCCCATAGCGTTGGGGCACAAAACTACATTCGTTACCAGCAGATATTCAATCGATTGGACGAAGATGTGCTTTCTGACAAATTTCCGTCTGGGAATTTTGAAAACGTTATCCGTAGATTGGATACGGTTCAATCGGAATATGACTTCATTTATGGCAAACACTGCTTTAAAGCATTGCAAATTTGCATAACCCTGCATGACAGTATTCGGGCCAATTGGTGGCTTGCGAAATGTTTTCGACAAGGAATTCCTTTGTGGATGATTCGAGCTAATCGGTTGACGGCTAAATCATTGGAATATTCAATCACGCAAAAAACGGTGCAAGATTACCCGCAGTTACGTCAAATTTATGTGCAATCCATTGATACGACATTGTCAAAATCCATCGATTCGTTACTGGAAATCGATCAAAAATACACCCGAAAAGTGAACGATGGTTTTGTGTTATTCAAACCGGTTTATTGGCTTTTTTGGGGGATGAATAATCGGAGGCTTTATCGGCAGTTCCGTACCTTGGTGTTTCAATTTGGTTATCCCGAAGAGCGTTTGATTGGGTTGCCTTCCATTCAAGATTCTGCACGCTTTGCTCCCTATTTTGGGTTTTGGGGACCGTCGGAAATTCGCGATTCACGGGTGCAAATCATGTTTCAGCATTGCTTTTCGACCTGGCATAAAATAGATGTAGAATTTAGAGACTCGCTTCGAAGAAATCTGGAATGCGGAAATATTCCCGCGTTTCAGTATGCGTTATTGGTAGATTTTATGTATCCCGATACAAAAAAGTATCCAGAATATGAGTATTGGTCTACTCGAATTTTTAGCGCAACAACGGTGAATCAAAATCGAATTTCCGCGGGATTAAACTCGCTCGAACAGGAAAAACGCAACAACAGCATCGAAATCAACCGCCGAAAATCAAAAACTGCCCAATCGGAGATCATGTTAGAGTAGGGGTGAGTTTTATTTCTTGAATAAGTACTTTTTTGTTTTAGGAGTTGAAATTTTATTCAATACAATTTAGACTTTTATTTTTCAGAATATCCATTCCATCAGCTCTACCGTCACCCCAAAAAATATCAAGAAAGGTGACTCAAAAAAATGTACTACCGAATTAACTTCCCCAATAATAACCCAAATTCAAGCCAATAGAGTACAAGCGTCCCGACAGGGGAGCATCAATGAAATTCAACATATTGTAACGGAATGATGGTTCGATTCTGAGAGAACCGCCCTGCTTGATATGGCAGTCCACACCTGCGCTAACTGTTGGTGAAATGTTGAACGTGTTGTAATCAAATTGATTGGGTGAATCTTGTTTATCCGTGCGACCCGAATAGTAAATGAACATGTTTTGCTTGTGTTGGACTAAAATATTGGAAGTAAGTCCTACGCTTCCAATGAAGCGAAGTTTTTGGTTACCTCGGGTGTAGTTTAACTTGAGCGGGATATCGATGCAGTGGAAATTGTCGACAAACTTAACATGATATTGTGGATCGGGAACAGGCTGATTGGGATCGACAAATACTATATATTTTTTTTGCGTTTGAAATCCCTTGTTGGAGTAGTGAATTCCGGCTTCGATACTCCAATTTTTTTTGATCTGATAATTTGCATTCAGGCCTGCCGTGAAACCGAATTTCGGAGCTTCAATGGTATCTCGAAACGTTTTAATCATTTCACTCGATTGGCTGCCATCGCTGTTTACAAGGGTTCTGTAGCATATGTCAGGTGAAAAATTAACACCGAATTGAAGTTTGCCTGTTCTGGAAGTGACGAGATTGGCTTTGGAGCTGTTGATTTGTCCAAAAGCACTACAAGTGGCCAAAGAAATGGTGATTAAAGTTACGAGTTTCACGATTTTGGGGGATTGTTGTACATGGATAACGTAATTTAATGAATTCCATTTTACATATTAGAGTAATTCCATTTTACAGATTTTGGGTATTTTACTTTACAAATTATGAGCATTTCATTTTGCAAATTGTGGATTGAATAACTCGAATTTGGTATAATTTACCAATGGTAGCTTGTGTGAAAATGATTCTATTCATGGGTAATTTGGGCTTTCTGAGTTTTCCATTCTTCGGCCAGCATCGCATAAATTAAATCATCAACCCATACTCCATGAAAAAACAAACTTTGCTTGAAATGCGCTTCTTTTCGAAATCCCAAACGTTCGATTAATCGAATGGAACTCGTATTTCTGGGATCTATGGACGCAGTAATTCGGTGCTTTTTTAAATCGAAAATCAAATGGTCAATTATGGCCGACAATGCTTCAGTTGCATATCCCATCCCCCGAAAATCTTTGTGTAATGTGTAACCCAATTCTACTTGTCTGTTTTCTGAATCAGAATCTAATTTTGAGCCTGTTCCTGATTTTGAATCTGATTTTGAGCCTGTATCTGATTTTGAATCTGAATCTGAACCTAAATTTGATCCTGATCCTGAATCTGAATTTGAATCAGAACCTGAATCTGAATGAGAACCTGAACCTGAGCCCAAAAAATGGATTCCAACGTCACCAATAATAGTCTCAGAATCTTTGAGTACAATCGCCAGTTGAAACCAGGTATTGGGTATGTTCATTTCAGGAGAGGATCGTAAAATGAACTGACGAATGTCTCCCACCTTACTCGGAACCAAGCTCAAAAATTGATTCGTTTCGGTGTCCGAACGGTATGCAAAAAGGGCTTCGCAATCTTCTAAAAGCACTGGACGGATCAGCAATCGAGGTGTTTGTAGATTCATGATTTTGGGGATGTGAGGCGTGAATTTACGATAATGTGCTTAGCCTTGAGTAATTGTTGGGCAATAAATGGATTAATCGTTTATTCTTACGTGTAAAATAATTATATTTGTACGTATTCTATTTCATCATGAACACTAAACTTACATTGAATCTGGACAAATCGGTAATTGAGCAAGCTAAAAAATATGCTAGAGAACATCAGGTGAGTCTGTCAAAACTGATTGAGAATTACCTGGATTCGATTACTAAATCTTCAACCGAAAAATCGAAAATTAGTCCATTGGTTGAAAGTCTTACCGGAGTTATTCCTGATGGAAATTATAATGATCGTGAGGATTATACTGACTTTCTTTCTGAAAAATATTCATAATGGAAAAATTGTTAGTAGATACGAATATTATCATTGATTTGCTCTCCAAAAGGGAGGAGTTTTATCAAGAAGCGCAACAACTATTTACCTTGGCGGATACAAAGCAGGTTGAACTCTTCGTTTCATCATTGTCGTTTGCAAACACATATTATCTTCTCAGTAAGTTCCAGAATCGAGAATACGCTCGAAAAATATTAATCAGATTTAAAATATTGGTGCAAGTAGCTCAGTTGGATGACAAAATATTGGAGTTGGCACTCTTGTCGGATTTCAGGGATTTTGAGGACGCCATACAATACCATACTGCATTAGAAAACGGAATCGACATCATCATTACCCGCAATAAAAAAGACTTCAAAACTTCAAAATTACCGGTAATGACCGCTAAGGAGTATTTGATGAAGTAGCGAGGCTGTTAAAAGTAAACTCCAATATTATTTTGCATGCAAAGTAATGTTTAGACCAATGGATTCTACTACCAATAAGGCTTTGCCGATATGACAAGTGGGCTTCCCATTTTCTAAATCGGAAATGAATCGAATTCCTACTCCGCAAGCAAGCGCCACTTGAGATTGTGTTAATCCAATAAGGGAAATTTAAATTGTCATTTTTGTTTTTATAGTTTTTGATTTTGTGTTCAAATTTTATAAAATCTTTATACAACACTTGATAAATTTACATTTTTAATTAAATGGAGAAAATTCGGCAAATGATTTATCAGAGAAAATGGTATCAATTTCTCATTTGTACTGGTTCGGTATTGATTTCTTCTTTAGCTTGTTATCTCGCTATTCCGATAATTGGATATAAGACTGCGGCATTAATTTTACTCGTGAATGTGTCTATTTTGGCCATGTTCTTCGATATATTACCCGTTTTGATTGCGTCAATTTTGAGCGCGCTCACTTGGAATTATTTTTTTATTCCACCCGTACACACCTTTCATATCGACAATACCGAAGATTTACTTATGTTTCTGATGTACTTTTTTGTAGCATCTGTGAATGCAGTTTTAACATTCAAAATAAGAAAAGAAGAAGTAAAGGCACGCGATAAAGAAGAAAAAGAGAAAACGATAGCATTATACAATACATTACTCAATTCACTTTCGCATGAATTAAGGACTCCTATTTCAGCTATAATTGGTTCAGTGGATGCGCTTAAGGAAAACAGAGATAAAATTTCAGTCAAGCACCAAGAAGAACTTTTAGATCAAATTTCAATTGCAGGACTTCGTCTTAATTCTCATGTCGAAAACCTACTAAATATGAGTAGATTGGAAACGGGTATTTTAAAGTTGAAATTGGATTGGTGCGACATCAACGAGTTGGTTCATTCTGTTATTCGGAAAATACCAATTCCCTATGATCAAGAAATTTCCTTTGAACCCAATGAGCAATTACCCTATTTTAAACTGGATAGAGTGATTATAGAGCAAGTTTTACTAAACCTGTTAACGAATGCAGTTGGTTATTCATCTCCAAATTCATTAATTCAAACTTTTGTACAGCTGAAAGACAGTAGTTGTATGATTGAAATAAAAGATAATGGAGTCGAATTGCCACCGTTTGATTTGAATCGTTTATTTGAGAAGTTTTACAGGGGAACTCAAACTAGTAAAGGTGGATTAGGTATTGGTTTGTCGATAGTCAAAGGATTTGTTGAAGCCCACAATGGCCAAGTTTTTGTAGAACCAAATCAACCTAAAGGACTAGTTTTTACTATTATTATCCCAGCTGAACTATCTTACTTAAATAATTTAAAAAATGAATAAATCTGAAAAAGTAACCATCCATGTTAAAGTGCAAAAACTGAACAATCGTATTTGAATTAATTAAAAAATGAATAAAGCTGAAATTTTAATCATAGATGATGAACCGCAAATAAGGAAACTTCTTGAAATTACGTTGGAGAGTAATAACTATAAAGTAATTCAAGCGGAAACTGGAAAGTCCGGTATCATTTTGGCGGCTAATAGGCCACCTGAACTGATATTATTAGACTTGAGTTTACCAGATATGAGTGGACATGACGTACTTAAACAACTTAAAAATTGGTACTCAAAGTCTGTAATTATTCTTTCCGTAATTAGTGATGAATCTGATATTGTTTATGCACTAGATAATGGAGCTACGGATTATTTAACTAAGCCTTTCAGAAGTGCAGAACTTTTGGCTCGAATTCGTTCTGCAATTCGTAGAAATCAACATATTCAAGTTAACTCTGTTTTAAAATTTGAGGAATTAACTATTGATTTAGGATCCAGACTGGTTACTTTGAATAATAATATAGTTAAGTTAACTTCCACTGAATATGGAATACTGAGTTTAATGGCACAAAATGAAGGGCGAGTATTAACACATTCCCATATTCTAAAGGAAATATGGGGAGTTGGTGCACAGACTGAAACACAATATTTACGCGTTTTTGTCAGAACACTTAGGAAGAAAATAGAAGTAAATCCAAACAATCCTAAACACATAATTACCGAAAGTGGAATTGGATATAGATTCGTATAGTTCTTTATATTTTCTTTATTTCTAGAATTTAATTTTTATAATTTACTCACATCCCAATTATCAACTTTGTACATCGAAAAAATAAACAGATGTACAAAGTAAAAAGCCAAATTAGTGATAAAATTACAGCGGCCTCACTCTTAGTTGCATTAGGAATAATCTATGGAGATATAGGTACTAGTCCTTTATATGCATTGAAAGCTGTAATAGGCACAAGGGAAATCACAGAACAACTCGTTTATGGTGGTGTTTCATGCATTTTTTGGACACTCGTTTTTCAAACTTCCATAAAATATATATGGCTTACATTGAAGGCCGATAATGAAGGTGAAGGTGGTATTTTTTCACTTTATTCTTTGGTGAAAAATCACGGTAAAAAATTAGTTATACCTACGATACTTGGAGCAACTACATTATTGGCCGATGGAATCATTACACCTCCAATTTCTGTTGCTTCAGCTATTGAAGGATTGAACTTGGTTAAAGGACTGCAAAACATGATTATTCCCGGTAATAATTTTACTGTTGGAATTGTTGTTGCAATTTTAACTGGATTGTTTTTTGTTCAGCGTTTTGGGACACAAGCAATTGGTAAATCCTTTGGTCCTGTAATGACAGTTTGGTTTACAATGCTGCTCGTTGTTGGAATTGGAAATATTTCGCTACATGTTGAAATATTAAAAGCACTTAGTCCGCATTATGCAATTGACTTATTGGTAAATTATCCTCAGGGATTTTGGTTATTGGGTGCTGTATTTCTTTGTACAACGGGAGCTGAAGCATTGTATTCAGATTTAGGACATTGCGGAATTAAAAACATTCGGATGAGTTGGGGATTTGTAAAAATAAGTTTGATTGCTTCCTATTTAGGTCAAGCATCTTGGTTAATGCACCAAGGCGATAATTTGTTGAATGGTAGAAATCCATTTTTTGAGATTGTGCCCAATTGGTTTTTAATTCCTAGTATTATTATAGCCACTTTGGCTACCATAATTGCCTCTCAGGCATTGATAAGCGGCAGCTTTACATTAATTAACGAAGCAATTAATCTCAATTTTTGGCCTAGGGTTTCAGTAAAACAACCTACTGAAGCAAAAGGTCAAATATACATTCCCAGTGTGAATACCATACTTTGGTTCGGTTGCTTACTCATGATTTTATACTTTAAGGAAAGCAGTCACATGGAAGCCGCATATGGTTTTTCTATAACTGTTACAATGCTGATGACCACCTTGTTAATGTGTTACTTTTTGTTGTATCGCTTGAATTGGAGCAAAATATATGTGGCATTATTTGCAGTTTTTTTTGGCGCAATTGAATTGTCTTTTTTTGTTGCAAATGTTGCAAAAATTAAAGAAAGATGGATGTTTTTATTTTTTGAATTATTCATTTTCTTGGTTATGTACATTTGGTATACTGCTCGAAAAATCAACAATAGATATACCAAATTCGAACAATTAGGAAAATACAGCAAACAACTCGAAGAACTTAGTGAAGATGATACAATACCCAAATTTGCAACTCATTTAATTTATCTAACAAAAGCAGATAAACGACACGAAATAGAAGAGAAAATTATTAAATCTATATTTTCTAAAAAACCGAAAAGAGCAGATGTTTATTGGTTTGTGCATTTGAATAGAACAAATGATCCTTATTCATTATCGTATGATGTTACTGAATTACTTGACGACAAGGTTATTAAAATAAATATCAACGTAGGGTTTCGAATACAGCCCAAAACAGAATTGTATTTTAAGAAAATTGTAATCGAACTCGTTGAAAATAAAGAACTCAATTTACATATAAGGCCAGACGGCTCAACAAAATACAACTCAGAACCGGATTTTAAGTTCGTTGTGATTGAAAAATTCCTTTCCGTTGAAAATGAATTTGCGCTGAAGGAAGGATTGCTGCTCAATAGTTACTTCTTCTTAAAACGAATGGGGTTAAGTGATGAAAAGGCATTTGGTTTAGATAAAAGTGACGTAGTTGTAGAACAAATCCCATTGGTTTTTCAACCAATCAACAAAATTGATTTAACACGTATTAAATATTAAAATGAAAAAAATAGCACTAATCGCTGTGATTTTAATGAGTTTAGAAATTTCAGCACAATCTAACGTCCCCCAAGAAAAACAAGAAAATTTGTATTATTCCAAAATAGAAACACAAGATAGTTTAAAATTTAACCATGTGATTAGAATTGCCAAAATATCGGATGATATTCCCATTTTAAACAGTAAAAAATTGGAAGCTTTTGATGGAATTGATATCACATGGGCTAATGGTTCCGATAGGAGAACCGAAAATATTTGGAAAGACCACACCTACTTTACTCCAAGTGTTTTACTAGATGTTAATTATACGTATTCCTCTAACAATCCAATCGATAATACCGTAGTTGGTTCTACCGCCTTAGCAAGAAATAATGAAATTCAACTATCCGCTTTACATTTCGGTGGAGATTTTAACTTTGAAGGTGCTAGAGCGAGAATTATGACCCAATTCGGCACACGTTCGCAAGTTGTGCCACGTAATGATTTTAGTCCCTACAGAGGACAATACCAACTGGCTAATGTGTATCGATATTTGAGTGAAGCTTATGCGGGTTATCATTTTGAAAAATGGTATGGAATTAATGTTGACGCCGGTTTGTTTATGTCATACATTGGTTTAAATTCATTTTATCAAGCTGAAAACTGGGAGTATCAAGCCTCATTTACTTCTGACAATACTCCTTGGTTTTTCAATGGTATTCGGGTGCAGATTTATCCTACCAAACATTTAAAAATTGAACCTTGGATTATAAATGGCTGGCAAAGTTACGGTAAGTTTAATAGTATGCCCGGTTTGGGGGGAAACATTACGTGGATACCCAACAGTAACATAAAATTATTAACCAATAATTATTTTGGCACTGATGCAGCAGGAATTCAAGATAGAAAAAGATTTCATTCCGACAACAGTGTTTTAGTCAGATATTACAATAACCCAAATTCTTCAAGAATTTCGAGAATGGCATTTTCTTTTACTGGTGACTTCGGATTTGAAAAAGGAGGAGGGGTAAATGGTTTTAATAATAATGACAGTGGGGCAGGACCAGCTCAGTACTTTGCTAGTGCTATGTTTTACAATAGAATTTGGTTTGCCAAAAACAAATTTGCTTGGACCGTGGGTGGTGGAATTATGACAAACCCAGGTCGATATTTAGTGCTTTATCCAACTGGTCAAGCTAGTCCTTTGCCAGATCCGAATAATCCAACTCAATCTGAAGGCGCATTTCCGTTTAGTGCCAATCCCGGTGATAAATTTACGGGTTGGGATTGGTCAACAAATTTTGACTTCATTCCCAATCAAAGCATTACCTTCAGAATGGAGTTTGTACATAGAAATTCGAGTGTTCCATATTTTGCTGGAAGAGGCGGAGTTACTTCACAGACTGGATTTTCAACCACAATTTTAGATCCTACTTGGCGCCCAGATTTAGTAAAATCAGAAAGTAGGATCATTTTAGCTCTGTTGTTTAGAATTTAATGTAAACATAATCAGTTACGCATTTTGAAACTTTTTGGTTTTATACTGAATAATTAATCGCTCAAATTTTATCGCCATTATTTTTATACAAGTTCAACTCCCGTCAAATTTGCTTGATTGTTTTTCAGGAATGCATACGTGATACGATCTACTTTGCAATTAATAAATTGAACTTTTCTGAATCTTTCGTTGTACTTAAAAAAAGTGTTTATTATCGTCGCGTTTTCGAAGGAAACTCCATAGAAAGAACATTGTTCAAAATGACAATCTTCGAGTGTTCCGGAAAATACCATATTACTTATGTTCGATTTAGAAAACTTTGTGAATTTCCATTGAGCTTGAGTTAAAATATTCTTTTCGAGATTTGATTCTTTAAATTCGGTCCCAGAAAAATCTACATTTGAAAAATTGCATTTTTCGATATTGCATTTAAAAACTTCAGTATCAATAAATGAACACGCTGAAAATTGAATATTTAATAAATTGGAAGATTGAAATGTACTATCTCGCAAATCGGAATTTGAGAAATCACAAAGTTCTATGTTGTTTTTACTTAGTATTAATCCAGACAAATCCGATTCTGAAAATTTACAATTCTTCATATTTGATGAACTGAATTTTTCTTTCAGGTTTTTCAAACCAGAGAAATCAGCATCGACCCAATTCCCTTCAGACATATCCCAACTCCATTCTTGAGGATTACGACGACTAATATTTATTGAGTTGGATATTTTTTGGTCATAAGTGTTTAAATCTTGGCTGGGATGTTCGATGGTTTGATTTATGGATTCTTGGAAATTATCTGAAAAATAATTTAAATCAACACTCAGAATGATAGCAATACGATTTAATGTAGCAATATCTGGCATCGATTCACCTCGTTCCCATTTTCCTACTGCTTGAGGACTGATGTTAACTTGTTTTGCTAATTCAGCTTGAGAAAGATTCATTTTCTTTCTAATTAAGGCAATTTTATTGCCTAAGGACTTAGGATTTAACATTGGAATATTTATTTTTTGATTGCCACAAAACTAGAATTATCAGACATCCGAATACAAGCAATATACGCTACACTTAGTTGTTTCTGCACTACTTTTGGTTGAATTTTGACATCAGTTAGTTTGGAAAGTTTAAATTTTAAGTAATTACATGCATAAATCAATAAATTTGAATTATGAAAGTGGCGGCAAATTACAATTGGTTCAACTATATACTCCTTTTAATCCTCAATACCCTCGCGGTGGAAGTCTCCGCTAAACTTAAAACACCCGTCATTTTTAAACCTGCCAACAATACCACCAATGCTCCAACGGGTTTGCAACTCGAAGTGGAATCGGAAAATGTTACCACCTACGCTTTTGAATTCGGTACCGACGCTTCCATGAAAAATGTGAGCCGTGTAAACGTTCCGGCTACTTCGTATTATACTCGACATTGGTTGAATAAACTCAAGCTCAATACTACCTACTACTGGAGGGCAAAAGCCATTAGTAAAACCGACTCATCTGATTGGACTTCCGTAAATAATTTCAAAACCACTTCTGTCCTTAAACGATACTATCCCCTGCAAAACGCCAAAGTAAATTCCTCGTTTTTATACCTTTCTTGGTATCGAACCGCAGGTTATGATAGCTTTGAATTACAAATTGATACCAGTTCACAATTTAATTCCCCCGAGATCAAAAAAATCGTTGTACCCGATACCTTCAAATCGTTTTACATCGAATACACTCAGAAAAATTTGAACTACGGTGAAACTTATTATTGGAGGGTTCGGGGGATGCCCGATGCTTCGGCGAAATGGACGGATACAGGCTCCTTCAAGATTTTTGATACCATTACACCCAAATATCCGACCACTGCATTCCTACAAAATGTTAAAATATCCTTTGAATTTACCGGAGTCTATTTTAAAGAAGCATTTCAAGTTCAAATTGATACTTCTAATACATTCGATTCGCCTTTGCTCATCGATACCTTTGCTTTAGAAGGTACCAAACAATATGATGCAGAACCATTTTCTATCGGAAATTTAAAATACGATACCTATTACTATTACCGCGTGAGGGCGGTCAATGAGAAAGACACTTCACCCTGGTCTTACAGTGCGTTCAAAACCAAAGGATTGTTTAATGATGTTGTCATTGCCGATAATTATGCTGACCCCATGGTGTCCATCGAAGTTCGAACAAAAATAGAAGGCACCGAATCCTACGAAATTCAACTCGATACCACAACCCAATTCAACAGTCCAGAAAAGCAGATTTTTTTCAGCAAATCAGGAATTGATACCGCTTATGATTTGTTTTTTGGGAAAATCTATTACGCTCGAGCAAGACCGGTTCACTCCAAAGATTCTGGTTTGTGGACGCGCACACGAGTGATTAATATTTTGAAATTTCCCAATACCCAATATCCCTACACAACATCGATTGTCCAAATAACGGATAGCATCCAATTTGCAACACGCAAAGGAATGGATGGCTTTCAAATTCAAGTAACCGATAAGAATCAGTTTGATTCGCCCCTGTTTTTGGATACGGTAATTAGCGATTTTAAAAAGCTCAGCACCCATAATATCAAGGGACTTCGATTCAAATTTTCAACCAAATATCTCTGGAGAATCCGTGCTTGGCACAATCGTGATACCTCAGTGTGGAGCACACCAACTTATTTTAATACCGTGAAATCTCCAACGCTTTTGAAGCCGTTTAATTCGACTTTTTTAGGGACTGGAGCGAAAACTACTTTTTCATGGTCGCCACTGAAAGGCGGAGTAAAATACCGACTATTATTGGATACCAACACGAATTTTAATTCCTCAGAGTTGTTAGATACGGTGGTAAATTCCACGGAATTGGTGAAATCCAATATGCTTTTTAGACCTATGTACTATTGGAAAGTTCAGGCTTTTACTGATAGTGATACGAGTCTTTGGAGCGAAACATGGGTTTGCAAAGTGTTGCCTGTGAAGTTAAACATCCCCCGAAATAACCTAACGAATGTTTCTCTCAACAGTTTAGATTGGAATAGCATAGAAGGGACAACCGGGTATATTTTAGAGCTGGATACAACGAATGCTTTTGCAAAACCATTTAGAGTGCAAGACACGCAGACCAATTCGTTTTTTCATTATTTTAGCGAGATTCCGGACATAGTTGACTTCAATACCAAGTGCTTTTGGAGGGTGAAATTGTTCCACGAAACCGACACCAGCGATTGGAGTGAGGTTTGGAATTTTACCACCAGACCACGATTGGCGCCAACCTTAACGAGTCCATTAAATCAAGCAGTTAATCAAAAGGTATTCAATCAATTGAAGTGGCAAGCGTATTCTGGAGCTTCCAGTTATGCGATTCATTATGCCGAAAAGCCCGATTTTACTAATGCGGTAAAAACCACTTCTACGGGTACTGCACTCAACGTTACACTTAAGCCTAATACTCAATATTATTGGCGTGTTAGAGGACGAAATTCTTCGGGTGCCGAATTTTATGATTTCAGCGAAGTTTGGACCTTTACTACCGACTCAGGAATTCCTGCGCCTACGCTGATTTCACCTACCAATAATGCGGAGAATCAATTATTAAATGTCTCTTTTTCTTGGGGGAAGTTCACTCCATCCACTCAATATCGGGTGGAAATTTCTAAGGATCCCAGTTTTAACACGGGCGTAGTTATAAAAAATTCGTCTACCACTTCGGTTACATTTACGCATTTAGAATCCAACAGCTCCTATTATTGGCGAGTTAAAACATTCAATGGGACGGCAGAGAGTCCATGGAGTCAAATATGGAAATTCACTACATCGAAAGTGAATTCAGCAGAAGTTATCTCGATAGATGACGTGAAATTGTTCCCCAATCCGAGTGCAGGGTGGGTTCGTTTAACAAGCAGATCGGGAAGGGCAGAAATTCTGAGTATTTTAGACATGCACGGCCGAAAAGTTCAGCATTTGCCTTTGGATGGAAATTCTAGGATTAGCGCGGATTTATCGATGCTTTCCCCAGGGATTTACCAAGTGCTAGTAAAAACTCCAGAGGGGCTGGTTTCAATGAAAGTTGTAAAAGAGTAGGTGAGGTGTAGAACAATTTTCAACTATAAGTACAATTGATGAAAATATTTTCCATTTTGGGATGAATATCGCTATCACTAAATCCCTCGCCAAAAGAATGATTCAATAATCACTACTTTTGGTTTTCCTATTGGTTATCGCTTCCTGTTACTGCTACCGGTTATAACTATCGGTTATCGCCACCGGATTGTGTGTTGCGGCTCTTTCCAAATCGGTTGACATTATTCGCATTTCGGTTACTAGAGTTTCCGCTGCGGTTTCCGTTGCTCCTATTTTCGATGCGGTTTCCGCCAGTACCACTTCGGTTTCCACCAGTACCACTGCGGTTTCCACCTTTCGATTTAGCAGCAGCAGGACCGTTGGAGCGAGGTTGACGTTGGCCTTGACCTTGTTTGGCGGGAATTCTGTTTTCAGGAACCGCCCATTCGGCATTTGCACCCTCTACAAAAGAATGATCTTCTATCAAGGGAATGCTTAATTTGATCAACTTTTCAATGTCCTTGAGATAAGCGCGTTCGTCTGCAGCACAAAAAGAAATAGAAGCTCCCGAAGCGTCGGCACGGCCCGTTCGTCCAATGCGATGTACATACGTTTCCGCAATGTTCGGCAGCTCGTAGTTGATCACGTATTCCAGTCCCGAAATGTCAATACCGCGGGCAGCAATGTCCGTGGCAATAAGTACCTTCAGTCCACCGTCCTTAAAAGCATTAAGTGCATTTTGTCGTGCGTTTTGACTCTTGTTTCCATGAATAGCAGCGGCTTTCACGCCCTTCTGATTAAGAATGCGCACCACTTTGTCGCAACCGTGTTTGGTTCGACCAAAAACCAATACCGATCCCTCCATGTCCTTTAATAATTCCAACAACAGTGCGGGTTTGTCGTTTTTGGCGACGTAGTACACCGCTTGCGTAACACGCTCTGCAGTGGGTTTCTCCACCGCAATTCGAACTTGCTTGTAATTGGGCTTGAGGATTTGTGAGCTCAGTTCAATGATGTCCCTCGGCATCGTCGCGCTGAAAAAGAGACTTTGACGACGTTGTGGGATGATTTTAAGTAGCTTGCGGATATCGTGAATAAAGCCCATGTCTAACATTTGATCGGCTTCGTCCAAGACAAAATGAGTGAGGTGACGCAGGTCAATATAGCCCTGATTGTGAAGGTCGAGCAGTCGGCCGGGTGTAGCCACTAGGTAGTCCACGCCGTTTTTAATTTGCTCTACTTGGGGATTTTGTCCCACACCACCAAAAATTACGGCGGTACTCAACCCTGTTCCGTCGCTGTAACGTTTAGCATTTTCAGCAACTTGCAAGGCAAGTTCACGGGTGGGAGTAACCACGAGTGCTTTAATTTCGCGACGTTTGGAACTGGGATCGTTCAGCAGGTGTTGTATGATGGGGATGGTAAACGCAGCTGTTTTTCCAGTTCCCGTTTGTGCAGTGCCGAGGAGGTCATAGCCATCCAAAAGCACAGGAATACTTTGTTGTTGAATGGGGGTGGGGGTCGTGTAACCTTGGTTTTTCAAGGCGGTTAGGATTCGAGAATCAATTCCTAATGAATCAAATGTCATATATATTTTAGTGGCATCCTTAGGGATGCAGTTGCAAAGATACGGTATTCCACGGTGTCCGCAGGTTTGCTTTATTCCATTCGTCCTTTTTTTCCGCACTTATTCGTTCAAAACCTCTAGGTTTATTCGTTTGACGCCAATGAATTCTTTGATCCGAGAAAAAGTTATTTGCGCAAGCCTCTAGGTTTGTTCCTTCAAAGCCAATGAATTCTTTGATACGAGAAAAAGTTATTTGCTCGAGCCTCTAGGTTTATTCGTTCAAAGCCGATTGATTAATCATCCAAAGAAAAAAGTTCATCAACGGTACAACCAAAAACCTTGGCTATCTTCAACGCCAATTCTAAAGAAGGAAAGTACTTGTTGTTTTCAATGGCACTCAGGGTTTGTCGCGAAACTCCCAACAAATCAGCCAATTCATCTTGGGTAATTCGTTTCTTGGCTCGATAGACTCTTATTTCATTTTTCATCGTTGATTTTATAATAATTGAATAATCTCACCTGAAATATTAAGTTAAACATGACTAAAGGCGCGAATAAAAATACGATTAGTGCGGTTAAAAACGACAAATCGAAGATCAGAAAATTGGCAATCAACACGAGTATGTAGTTGATAACAATGGCGGTCGACAAACTCTCAAGACGAATTTTGGATATGAGTTCGTCTTCAATTTTTTCTCGGGAGAAACTCGCAATGATGCCGGAAACAATGATGATTACAGTTAACAGTTCATTAAAGATGGCAGTTTCGGTCCATCCACGTTTTCCCATCCCCAAAATACCAGATTCATCGCCTATGATTTGATAAACAGGTACTTTCCAGATTTCGTCGAGTTGATTTTCTGTGGAGATGGCAATGATGCCGGTGGCCAGTGAAGCATAGAATACCACCATGCTGGGCCATTTTAGTTTGTGATTTAGTAGTCTCATGATGTAAAGTATTTTTTATAAATGTAAATTAATAACGACAATATGTAAAAAATATTTTACAAAAATGAAAAATCAAATTTATACCAAAACTTCACAATTGCCCTTGTTCTGTTACATGGATGCTGTAGAATGCCCTTGTTTTGTTTCGTGGATGCTGTAAAATGCCTTTGTTTTGTTACATGGATGCTGTAAAATGCCTGAATTCCTGTGATTAAATTTCTTTCCACCATTTAGTCTTTTAAGAAAACATACAAATAAAAAATGACAACCATGTCATGTTTTTTATTTACCTTTGTGACAACCTTGTCATAATCGGAAAAATGCCAACAGAAACATTTTTGAATTTAACGGAAGAAAAGCGACAAGCTTTTATACAAACTGCGCTGAAAGAATTTGCAGATAATAACTACGAATCGGCTAGCATCAATAGAATAATTAAAGAGCTCAACATTGCTAGAGGAAGTGTTTATCAATACTTTACGGATAAACTGGATCTGTGGCTGTTTCTGAAAGAATATTCAGAATTTCAAAAAATGAAACATATTCAAACAGTGGATAGAAGTTCATATCCGGACTTCTGGGTTTACTATGAAGACCTGTTCATTAGAGGATTTAACTTCGATATAGAACAGCCACTATGTAGTCGTTTTTTATATCGAATTGGTTATAAGGAATCCAGTAAAGAGGTTGCTGCATACATTGATAGTTGGAAAGTAAAGGCAAAAGAGATCTTTACCGTTTGGGTAGAAAATGAAAAGGTAAATGGTTCCATTAATAAAAATGTTACAACTGAAATTGCTGTTCAATTTATTTTATCCATGAGTTCAAGCATCGGTGAACTCATTCAAACCAAATATGCTCAATCTATAGAAAGCAATCTTGCCAACGATAAACCACTCTTTACCGAGAGTATCGAAGAGTATAAAGCCACTGTAACAGAATTGGTTCAACTACTTAAAAACGCACTAAAATAATCCAAATGATAGACGTAAAGAATCTCGAATTTAAATACCCGAGCACCCACAATTTAGCTTTAAAGGGTATCAATTTTTCCATTGAAAAGGGAGAAGTATTTGGCTTCTTGGGTCCCAGTGGTTCTGGAAAAAGTACTACGCAAAAAGTCCTTTTTAAACTATTAACGGGCTACAAGGGAATGGCTCAAATAGATGGAAAAGAAGTGAGTGAATGGGGGAAAGACCTCTATGAAAAAATTGGTGTCGGATTTGAATTGCCCAACCACTATTTAAAATTAACTGCATTAGAAAACCTTACCTTCTTTAAAAATTTCTACAACAAAACACACAATCCCATGGAACTATTAGACCTGGTTGGTCTGAAAAAAGATGCGCATAAAAAAGTGGGTGACTTTTCCAAAGGAATGAAAATGCGATTGAATTTTGTACGTTCCTTTCTTCATGATCCAGAAATATTATTTTTAGATGAACCTACTTCAGGATTAGATCCTGTAAATTCCAAAGTAGTAAAAGACATCATTGTAGATCTTAAGTCCCAAAGCAAAACAATATTCATCACTACCCACCAAATGCATGATGCGGAACAGCTCTGCGATCGCGTGGCATTTATTGTTGATGGTGAAATAAAAGCCATGGATAGTCCCGAAAATCTAAAGATAAAACACAGCAACAGAAGTGTAGAAGTACTATTCAGAAATTCCCAAGTAAAAGAAGTGTTTCAAATGGATGGTTTGGGACAAAATAAAATGTTTTTGGAAAAACTCCAATCCCAAGAGATTGAAACCATACACTCTAAAGAAGCTTCCCTCGACGATATTTTTATTCAAGTAACAGGAAAAACGTTAACCTAATGAAACAACTGGTACATCTATTGAAATTTGATTTCTTATTGATCCATAAGAACAAAATTATAGCCATTTCATTGATAGTTACGGCTATTTATGTAGGTGTTTTCAAGGCATTAACTTCCCTTGGAAACATGGAAAAATTCTTGGTATTGGTAATTTTTAATGACCCTGCATTACTTGGATTCTTGTTTGTTGGAGTGATGGTTCTTTTTGAAAAAAATGAAAATACACTACAAGCACTTTCAGTAACTCCCATAAAAATAACCAACTATATATTATCAAAATCAATTTCCTTGACTTTGATTTCATTGATCTGTTGCTATGCCATGGTAATTGCAAGTTACGGCACTGGTTTTAACTTCATCCACTTCACGGCGGGAACCGTTTTAACTACGTTTATTTTCTCCATGCTTGGCTTTGTTGCTGTGGCAGGACAATCTTCATTCAATCAGTATATTCTGAGGGCATTGGGCATCATTTTGTTTCTTACTTTACCTTTCTTGGGATATTTTGAATTGGTTCCTAAAAATTGGTTTCTGCTATTCCCAACGCAACCCGCCATCTATTTATATCGTCTTGCATTTTCAAGCTCTGCAACTCCATCCGAAATTTTAATTACCTATTCAGTTTGCCTTTTTTGGGCGGGTCTCACTTTTGCTTGGGCCAAAAAAGCCATCACAAAAAATGTATTCAAATGAAAAAGATATTTTCACTCATTCATAGCGACATTAGACAAATTTTCAGAGATAAAACCCTTACAGTTTTTCTCGTCGCACCCATTATTCTAATTGCATTCGTGCGTTTTTTTATTCCATACGTCACCCAACAATACCCAATCCTTCAGGAATACCATCCAATGATGATGATGTTTGCAAGTATTCAAACAGCCATCATGTTTGGCTTTATTGTTTCATTCATTATTTTGGATGAGAAAGACGAAAATGTTTTGCAAGTAATCAGAGTGTTGCCCATCTCTCCATTCTACTTCATTCTGTATCGATTGTTATTTGCAACAACTTTTTCGACGCTGGGTGCTTTTCTTATGATTAATCTAAGCGGAATTGCTTATCCAGGATTTGCAAATTCAATTTTATTATCCATTCAATATGGTTTAACAGCACCATTCATTACTTTGATTATTTCAACCTTCGCAAAGAATAAAATCGAAGGAATGGCTTTTTTCAAAGGCGTAGATTTAGTGTTACTATTGCCCTTGCTGTCATTTTTTATTTCGGGTTACACCAAGTACATTTTTTCAATTATTCCAGCCTTTTGGACGTACAACTTATACAAAGCAAGTGTTTCTAATGGGAATTCAAGCTTTTACTTTTTTTCAGGTATGAGCATGTACATTTTGGTTATCTCCGTTCTTTTTTTCCAATTTAAAAAACGGATTTTTGACCGATAGGATTTTTAACAGTGAGAATTTCAAGGTATTATCGAATAAAAGTGTGCGATTTGCCTTGTTTATCAGAAGTTTAAATCATTCCTAGCAAGTGAATAAAATACTACGAAAAAAATATGTATTTCAAATAAATTTCTTTAGTTCCTTTTTTGGGGGATGTAAAACTGCCTTTTTTTAGTTGAAATGACTCTTTTATTGAGTATAGTGAATCTAAATAATAATATCTGTCTTCTACTTGTTAAAAAATGAAATTTAATATTCCATAATTTTTAAATGCAAAAGAATTAAATATAATTTCAAGCTAATAAAAATACTGCTACCCCAGTATTTGTGAGTTGGCTATGAGATTATTTAGTATATTATTATTTTTTACTCTTCTTTCTTGTAATTCGGATTTATCCAAATCGAATTCTTCTGAAGTAAGCGATAACCGATTTGACGGAAATCGCAGAATGGTGCAGGTTCTCGACAGTTTGACCCAAGTGGCTAGTCCTCAAACTAATTACTTTTTGAGCGGTAAAAGGGCTGCTATGATGAAGGCCAATCCCCCGAAATTCAAAAACCAAAATCAACAATTTAGATGGACATTGGAATACGCGAATCAATTATTGAATAGCGGAGCTGCCGAAGAAAGTATCCGTGAAATGGAAGCATTGCTGCAACAAATTCCTGGAACTTTAGACGATAAAATAAAATTGAAAGGTATTAAGCCATTGTTTGATGCCCTGGCTGTTGCCTATCTGCGACTCGGGGAGAACGATAATTGTGTAGCAGTTCACAACAATAACAGCTGCATTGTTCCGTTTCATAAAGATGCTGTGCATCGTAAAAAGTACGGTTCGAGCAAGGCTTTGGAGATTTTTGGAAAACTTACAGATGTTTATCCTGATGATGTGCAATCTAGGTGGCTCATGAACATTGCGTCCATGACGTTGGGAGAGTATCCAAACGGACTTCCCCCGAAAAAAATCATAGATTTTAGTGCACAAGACCAACCCGTGAAAGACTTTTTACCCTTGAAAAATGTAGCAAAAGATTACGGCTTGGACGTCAATGGATTGTCGGGAGGAGCTATAATGGAAGACTTCAATAACGACGGAAATCTGGATATCTTTTGCAGTTCATACGGACTGTATGACCAGGTGCGGTTGTTCTTTAACAACGGCAAAGGCGGCTTTTATGAGCAGACGGATTCAGCACAACTCACGGGTATTAAAGGCGGTTTGAATGCTAAACAGGCCGACTACGACAATGATGGAAATGTTGATATCCTGTTACTTAGGGGTGCTTGGCTCGATAAGGGTGGCGAGTGGCCCAATAGTTTATTGCACAATAACGGCGATGGAACATTCAGCGATGTGACCTTTGCAGCGGGAATGGGCGAGAATTTCGCTCCCACAGAAACGGCGTCGTGGGGTGATGTAAATAACGATGGTTGGGTGGATGTTTTTATTGCCAATGAGAACAATCAAAACAATGATTATCCCTGTGAACTTTTTATCAATAACGGCGATGGAACTTTTACGGATCGCGCAAAGGAATGGGGTATGGCAGGTAATTTTGGATATGCGAAGGCGGCAAACTTTGCCGATTTTGACCAAGACGGTTGGGTAGATCTTTTCTTGGGATGTTTGGGTCAAGAGAACCATCTTTTCATGAATATGGGTAAACAAAAAGACGGATCGGTAAGATTTCAAGACCGAGCGAAAGCAGCAGGTGTTACCCATCCAATCATGTCGTTTCCCGCCATCGTTACAGATTTTGACCAAAATGGTTTTCCCGATATTTTAGTGACTTCTTTTCCGATGGATCGTTTAGATTTTTTGGCAGAAGATGTAGGGAAGGAGATGTTGGGCATCCCCACAAAAATTGAAAAAACCCGATTGTTCCTGAATCAAGGAAATGGACATTTTAATGATGCATCAAAAGCGTGGAACATCGATAAAATGATTTACGCCATGGGGCTCAATTCAGGAGATCTGAACAACGATGGATTTATGGATTTTTATGCCGGTACTGGGGCATTCGCATTCAGTACGTTGGTTCCCAATCGCGTGTTTTTAAACGACCGAGGTCATGGTTTTAAGGAAGTTACGTATCAATCCAGGATGGGACATCTTCAAAAAGGACATGGGGTTAGTTTTGGCGACATAGACAACGATGGAGATCAAGACGTTTATATTACATTGGGTGGTGCTGTTGAAGGCGATAATGCTCACAACGCTTTATTTATCAATGTGAACAAGGTCCACAAATTCGTTAAGTTTAAATTTTCGGCTAGGGACCGCAAGAAGAATATAATGGGCACTCGAGTAATTCTCACGTTTAAAACGCCCAGGGGAGTGGAGAAGCGTTATTACACCGTAGGTGATGGCGGCACATTTGGCGCTAATAGCTTAGGACTGTGCATTGGTTATCTGCAAGATGAAGAGTTGATTGGTAAATCCATAATTGAGCCCAAATCCTAAAGAAGGTCTTCTAAATCTTTACATGGTAAGGTTGCTAAATAGAATCTAACATTTATTAATGGATTGCACTTTTTTTACACCATTACTTAAACCAATACACCAAATAAAATGAACCCATAAAACTGGCTCGAGAATAGCTGAATGAATTCAACTGCCTGAAATTCTAATTGCGGTTGATTTCCGGAAAGGGACTTAGAATCAGTAAAATATCTGTATTTTAAAAGTATTCAAAATGGGGGAAATTTAGAAAGAAAATACGTGGTGTTTGTATTCAAGTTTATTTAGGTCCCCAATGATTAAGTCAAGATCGTTTTGAGTGCCGTGGCCATCAGGATGTACAATAACTAAAGCCTTTTTTTGAATTGGTTTTAAATTAACATGACTAAGGAATTCTTCTAAATCACCAGATTTTAAAAACAATCATATAACTGAATAAGTATCAAGTCGATTTTACAAAAGCAGTAGCGTTTTTGAAATCGCCTCTTTCAAATCCTTTGTTACAGAAGTTTCATTTGCAAAGTCATCCCATTTACTAATAGCTTCTTGTACCTGATTAATGATTGAATCGGCTTTTTTGATGTTCATCTTTTGGGCTATTTGCAATAAGTCATTTCGCGTGATGTTCTGACGTTTGCCATTGATGCTCATGGAATGTTGACTTACCCATGTACTTCCAGGTCTATAAGAGTGGCAAACATCGTAAGCTGGTGCTAACCTCCATTCACCGGTTTTATCCATGATGAAAGAAAAGTTCTTTGTATGGTCGTCACAATTTCGTGCCACTACGTTAAATACCATTCTGCGGTAAAGTTGTTCGGCATCCGTATACGGCAATAACATACTTCTCATGGTTTCAAATAACTGCTCATAGCTGAATGATGTAATCTCATTAAAATCATAATGAGCTATTGCGCAAAAACTCTGAGCATGAAGTTTGCCTTTTTCATGGTCTCTATCAAAACGCTTTGTCATGAAGTGTGCTCTATCATTTTCCTCAAATAGTCTACATTCGGTCATTTCTATTTTAGCTTCCTTTGCCATTAAATAATAAGCCATTTCCACGCGACCATATCCTGATGAAGTTCCCAGCTGCTGGTCTGAAACCCCATCAAATTTTATTAACCAATGCGTAAATCCTTTGGGGACATCTGCCTGACCTGAACGTATTTCATTTGTGTCGGGATTGAATGCAATAACAGCTTTTGCTCTAGCTCCGCCTGCTGAAGTACCTATTTTTAAAATATCATTTAGTGCTTTCGCCTTATTTGCTGATAAGTTGGTTTTAAATTGTTGCCTACCAGTAAGTATTTCCTGTGCAATATGAATTAAACTATTCAGTTCAATTTTTGTTGCTCCACTAGTAGTCTTGGGTAATACAGGTTCAAATTCCAATGCGCCCATCCCTCGTGAACCAATAAAACACAATAGTTCTACTGGATTCATGCTATCC
>JACCDU010141721.1_pt1 | contig 34386 bp, 52 predicted proteins | sample 7446081 | NCBI WGS metagenome assembly JACCDU01 (sample SAMN15323447, study PRJNA562643) | freshwater metagenome | isolation source: river surface water | place: USA:Blue River Watershed | collected 2017-08-17
AAGGTTGAAGCAAAGGACAGACGTTCTTTACTGATGGCTCAATTAGCCGATGCAGAGAACGGTAGGCTTTAATTAACTTTTTATAAGGATATATCATGGCATTTGCTAACTCAGCAATCACCGATATCATCGCTACCACCATTCAAAGTCGTAGCGGCGAATTGGCTGATAACTTGACGCAGAACAATGCGATTCTGCAAAGACTCAATTCCAAAGGTAACGTTCGCCCATTCTCAGGCGGTAACGTGATTTTGGAAGAGATTATGTACAACGACCCAAATACAAATAACGCTAACTCTTATAGCGGTTACGAAGTATTGAACATCGCTCCTGATAGCCCAATTTCTGCGGCTCAGTACAAGATTGCTCAATATGCCGCCGCTGTTACGATGAGCGGTTTGGAAATGTTACAAAACTCAAGCAAAGAAGCAATCATCGACTTGTTAGATGGTCGTATGCAAGTTTCTGAAGCACGCTTGTTAAACCGTATTTCCGGCGACCTTTATGGCGACGGTACAGGTAACGGTGGTAAGAACATCGACGGTCTAGCCGCCGCTGTATCTACATCACCAACAACCGGCACATACGGTGGTATTAACCGCGCTAACTGGTCGTTTTGGCAGAACCAAGTCACTACAGGCTTGACTGCTAATAACACATTGGCAAAGATGACTGAAGCCGCTATTAAGCAGGTTCGTGGCACAGACAAGGCTGACCTTTATATCGCCGGTAATACTGCATATCAGTATTTCGTAGGTGCTTTACAAGCTATTCAGCGTATTACTACTGAGGAATCCGGTGCGGCAGGTTTTGCCTCATTGAAATTCTACGGTGGCGGTACATCAGCTGACGTAGTACTCGGTGGTGGTATTGGTAACCAAGAGAATGCAAACTATATGTATCTCTTGAACACTAATTACATCTTCTTCCGTCCACACAAAGAGCGTAATTTCGTGCCTATCGGTGGTGAGCGTCAAGCCATCAACCAAGACGCTATCGTTAAGCTCTACGGTTGGGCAGGTAACTTGACTACCAGCAACGCTCAGTTGCAGGGTATTTTGACCACCTAATTTGTAAAGGAAAATTATCATGCCTTATTCAGTACTCCCAATTTCAGGTGTTGACCTGAACGGTATTACCCCTGAGAGCTTTGAATACACTAACGGTACAACCTTAATCGGAATCCCTAGCTTTGGCCCTTTAGGCGCTGAAACTTTCGGTTCTGACGGTAAGCGTTATGTATTTGCTCGCGCCGCCGCGACGATTCCTGCTGGCACTACTGCTTGCACAATCAACGCGACAACCTTTGCTGTGACTGCATCCGGTGGTTCTTATGTATCACCTGCTGAGTCAATGGTATCAGGTGACTATGGCTGGTTCGGTGCTACTAGCGTCTAACCAAAAATTGTAGTAAAACCAAGGGGCTATCTCGTCATGGGGTAGCCTCTTTTTCTTTAAACAGCAGTACCTTAACCACTTAAGGAGTTTTAACATGGCAATAGAAAGCGATACACAAGACGCGGATTCACGCTTGGCGGTCAAGTTTTACAAGCGAGCAGTCAAGCTAGAACATGAATCCAACGAGGCAGGGCGCCCGATTTATAAAGACTTTGATTTTGTGCGAATCATGGTCGCTGGCGATAACCTGACCGAGATTGACACCTACGCACAGGAAAGCCACAAACAGCGCTTTCCACGTCAATGGCTCCAATATCAGGCAAGCCAAGATTCCAGCAGTGAAATCATCGGGACACCGGTTGAACAGTGGCCTTTGATTAGCCAATCCCAAGCGCAGGAGTTGCGTGGGGTCAAGTTCATGACTGTGGAATCAATCGCAAATGCATCTGATTTGCAATTACAACGTATTGGCATGATAGCCGGTATGTCACCCCATGCGTTCAGAGATAAGGCTCGGACGTTCTTAAACTTAGCAGAGGAAACAGCTGAGGCAAGTAAGCGTGCAGAAGAAATTAACGCTTTGAAGCAAGAACTTGCCAAAAAAGAGGAAGAAACTGCTAAACTTAAGGCTGAAACTGATGCGAAGCTAGCCATGATGCAAGAGCAAATGGCGGCGATACTTGCGGCAGTTGGTGAAAAGAAACCCCGAACTCGTAAACCAAAAGTCGTAGAAGAGGCATAATATGAGCCAAACGATGCTCCAGCTAGTCCAGCAAGTAACTGCTGAATTAAACCTAGCAATTCCAACCTTTGTGGCTGGTAATACCAATCAGGACGTACAGCAAGTGCTAGCGCTTATGAACGCGCAAGGGTATGAGCTTGTCAAAGAGACGGATTGGCAGGGTTTAGAGGTGGAGTATCGTTTCTATACTGATGCGGTGCAGTTTACAGGCGATACGATTAGCGAGAACAGTTACAACATTATCGTAACCGGAAACGCTACCGCCCTAAACGGTGACTACTCAATTACCGGCACCGGCATCAACCAAGACACTTACGTTCAAAGCGTGACCTATGATTCAGGCCTGAACAAATCCACGATTGTGATGAGCCAGCTTGCAAGCGGTACTTATACAAACGTGCAGTTTAACTTCTCACAGACCAAGTACGACTTGCCACCTGACTTTGAGACGATTACCGATAACACCCATTGGGACAAGACGAAGCATTGGCAGATGCTTGGCCCTGAAGACGCTCAACAGTGGCAGTGGCTAAAGTCCGGTTATATCTCAACAGGCCCGCGTATCCGTTGGAGGATTTTGGGTCAGCAATTCCAAATTTGGCCACCGTACAACACCAAAGAATACTTGGGCTTTGAGTACCGTTCAAAAGGCTGGGCGCGTAGTGCTACCGGTCAAATCAAGAACAGCTTTACAGCCGATACCGACACAACCATCTATGACGACCGTTTGTTGGTTTTGGGTACAAAGCTAAAGTATTTCCAAATCAAGTCGTTTGATACAACCGCGTTGCAACAGGACTATTTCAGAGTTCTGAACGTAGTCAAAGCCAACGACAAGGGTTCTGCTAACCTCTCGTTTGCACCATATCCAAGCAAGGTGCTTATTGGTTACGCAAATATCCCTGACACCGGTTACGGAACCTAAACATGGCAGTACCTCAACAAAGACGGGCTTTTACTGCATCGTTAGCCTCACCGATTGGTGGCTGGAACGCACGTGATTCTTTAGCGGAAATGAACCCTTTAGACGCGGTTCAGCTGGTTAACTTTTTCCCAACCCCAACCGATGTGACTATGCGTAAGGGCTACACTAAGTCGAGCATAGGTATTACCGGCGCGGTCAAATCTTTAATGAGTTATTCCAGCCCAACCGGCACTAAGCTGTTTGCTGGTACTGACACGATTATTTACGATGCCAGCACACCAACCGCAACACAGTCTTTCACAGGCTTGACAGACGGCCGCTGGATTCATGTAATGCTGACAACAGCCGGCGGTTCGTTTATGCCTGCTGTGAACGGTATTGACCCGATGATTGTTTATGACGGTACAAGATGGCAAAAAAGCGCTACGACTAACGTTGCACAGACAATTTCCACAATTACTAGGGGTGGAACAGGTAATTTAACCGCTACTTTGATGACAGCTAGCGCCCATAACTTAGTGACAGGTAATACTGTGACAATTGCTGGCGCTGTTCCTGCTCAATTTAACGGTACATACCGCATTACTGTGACCGGTGCGACCACGTTTACCTATACGATGGCCACAGCACCTAGCGGTGATGCTACAACCGTTGGCACTTATACGATTGATTACTACATTCTTGGTCAAAACAGCAACACTTTCGCCAACATTAACCTTTTTAAAGAGCGACTTTACTTTGTAGAAAAGGACAGCCTCTCGTTTTGGTACTTGCCGGTTGATTCTATCAACGGTACTGTGACCGAGTTTCCGCTTGGGGGTATTGCCCGCAGAGGTGGTTATCTGCAAGCGATGGGAACTTGGACGATTGACGCAGGATATGGGGTCGACGACCTTGCCGCGTTCGTTACCAGCAACGGTGAAGTCATTGTTTATAAGGGTTCAGACCCATCAGACCCTAATGATTGGCAGTTAGTCGGGGTTTGGAATATTGGTCAAACCTTTGCCCGCAAGTGTTTCTTTAAATATGGCGGTGATTTACTGCTTTTAACTGAGGACGGTTTGACACCAATGTCCGCAGGCTTGCAGTCTACTCGTCTAGACCCACGCGTTAACTTAACCGACAAGATTTTCTTTGCTATCAGTAAGGCGGCAGACGATTACGCGCAAAACTTTGGCTGGCAAATGGCTTATTTTGCCAAGCACAATATGCTTATCGTCAATATTCCGGTGACGGGCGCCCCTGAACAATATGTAATGCACACGATTACCAAGTCGTGGGGTCGTTTTACCAACATTACAGCGAATTGCTGGGAGTCGTCCGGTGACGATATGTACTTTGGCGGGAATGGCTTTGTGGGTAAGTTTTACGATACCTTTGCCGATGCTGGAACCAATATCAGAGCCTTTGCCCAGCAGGCATACAGCTACTTTGAGAGCCGAGGACAGCTAAAGCGGTTCACCTTGGTTCGCCCTATTTTGCAGACAGACAACGGACTGCCAACGGTTCTTTGCGGCATATCCACCGACTTTGATACCGTTGACCTGACCAACCAAATATCGTTTAACCCTGCTATTTTGCAGACCGGCGAGTGGGACTTGGACACTTGGGATAACGCAAATTGGGGTGGATTACTAACCACCACCAAGATATGGCAGGGTGTTACAGGATTAGGCTACGCAGGCTCAATCAGCCTGAACGTGGCATCACAGAATATTGAGTTTCATTGGGCATCAACCGATTATGTAATGGAGCGTGGCGGGGTCTTGTGAGGACGGTTACTACTGATAATCAGAGATACATGGGTGAATGGTTAGTTAGAATACTTAACTTTCCGTTGCCTGAAACCACGCAGTGTATTGGGCAGATGAAGGACGGTAATTTGGTAGCAGTAGCCGGTTATACGAACTTTATGCCAAAGGCTTGTGAGATACATATTGGCAGTGTTGGTGAACATTGGGCGAGCAAAGATTTTTTATGGGCGGTGTTTGATTACCCCTTTAACAAACTTGGTGTTAGCGTTATACTAGGTCAAATTTGTAAGGATAATGAAGATGCCTTACGATTAAACCGACACCTTGGTTTTAAAGTTGTAGCCGATATACCGGATGCCCATATGAATGGCGATTTGGTAATTATGGCGATGCGTAAAGAGGACTGTCGGTGGCTGAATATCCGATGTCCTTTAAGACAAAAGATGGAGGCTTGATATGGGTGGTGGTGGATTTTTAGGATTAGGGCCTGCGCCGAGTGCGCCTGCGGCACCTGATTACAGAGCGGCCGCTCAAGAAACAGCGGCGGGTAATATTGATGCGGCGCGTCTAGCGACTGCGGCTAACCGCGTCAATCAAGTAACCCCTTACGGTAACTTAACTTATGCAATTACCGGTGCTGACCCATATGGCAACCCAACATGGACTGCTACGCAAACTTTAAGCCCCGCACAGCAACAATTACTTGATTACCAAAATCAAACCAGCCTAGGTTTAGGCAAGATTGCAGGTCAAGGCTTGACCTACGTTGAGAATATGCTCAACACCCCATTTAATACTGCGGCTTTGCCAAGTACAGGGTTTAATCCAAGCCAAACATACCAAGAAGCCTATATGCAAAGGCTTCAACCGCAGATTCAGCAAACTCGTGAGCAATTACAGCAACGATTGGCTAATCAGGGCATCGACATTGGTTCTGAGGCTTACGACCGCGCTATGATGCAACAAGCCCAGCGTGAGAACGACCTGCTTGCCGCCGCAACAACACAAGGCTTTGGTGTTGGCCAGCAAGCCCGCCAATCTGCCCTGCAAGAACAGGCTTATTTACGCAACGAACCACTAAATACTTTGTCTGCGGTTCGTACCGGCGCCCAAGTACAAGGCCCACAGTTCGTTAATTCAGCCCAACAGGCTACGACAAGCGGCCCTGATTTGCTGGGTGCGGCACAAATGGGCTACAACGCTCAAATGGGCGACTTTAACGCTAAACAAGCGGCACAAGCCAACCTAAATCAAGGCTTATTTAGCCTCGGTGGAGCGGCAATTATGGCTTGCGACCCCCGCATGAAAGAGAACATTAAGCCGATTGGTGTTATGGATAACGGGCTTACTCTTTACAGTTTTGAGTACAAAGACGAGTTTAAGAAGCACAAACTTGCCGGCGATGGCATCCACGTTGGTGTTATGGCTGACGAAGTTGAGAAGGTATATCCATACGCTGTTACAACCCTTGACGACGGTTACAAGGTCGTAGATTACGGACTAATCCCATGATGACACCTTACATGAACCCCTATATTGCACAGATGCAACCACAAGCCCAAATGCAGGACGTGGGCGGGCTAACACCTGTGTTTCAGAATATTGCTAACCAACAGGCTATGCAGAACGCGGCTCTTGCCCAGCAAAACCAGCTGGTCAGCCAAGCCGGTCAAACAGCCCAAGGTGGCTCCAACCCGATGGCTCTAGCACAGGCTTTGCGTAAGTCTGCACCAATGACGCAAGACCAAATTAATGCAAGAGACGCACAAATGGGTGGTATCGGAACATATAACCCTTATACGCAGTACAAGGTGTCTACAACCTATGGCACAGACCCATATTCGCAACAGAGCAGAATGTTGGCCGCGCAGGAGTTTTAATATATGGCAACCGCAAACCAAGCAGGCATCGGAACACTCCCACCGGAGTTGTTTCAACAACAGCAGGCACTAAACCGCCAACAGCAAATGGCTCAGTTGCTTATGCAACAGGGTCAGCAAATGCCATCAGGGCAGATGGTTAGCGGTCGCTTTGTTGCGCCTAGCTTTTTCCAATATGCGGCACCTTTAGCGCAAACCTTTGCGGCAACCAAATTATCTGAAAAGGGCGACAAGCAGGCCGCAGAACTTGCTAAAGCCCTACGTCAGCGTTATGCAGAAGAAGCAGAGCAATATCAGAACTTGTTACGTGGCAAGGAAGAAGTTGTCGGCGGTATTTATGGCCCTGACAATAAGCTAACAACACAGACAACCCCTGATATGTTTGGCGCAAACATGGAATTGAATCCTCAATACAAGCGTGTCGAAGGTTCTGCCGCTGTTCCTGCAAATCCACAAGCCGCATTCTTGTACGGTTCTACTGCTTACAACCCAGCTTTGCAACAGGTTGCATTCAAGAAACTTACTGAAGGCCCACAATGGAAGGAAGCGTCTAAGCTAGATGCGGCAGGAAACACAATATCAGGTTATGTAGACATGAACTCGTCTAATCCTGAAGCCACGTTCCGTCCTTTTGCAATGACAAAAACAGCGCTAAGTCCTGCTGACATTATTAAGTTCAGAGACGAGGGCATTCCTATTCCAGCTCAGTTTACTACTCAGCCAACAACCAATTTCCAAGTAAATCCTGCACAAAATGCACCAGCCGCGCAACCTGCTCCAGCACCACAAGTGACTCCAGCCGGTGGCTCGACAAGCACAGCGCCAACGATTGCATCAACACAGGGCTATGACCCATTTAAGGCGCCCCCTGTGCCAGCAGGACTAAGTGGTAAGCAGGCTAGAGAGTGGCAGGCTGACCAAGCTAAACCTTTGACCGGTGAATCTGAAAAGCAGGTAAGCGGTGCTATTAACTATCAAAAGTCACTAAATAACTTGCAGGATTTATTCCAAAAATACAAAGGCGCTGATTTGCTGAAGCCAAACGTACGTGCTGAAATTCAGCAAGGATTAAACAACGCTATGTTGCAAGGTAAAGAAGCTAACCGTTTGGGTGTTTTGAATGGCCCTGACTTGAGTATCTTAGAAAAGATTGTCGGCGACCCGACTGCAATCAATGCGTTGATTAAAGACAGAACCACATTAAACAAGCTGTATGACAACCAAAGATTGTTTACTGCTGAAGTTATTAAGACTAATTACCGTTCAGCGCAAAAAGCTGTGCCACAAAACTTGCGTGAATTTGTTGAAGTAAAGCCTAGAGAACTGCCTGCATCAGAGCAAAAAGGCTCTCAGGGTACAAACAGGGTTACAAGAGCAATGCTTGGCAACGAGCCAATTATTGTTCGTAATGGCAAATGGGTTTATGAGAGAACAGGAAAGGTTGTGGAATGAGCGACACAATACCACCACTCCCACAAGGCGCTGTTTTAACCAACGATATGCCGCCTTTGCCTCAAGGCGCTGTTTTGCAACAAGAAACAGCTTATGACCGTTTTTTAAACAGCCTGCGTAATCCACAAACCGGTGGAAAGGGTGGGTTTGTTGGCCCTGCCTTGGTTGGCGGTGCTGGTGAATTGATTAGAGGTGCGGGCGCCCTGACACAATTAGCATTTCCTGATGCCGGTACTCGTATGGTTGAGGTTGGCGAGGCAATGACACAAGGTGCCAAGAGTGTGTCGCCTGTATCTGCAACAGCCGGTCAAATTGGCTCATATTTGTTGCCATTTGGTGCGGCGCAAAAAGGTCTTAATACTGTTGCTCAGGTGCCACAGGTAGCCAAAGCCATCGGAACTTTACCAAGTTATGCCCGCGCTATGGGTCAACAATCTATTATTGGTGGCACAACAGGCTATGCTTTGACCCCTGACCAGCAAGGTCGCGAACAATCTGCCGCTTTTGGCGCGATAGCAGGCCCAGCAAGCGAATTAATCGCTCCAGCCGCAAGAACTACAGGCAAGTTTATGTCAGAGGCTTTGGGGCTATCTACAGGGGTTGGTAGCGAACCTGTAAAGCAGGCTTTTAGAGCAGGGCAAACCGGCAACCAACAATTTGTGCAGAATATGCGGGGTCAGGTACCGGTTACCGACCTATTAGAGCAAGCCCAAGGCGCTATGCAAACCTTGAAACAGAACCGCAGGACAGCGTATCAGCAGGGTTTCCAAACAACACAAGCCAACCCTGTTTTCTTGGACTTTAAGCCAATTGAGCAGAAGTTTGACGACGCTATTCAAGCCTTAACTGTAAAAGGTGTTGGCGGTGTGCAAGCCTCAAAGGTTGGTCAAAAGACGCTCGACGATGTGGCTGAAATTAAGGCTGTTATTGATGAGTGGAAAGCCAAGCCTGAATTGCACACAACCGAGGGTTTGGACGCACTCAAGCGCAGAATTGACGACGTTTATCGTAACGACATGAGTAACGAGGCTAAGAGCATTCTTACCCAAACTCGTGGAACGGTTAAGCAAACAATTACTAAGCAAGACCCTAATTACGCAAAAACCATGCGTGAATATGAAAAAGCGCTGGATTTAGAGCGTGAACTAGAAAAAGCCTTGTCTTTAAACGACAAAGCCTCAGTAGATACAGCGTTGCGTAAATTGCAGTCCTTAGGGCGCGATAATGTCAATACAAGCTATCAATACCGCAAAGATTTAGCTGACGTTTTGCGTAGAGAAACAGGTGTGGACTTAATGCCAGCAGTAGCCGGACAGTCTATGAGTTCTTTAAGTCCTCGTGGAATTCAGCGTGTTGTGCCAAGTTTGACAGGCGGTAGCGCTGTTGGTGCTTTAGCCGCAGGTGCTGGCCCAGCCGCGTTGATTCCGTTAGCGACATTACCTTTGCAAAGCCCACGTTTGGTTGGTGAGGCAGTTTATGGCGCTGGTAAGGCATCTAGACCGTTCCTGAATCTAGCCAATAGCGGAACACCGGAACAAAGACAGCTTGCCAAGTTATTAATTATGAAAGCGGCAGAAAAAGGAGCATCAGATGAGTAGAAACGGGTCAGGTACCTATTCCCTGCCGGCTGGCAACCCTGTAGTCACCGGCACAACCATATCTAGCACATGGGCTAATAACACCCTTTCAGATATTGCGTCTGCTTTAACTGATTCAGTAGCGTCTGACGGTCAAACTCCAATGACCGGCAACCTAGACATGAACACTAACAAGATAGTGAACTTGGTTGCTGGAAACGTAGCAGGTGACGCGGTTGAATATACTCAAGCCACATCAGCAGTAGCCATTACCGGCGGTGCTATTGATGGCACACCAATTGGCGCAACAACACCAAGCACAGGCAAATTTACTGCTTTAGAGGCTTCAGGTGCGGTTAGCTTTACAGGTACCGGTGTTATGTTGATTCCAAAGGGAACGACCGCACAGCGCCCACTAAGCCCTGCCAACGGTGAAATGCGTTACAACACCGATACAGGACAGTTTGAGGGTTACCAAGGCGGTGCATGGGGTCAATTAGGTGGTGGCGCTACCGGTGGCGGTGGTGATGAGGTATTTGTAGAAAATAGCGTAACCGTAACAACGTCTTACACACTATCTACAAGTAAGAATGCCATGTCCGTAGGGCCAATAACTATTGATTCAGGTGCAACAGTAACTGTGCCAAGTGGTCAAAGATGGGTGGTTTTATAAAATGAAAACTACTAAAATAACTGAAAAATTAGGAGTGAAATAATGTCAATCGTATTATTAGGCTCAACATCCGGTAGCTGTACGCTTCAAGAGCAGGCGGTGGCTGGCAATACTGTATTGACATTGCCGACTACTAGCGGAACTGTGTTAACTAGCACAAGCTCATCATCAGACCTGCCAAGTTCTATTAAAGGCCCAGCGTTTAGCGCTTATAGAAATGGCACTCAAAGTGCTATAACTTCAGGAGTGTTTACAAAAGTTCAATTAAATGCAGAAGAATTTGACACCGCTAATTGCTTTGATTCAACTACAAACTTTAGATTTACTCCGAATGTGGCTGGGTATTACCAAATAAATGGCGCAGTTTCACCAAGTGCATTTAGCGGAAACTATTTAATATCATTAATTTACAAGAATGGCTCTATTTATAAAAATGGAGCTAACTTTGCGCCAAATAGTGCGGCTGGGGCAACTACCACTGTTTCTTCATTGGTTTATCTTAATGGGACAACAGATTATGTAGAGCTTTATATCCTTGCACAAGGAACTCCTTTTTTAAACGGAACTCAAGTAGCAGACACTTATTTTAACGGTGCAATGGTGAGGGCGGCATAATGAATTTATACGAAAAAATATTAACTATTTATCCTGAGCTTGCAGATTTTAATTTTGCAAGCGGTGTAATTATTTTGCAAAACGACTCAGATGGTCGTGGCGACTATATTGCAAAGTGGGAACACCCAACATTACCGCGCCCAACGGATGAACAATTAGAGGGAGTAGCATAATGCCATCAATTATTAATGCAACAACCACCAACGGTGTCGCTGTTTCCGGCGATAACAGTGGTTCTTTAGCACTCCAAACCAATAACGGTACGACTGCTGTCACGATTGATACATCACAGAATGTGGGTGTTGGTACTACAAGTCCATTAGCAAGATTATCTGTTGGCTCAGGTTCTTTATCAGATGCCAATGTACCAGTCCAAATTAGCTCAGGTGGAAGTGCTACTGAAACATATTTTGGCGCAAACAAAAACGGCTCGTATGGTGCTTTATTTGGATATGCTAATGGTGCTGGCGTAGGCACAGGTGTTGCTATTAGGGCTATTCAATCTTCTGAACCCATTATGTTCTTTACAAGTAGTAACGCAGAACGCATGAGAATAGACTCTAGCGGTAACTTGCTAGTAAATACAACCACTGCAAATGCAAGATTAACAGTACATGCAGTATCAGGAGCAGCACCATCATATTTTAGAGTTTTTACGAATGGTGATGCTGGAACATTCTATGCAAATGCTTCAGGCACTATTGTTGGTCAAGTTCAAGTTAATAGCTCATCAACTGCTTATGTAACTTCATCTGATTACCGACTTAAAGAAAATATTGCACCAATGACAGGTGCTTTGGCTAAAGTAGCTCAATTAAAACCTGTTACTTACACTTGGAAGCACGATGGTTCAGCAAGTCAAGGTTTTATTGCTCACGAACTGCAAGAAGTAGTGCCAGAGTGCGTAAGTGGTGAAAAAGATGCAGTAAACGAGGATGGCTCAATCAAACCTCAAGGTATCGACACATCATTCTTAGTGGCTACTCTGACCGCCGCAATCCAAGAACTCAAAGCAGAACTTGACGCTACTAAAGCAGAAGTTCAAGCATTAAAAGGAGCGTAATATGCCAATTACCTTAGACGGTACAAACGGAATCACCGCACCAACATACGGTGGTGCTGATACAGCAGAATATATCGTTCCGGTGACAGGGTTCAAGAACCGCATCATCAATGGTGCGATGGTAATTGACCAGCGTAATGCTGGGGCAAGTCAGACAATCAATAACACAACTGCTTACACCGTAGACCGTTGGTATGTTGGTTTTACTGGTGGGTCAGGCACGAGCCAAAGGGTGGCAGGCACAGGTGGATTTCAAAATGCTATCAGAATGACTGGCGGTTCAGGTATTACCTCTGCGTTTGTTGGTCAAAAGATTGAATCATTTAACTCAGCAGATTTAGCTGATAATACTGTTACCGTTAGCTTTCGTGCATCAAGTTCTACATTAACATCTATCACATGGTATGCTCGCTTTCCTACGGCCGTGGATAATTATGCTAGTGTTACTGCTATCTCCAATGCAACCATTAACATTACAAGCACCCCAACAAACTATACATTTAGTTTTGCTTGCCCTAGTGGGGTTACTAATGGTCTTGAAATCTTTTTCTTAACTGGTGCTTTTACAAGCGGGACATTAGATATCACAGGTGTTCAACTAGAAAAAGGCTCTACTGCTACTAGCTTTGACTATCGACCTTATGGAACTGAGTTAGCTTTGTGTCAGAGGTATTTTTCTACCACATACAACACAGGTGTTGCAGTAGGAACAGCATCAAATCCAGGTGCTGTATTTCATGTAATGGATGCAACAATGTCTTTTGGTGGTTTGTATTGGGCTTTACCTGTAAAAATGAGAGCTACACCAACAACAGTTTCATATAGCACAAATTCAGGAGCATCTGGAAAGTTTTATACAAATAGCGGAGCTGGTGATATAAATGCTGGTATTGCCACACCTGATTTTAATGGTATGTCTGGTGTTTCTTATAATGTAAGCAATGTAAGTGTAATTGGCTCAGCTATCATTGTGGCTCATTTTACTGCTTCTGCGGAGTTATAATTATGTATAAACAATATAAAGATATTCAAGGCAATATAGCAAATGTTATTGTTCGCACCACAGACAACGCATTTATCCCATTCGACCCATCCAACACAGACTACCAAGAGTACCTAAAATGGGTGGAAGCAGGAAACACACCTGAGCCGGCAGATGAGGTATGAAATGGCATTTGAAATCGACCCTGTCAAGTACGGTGTACTGTGGCAAAAAGTAGAGGACTACGAAAAAAAGTTTGATTCTATGGAAAAAAAGATTGACCACATGGAAGCAGACTTAAAAAAGCTGGTCAATATGGCTGAACGCTCAAAAGGTAGCCTGTGGGCGCTGATGGGGGTCGCCTCGGTTGGTGGTGGCATTATCACGTTTTTAACTGACTTTTTTGTACGCAAATGAACGAACACGAAACCGCAAAAGAAGTCGCCGGCAAAGCCATCGGCAAACAGGGTCTTTTCTACATCACCTTTATTGTGGTGATTGGTGTGGGCGCCAGCATTGTTTTAGAGGAGTCCAAGATGGCCGCAGTCATGGGTCTGTTGGGCGCGGCACTTACTGCGTTGATTTCTATGCTAAACGGTATTGCAGGCGCTACTCCAAAGCAAGAAAAGCCTGAGTTTGAAATCATGAAGCAATTGATTGAGCGTTTAGACCGTATGGCTGACCGCGACCCTATGTCTGTTGCTGTTGACGGTGACAAGGTGTTGGTTCGCAAAGGCGAAAACGAAACCGCCATCGGGAGGTAATATGTTTCCACTAACCGCGCTGTTTGACGTTGGCATGAAGGTCTTGGATAAATTCATTCCTGACCCCGAAGCCAAAGCCAAAGCACAGCAGGAACTATTGCGACTCCAACAAGAGGGTCGTTTGGCTGAACTGCAAGCCGACAATATTGAAGCCCAAGAGGTCACCAAGCGCCAGCAGTCGGATATGGCATCGGACTCATGGTTATCTAAAAACATCCGTCCCATGACCCTGATTGCCATTCTTGCCGGATATTTTATCTTTGCTGGAATGTCGACCTTTGGCTACAACGCAAACGAGAAGTACGTGGAACTGCTAGGTCAGTGGGGTATGCTAATTATGTCGTTCTACTTTGGCGGCAGAACGCTGGAAAAAATCATTGATATGAAGGCTAAAAAGGATGCTTGAATCACAGCTATTAGCCCTTGGAATAGACCCAAAGTGGACGGAAGCCTTAAACAACGCATTCACTAAGTATCAAATCAACACCCCTAAGCGCCAAGCCTGCTTTTTAGGTCAATGTATGCATGAATCCGGTGGATTCCGGTTTATGCGCGAAAACCTCAATTATTCAGCCAAAGCCCTGATGGCAACGTGGCCCAGCCGGTTCCCTGATATGGACGTTGCTGAAAGGTACGAGCGTAACCCTGAAAAGATAGCCAACAAGGTTTATGGCGGCAGGATGGGTAATACCGAGGACGGTGATGGCTGGAAGTATATCGGGCGCGGGTTGATTCAATTAACCGGTAAGGATAACTATAAGGCCGCCAGCGAGGCTTTAGGCGAGGACTTGGTATCTAACCCCCAGCTAGTGGAAGAACCGCGCGTAGCGGCGCTTACAGCCGGCTGGTTTTGGAATAAACGCGGGTTAAATGAGTTAGCCGACCAAATGGACATCGCCACCATGACCCGCAGAATCAATGGTGGCAATTTAGGTATTGCTGACCGTCATGAAAAAATCAACAAAGTGCTGACGGTATTAACTTCTCAGCCAAATAACCAAAAAGACGAATATTAAAGCCGCAATATAGAGCTTTTTAGCCCAATACTCACGACGCAAGCGGGCTGGGTCGTCAATCAACCAAGCCTGCAGGCGCAACATATCGGGGTCTGTTTCCACATATTGCTTGGGACGGTAGTTAATACCGATTTTGACCTTGCCGGTGTTGTATGGGACGCTCATTTCCAACCCGTCCTTTCAATAAAAACCCACATTAAAAAGCCTGCCATCACCGCACCAAATACTGCGGCGCCCAAAATATCCCAAATGGTTGGTTCTTTTTTCATGACCGGCTCCTTATCGTGCGGTTACTTTTAAAGTAATCACTGCGGTGGTTTTGGTGTGCTTGGCAATCAAATCTGCTGGGATATTAGCCTCGGCAAACACCGCTTTGTTATCGACTACGTTGCGCTGTGAAAGGGTAACACAGGCTTTATACAGGTTGCCCTCTATCTTACCCTCAGTTTGCTTGAGTTCGGCTTTTAGAGCCTCTGCTTGCGCCTCTAAATCGGCGATTTGAGCCAACAACATACCTAATTGGTCAACCTTGGTTACTGCTATATCTAATACTTGCATTTTGGTGTCCTTTCTATCTCACTCCCCAATGGAGTAACGCTAGGTTAAGACTTCTTAACACCTGAGTCAAGCAATATTTATAGGGATAAACCCTAGGTGTGGGGTCAAGATTTGGCTTTTTAGTACAAATGGGCGAGAAAGCCACAAAACCGCCCAATTTTGGCATCCTCTTGTGGTGGCTTAACGACCCCACGTACTCTGCCTACTCGGTACGTGAAGGTCGCTTTTGGCGACACCTTTCGGCATTGCCTATATGTTATTACGGATTTTGTAGAACTTGAGCAAACAAGAAAAACATTCCCAGCCTTTTTGCAAATCCTCCTCGGAAACACCGACCAGCTTGACCTCGTTAGTGGTTCCGTTGACAAAGCAAATGGCCGCGCTAGCTTTGGGCATGGATAAACCCTGTCGATATGCGGCTAATTGCATGATATGCTCGAAGTACACCTCGGCTTTTTCGAGAGGGGTATCTTTTGTCTTGAAATCTACAACAGCGCCATTCCAGCCCGCCTCGACCTCCGGCAGGCTCGACAAATCGCACTTACCACCAAACCCATCAGGATGAGCAAAAGACCGCTCAGAAGCCCACAGGCGCCCACCAAAGTGAACGTCGATGGTTTGCTCAACCGTCTTTAAATAAGCTGGTGGTTCCGCGAAATACGCGCCCTCGTAAAACGACTGAATGATTGCGTGGATATACTCCCCGCGTTCAGCCGCCTTGCGACCGGTTTCTTTGGAGTCCTGCATGACCCTTGCGAGCCACTCCTGTTCCGGTTCACCGTCAACCCTTGGTAAGGTTAGCGCGGCGAGGAGGACTTGTTGCTGTTTCCATGTATCAAGCCCTGCTTTTGATAGCAGTCCGATAATTGTTGTAACACTTGGCAAAAGTCCAAGTTTCCGCGCGTCGCGAAGCGTGGTCGCACGCTCGTTCCCGTTAGCCCCAATTGTTGTATAGGCTGGACTGCCATCTTTTGCGTACCAATGTCCACTTTCAGCCACCTTTTCTTTGACTATCATGTGGCTCCTTAGTAGCAGTTAGTTGTACAGTTGCCGCCATAACAGCAGGTTGTACAGGTAACAATGCGGCCACCTGATGTGATTGTGTGTGTTGAGCAGTTTGCATAAACAAGGCTTGCAGTTGTAGCCAACCATACAGCAATAATTAATTTTTTCATAGTATTACTCCTTAAAATGGAATGTCATCATCGGGCATAGGATTAGCGGCATCCTCTTGCTCGCGCTTTTGCTTACCTCGCCACTCGGACGATTCTGCAATCTTTTCTTTGTAGTACTTTGGCAGGGCATCGTACTTGGCTTGGTCGTATTCTTGCAACCAAAAGTGCGTGACCGCGTTGATTGGCTCCGGCAGGCTATTGCGTAGGGCTGTCGGTACTGCGCTAATCGTTGAGACGTTTGCGTACTTACCGTCCTCAGAATGAACCACCGACAACATACAGAACTTACCAAGCAAGTTCTTCATGTCGAAGTTCTTACGGTCTTCTGTAGTCATTTTCTTGCCTGACCAGCTTTCTAGGTCTTTACGCAGGGTGGACTGGTCGCCAAGGCTTACGGTATATCGCTTAGAAACAATCAAAGGTTTACCGTCGTCTGTCAGTAGCTTTTCACCGTTCTCGTCCTCGCCATGCAATTCCCAAGTCAATACGACCTTGTGCATGATTTTGGTGTCGCCATTCCAAATAACAGATTGGTGGCCTAAATCGATGCAGGAATAAAGCCTTGCAAGGTGGTTACCTGCGGGCGCGATTTTAAATTCTTTGCTTGTGTCTGAAATAATCATTTAACACCTCCATAAGGGTTTAGGTCTGTGAAAACTGCTTTGAGAAACTCACGCTGGCGGTCTTTTTTAGGCAATCCACAGGCATATCGGAGCGTGTCAATTTGGTCAAATGTAAGAATTAGACCGTCTTCTGCGTCTTGGAGAGCCTGTTCAACCTCGTACTCCAAGCGCAACATATCAGCGGCTTGCTGGGTGTCTTCTATTTCACTCATAAGAGTCCTTTCAAAATATTCACCGGCCAATCCGGTACCTCTATGTTAAAGTATCTTAATTCCAAAAGCAAACTTTATTTACAGTATTGTGTTGACAAGCATTCCCTGTTAAGATTACCTAATGAATCCAACAGCTATTATTAATATCTTGGGCGGTGCAACAAAGGTGGCAAAACTCTGCGGAGTTTCGGTGCCTGCGGTCTCTATGTGGCAAAAAAGCGACATTCCGCGCGATAAATTGATATTTTTAGCCGCAACGCTGGAACGCGAAACCAATGGGCTAATTACCCGAAAAACCCTATTTCCTACGACTTACGCAATTATTTGGCCTGAGTTGCACACCAAGCAATAAATTGGTTATACTGTGCTTGTCAGGTCTGGAAAACTCGACAAGTCAAGGCTCTATTCACATGGGCTGGAATGACACAATTTTGTAGTTTCTTGTCAATCCTTCCAGACCCCAGCCCAGTTGAATAGAGCTTTTTTCATTTGTGCTGGCGTCATGGTTCGGGTTACCGCGTCGCAAAAAGCCAGCGAAATAGGCTAGATGGGGTTGAGGCCTGTTGGAAAATGAACAGGAGCGAGGGACGACACCTGCGAAACCCCCAAGTAATCGGTTCTAGCCGACTTGGACAGCCTTGCAACGGCATACATCACTAGAAAATAACCCACCTCGGTGGTTGGTCGTTCTATGGAGGTTTGTATGTTTTTAATCAGAAAAGGTAGCAAGCACTATCACCTGTGGCATAACAACAATACGGTTTGCAAAATGTGGTCAACCGGTGGAATGAATCACCAAAAAAAATGGTTTATTGTTGAGGAAGTTAGCGGTCGCTTACTTTGCACAATGTGTAGAAATAATCAAAAAAAGACTTTACTTCCTATTTAAGATTGCTTAACATTAAATTACTCAATGTTGAGTGAAATAGAAAGGTTCCACGTGAAACGTTTATTAATAGCCACGCTGTTTGTAGGTACAGCACAAGCCCAAACCTACGTCATTACCAACCCTCAAGGCTTTCAGGCCGGCACAGTCCAAATACAGGGCAACCAAGCGCAAGTAGTCAACAACGCTGGAGTTACGGTGCAAAACCTGACCATTTACCCAAATCAAGTAGTGACCCCGCAAGGCTACGCAGTAGGCACACCAGCCTATATCGTACCGCCAAGCCCACCATCACCACCTAGCCCAAGGGTACTGCAATGAAAAAATACATTATGAACAGCTTGGGCGCGGTTCGTGAAATAAAACAAACAACGTTGCCTAAATATGAAGAATTAGCAAACTGGTTAGAAACTGGTGAAATTGAGGAAATTGACTTAATTGAATCTGCTCAATATTTGCGCATTCAAGCAAAACAAATACAAATGCTAGAACAAGAGTGCGCGGCGCTCAGAAAGCAAATAGATGAGTTACTTGATTAAAGACGAAAACGGTGAAACCATGCGTGTCGTTGGACGTCAAGAAGAGGCTCGTCAAATCGTAAGACTACGCGAAGGTTGGACGTTTAAATGCATACGCAAACCGGTCAAAAAAATAGATTTGTCACAGTTTGAGGAGGCGCCATTTTGATTGAAACTGTCATGACATTCTTTGCAATCGGTGTTTTTATACTTTTTGCATTTTTTATGATTTTGGCCGCATTTCTTTACTACTGGATGGAATGATGAACGCATACGAATTAGCAAAAGAACTTGATAAATACAAAGGTATAGCCACTAAACAGGCTTCAGATATGCTACGCCAACAAGCAGACCGCATAGCGGAGTTGGAAAAACTTGTGTCGGATATGGCTTATGAAAAGGCTAGTGGGGTTTACGACAGACCACAAACAAAACATGAACCAGTAGCGTGGGTGAGCGCATACCAATTAGCAAAATACTGGGAAAACGAAGCGGTAGTAATGTCAAAAACAACTGCTAATATGCTACGCCAGCAAGCAGACTGCATAGCGGAGTTGGAATCTAACCCAAGACAGTTAAGTGATGAGGAACTCAACAAAGCCTTTGATTACTACTGCGAAACAGATGAAGGAGTATTGCGGTTTAACTATGAACTGCGAGATAAATGGAAAAAAGAACAGCTAATCCGTTGGAAAGAAGCATTTAAGAAAGCGAGTGAGAAATGACTGATACCTTTGAAGGTAAAACAGAAGAAGAAGCTATCGCAAAAGGTGTTTCTAATGGAGTTGATGAGTTTATTGGCAATGAGTATTGTGATGACGATTGTTTTGGCTGGGATGGCGAAGATAGGCGATGCTATTGTGGTAATCGCAGAGTTAGCTGGCAAACAAAACAATATAGTGACGGAACATGGCATGCATGGGCTGAAGCATGGTAATTACTAAAGAAAGCGAGTGAGAAATGAACGCATACGACTTAGCAGATGAAGTTAAGAACATTAGCAACGCTATTGAAGCCTTAGAATGGGTGCAAAAGGCAAGTCCTTTACTTATTCAGCAAGCAAAAGAAATAGAAAGACTGATAGGTGCTGAACCAATAACTTATGGAATGCTTACATTTTGCAAAAATTGTGGCGAGCAAAATCCTTACTACACCGCACCAAGAGAGTTAAGTGATGAGGAAATAACGGAAGTGTTGAATGACGAAAACATTGCTGAATACCACCAAGGTAATTGGCTTGTTTTGCCATATGCTTTTGCTAGAGCAATACTAAAGAAAGCGAGTGAGAAGTGAGTTTTGAATCTTTTTATTCTATGTACCCACGAAAAATAGGTAAGCGTGCGGCAGAAAAGTCGTGGAACCGCCTCACCAAAGATGAGCAACAGGAGGCACTTGCCGCATTACCAACCCACATCGCATATTGGAAGTTCAAGCAAACAGAAAAAGACTATATTTGCCACCCCGCTACTTGGCTAAACCAAGGTCGCTGGGAGGACGAGTTGGAGTTTGAAAAGGCTAAAAAGCCGGAGTTGCCTTGGTATAGCACCAACGACCTGACGCTTAAAAAGGCGGCAGAGGTTGGTGTGACACCGTATGCTGGTGAGGATTGGCCACAGCTACGCGCCCGCATCGCAAATCAAATTAGGAGGTTAGAAGAGCAGTTGTGAATAAAGAGAAACAAAGAATTGACTACCTTGCCCACTGGTATATCGGTGTTGGAAAGCGTAGAGGTTGGGATGAAGTAAAACGTTTAATTGAACAGTACCCTGAAGATGCCGAAAAGGTGAGAGAAAGGATGAGAGAAATATGGAAAAGTACGACCCACACGAAGCGATAAACTTTATTTATACAAACTCCGATGCGTATGCCCAAGCCAAGGGTGAGCTTGCAGAATTAGAGGTTTGGAAGTCTAGCCTAAAAGCCATCAAAATGGCTGAGTCGGGCGAACAGACGGTGACCGCTCAGGAACGCGAGGCTTACCGGTCAGAGGATTATCAAAATCTGTCCGTAGCCATAGGTGAGGCAACCCGCAAAGTAGAAGCGCTACGCTGGAAGTTAGAGGCCGCCAAGATGCGGTTCCAAGCATGGCAAACCGAATCCGCAAACAACCGTCAAATAGAAAGGCTCACAGTATGAACTTAGCAGAAGAACTCCTAATCCTAAAGATGAACATCAAATTCTTTGAGACCGCCTTAGCCAGCGGTGATATTGAACTGTTGCTCAATATTGTGGTCGACATATCCGATTCCGCGCAAAAGCTGGAGGAAAAAACCTTTGAACACGCAAACAAAACTGATGCGTAATCCGTATGCCACGCATACAGACTACTCAGACTTTAAAGGGCTAATACCGGAAAACCCAAACTTTGTACCCAGCAACGTTGATGGTATCTGCGAGCGCAAAGGCAAGTTCTTGGTGATGGAGTGGAAACGTCAGGGCGAGAAGGTCAGCAAGGGCCAGCAAATACTGTTACAGTCGTTAGCCTCACTGCCAAACTTCATGGTTGTGATTATTTATGGGGACACTGATAGTGAGACGCGCATATCAAAGTTTTATAGCGTACAACCGTCAGGTAGTTGTATATTAGCCGGCAACGGTATTAAGATGTTTAAAGAATATTATAGAACATGGTACAGCTGGGCAAATGGCAAATAAACAGGAACGGGAACATTATCAAAAGATGGCATCCATCGGGTGCATTCTTTGTACGCATCTCGGCTACTCCGACTCGCCTGCAGAACTTCACCATATCAGAAATGGAAGTACTAGAAGAAGCGACGCGCCGGTTATCCCCCTCTGCCCTCGTCACCATCGATTTCCACCCGATGGATTTCACTTCTTGGGTCGCAAAGCATTTGAGCGCAAGTTTGGACTCACCCAAGAGTATTTACTACAAATGGCATTGGAAAAACTGTGTTGATATTGTCACTCCCACTGCCGCCATCTGTGAATCATTATTGGGGGAGCGCGGGCAACCGCCGGTTCGTAAGCAAAGCCGGAAAAGAGTTCAAGCTAAAAGTGCAGGAATATGTGCTGGAGTACCGAGTACCCAAGCTGGGAACCGCCCGCCTGCAAATGACGGTGACCTTGTATCCCCGCGACAAGCGTAAGCAGGACATCGACAACCGAATCAAGGCTTTGTGGGATGCGCTAGCAGACGCTGGTGTATTTGACGACGACGAGCAAATTGACGTTTTGGTCGTACAGCGGGGCGCCATCAAAAAAGGCGGCGGGTGCAACGTGATGATTGAGGTGCTAGATGCTAATCAAGAATCTTAAGGTCACCGAGTACACCGAGGACTATTACGACGAGCATAAAGAGGCTGGGCTGGACTACCTTGGGCATGGCTTTTGGCAGGAGGAGTATGCCAAGATGGTCACAGAAGCCTGCAAAACCCCCGCAGAGGGCTTTGTTTTAGACGCTGGCTGTGCTTGTGGGTCAATCCTTAAAGGCTTTCAGAAGTTGAACTACCGCGTATTTGGCGCGGATTTAAACGCTCATATGATTGAGTTGGGTCAAAAGCATTTCGGCTTTTACGCTAACGAATTGGTCTGTGGCTCAATATCTAAGCTACCGGTACTGACAGAAAGCGTGGATTTAGTCCATACCGCCCAAGTTTTAGAGCATATACCCCAAGAACACATGGACGATATATTGCAGGAGTTTGCCCGCGTATTAAAGCCAGCCGGTCGTGCTTTTATCTGTTTGGACGCAGTCAAAGACGGTGAAACTAAAGAAATGTACATGGGCGACCCGACCCACGTTAATATTCAGCCAATCGAGTATTGGTACAGGCTATTCCAAAAGCATGGTTTTATGTTTGACGTTGAGGCATATAACCGATTTGTGCGGTCTGAATACAAACCAACAGAAGACAAAAATTTAAACTTTTTTGACGAATATCCTTATTGGAGCGTATGGATTTTGCAAAAAACCTAATATAATTGCGTAAATACAGGAGTTTCTATGCAAGAAAACTGTTCACTATTTTTGGCCGCGTTGCTACATTCAGCAACCAATACCCACTTTTTTCATTGGAGTACCGACTCCTATGCAAAGCATCAAGCGCTTGGCGAATACTACGATGAGATTGTTGACCTCGTTGACACGCTAGCTGAGTCGTATATGGGCAAATATGGCAAGCTGACTAGCTTTCCGAGCGCATATCACCAACCGACCGACCCTGTTAAATACCTAGAATCATTGCAAAAGTTCGTGGCTGAAGGCCGCATGGACTTGCCGCAGGACTCTGAATTGCAAAACATCATCGATGAGATTGCAGGCCTAATCAACACCACAACCTACAAACTTAAGTTTTTAAAGTAAAGGACACATCATGCCACTAGATAAATCAGGCTCTGCCAAATCAGTCGGTATCAATATGAAAAAAGAAATGAAGGCTGGCAAGCCAAAGAAACAAGCTCTTGCCATCGCTTTGAACGTCGAGCGCGATAACGCTAAAGGTAGCCGCAAAGCCAAGCTGGAAGAGGCTTACGGTCGCTTTTTAGGTAAGCGCGACGAAAAAGAGAAAATGTAATGAGCAGGCGCGACCAAATTCGTGCCGCGATGGATAAGCACGATAAGCCTATTGCTAAAACAACCAAAGGCAAAGGTCGCCACTATTTAAGCGTTGAAGAGGGCGCCGGCATGACTGCGGCGGGGCGCGAAGCCTACAACCGCAAGAACAACGCAAACCTACAGGCACCAACCCCAAGCGGCCCACGACATGACAGTTTCTGTGCAAGGTCTAAAGGCTGGACAGGTGAGCGTGGTAAAGCCGCAAGAGCAAGGTGGAAATGCTGATGAAAAACGGACTATATGCCAATATTCACCGTAAACGCGCTCGTATCGAGGCGGGTTCAGGCGAGCGTATGAAGCGTGCTGGTGAGGAAGGTAGACCATCCGCTAAAGACTTCAAAGAAGCGGCTAAAACCGCCAAGAAACCCCGCAGACAAGTAATCGCTGACGCTATGAAGGATATGTGATGTTTAAAAAAGAAAAGATAAAGCCTGAGAACTTGCTTTTGCAACCGCATAAAGAGTCCACGCTAGAAAAGAATCAAAAGGCGCGAGAGAAACGCAAAGCCATGCTGATGAAGCATTTTAATAAATTTGCGAAGGACATCGCATAGCTGTACAATTTAAGCATTATTAACTAATCACTTGGTTAACCATGCAAATACAAGAAGTCGCTGTAGAAGCGTTAATCCCTTACGCTAAAAACTCAAGAACCCACTCCGATGCACAGGTGGCACAAATTGCCGCAAGCATTAAAGAGTTCGGGTGGACAAATCCAATCCTAGTCGACGGAACCAAAGGCATCATCGCCGGACATGGCAGATTGATGGCCGCCCGCAAGCTGGGACTCAATAAAGTACCGGTTATTGAACTTAAAGATATGACTGAAAGCCAAAAAAAGGCTTATGTCATAGCAGACAACCAGCTGGCTATGAATGCTGGGTGGGATATTGATTTATTAAAGATTGAGGTAGCCGACTTGGATGAGGAAGGGTTTGACCTTGAACTGCTAGGTTTTGACAGCAAAATGCTCGATTCCTTACTAGCGCCGGAAGTAACGGAAGGCTTGACGGACGAGGACGCTGTTCCTGAAGTACCTAAAGAACCCAAAACAAAGCTGGGCGACGTCTATATTCTAGGCAACCACCGCCTGATGTGCGGGGATAGCACCAATATTGAGGCAGTAGAAAATCTGACCGATGGCTTGGTGGACATACTAGTGACAGACCCACCATACAACGTAGCGTATGAAGGCAAGACTAAAGAAGCCTTAACTATTCAAAACGACTCAATGGGTGACGACGCTTTCCGTCAGTTCTTACGCGATGCCTTTGTAGCGGCAGACGCAGTAATGAAACAGGGCGCGGTATTCTACATTTGGCACGCAGATTCTGAGGGGTATAACTTTAGGGGCGCCTGTAAAGATGCTGGCTGGAAGGTACGTCAATGCCTAATATGGGCTAAAGACAGCATGGTCATGGGACGTCAGGACTACCATTGGAAGCATGAACCCTGCCTGTATGGCTGGAAAGAGGGCGCCTCTCACCTTTGGGCGGCAGACCGTAAGCAAACGACCATTATTGAGTGCAAACGACCAAGGGTAAACGACATCCACCCCACTATGAAGCCTGTGGAACTGATGGAATACCAAATACTTAACAACACCAAAGGACAGGACGTTGTGTTGGACTTGTTTGGGGGTAGCGGCTCAACCCTTATCGCTTGCGAGAAAACCGGCAGGAAAGCCCGTTTAATGGAACTAGACCCCAAGTATTGCGATGTTATCGTAAAACGTTGGGAAGACTTCACAGGTAAGAAAGCTGAACTACTTTCGGAGTTATAAATGGCACAAGGTAAAGAACACAAACCGACTAAAGAAAACAGAGAGTTAGTGCGTCGTTACTCTGCGTTGGGTGTAACGTATGAGGACATTGCCCTAAAGCTAAAAATCAACGACGACACGCTCAAAAAGTATTACCAAGAGGAACTAGACGACGGTCGTATTGATGCCAACGCGGTTATTGCAGGCACTTTGTTTGCACAAGCCAAGAAGGGCAACACTGCGGCGGCTATCTTTTGGCTCAAGACTCGCGCCCGCTGGAAGGAAACTCAGGTAAACGAGGTGTCCGGCAAAGACGGTGGCGACATCAGTATTACTTGGGCTGATGCCTAAAAAGATAAAGCTAAAGTACCGCCCGCGCCCAATCTTTGAGGACTTTCATAAAAGAAAACAGCGCTGGGCAGTCATTGTGGCTCACCGACGAGCAGGGAAGACTGTCGCCTGTATCAATGAGCTAATACGCAGGGCATTACTAGAAAAGAAGCCAAACGCTCGTTATGCCTATATAGCGCCATACTATGCTCAGGCGAAATCGATTGCTTTTGACTATTTAATGCAGTTTTCCGAGCCTTTTAGGGTTAAGCACAACGTATCAGAGCTTTGGGTAGAACTGCTCAATGGCGCCCGCATAAGGCTATACGGTGCCGACAATCCTGACGCTTTGCGGGGTTTGTATCTTGATGGCCTTATTTTGGACGAATACGCAGATATGAAGCCCAGCGTTTGGGGTAGCGTCCTAAGACCCTTACTTTCAGACAGAATGGGTTGGGCTGTATTTATCGGCACACCAAAGGGCCACAACGCGTTTTATGACATATACCAATATGCCAGCCTAAATCAGGACGATTGGTACTGCAAAACCCTGCGTGCTAGCCAAACGAACATCATTGCCCAGCCTGAACTAGACGACGCTTTGCGTTCCATGACAATCGACCAATTTCAGCAAGAGTTTGAGTGTTCATTCGAGGCGGCCATATTAGGTGCCATTTACGGTACAGAACTGCGTCTTATTACCGATGCCGGCAGGATTACCAAGGTTGAATGCGACCCTATGTTTCCGGTTCATACCGCTTGGGACTTGGGGTTCAACGATGCCACAGCCATTTGGTGGTATCAGGTCATTCATGGCGAGATACGAGTGCTGGACTATCACGAGGCTCATGGCCAACCCATCGTTTACTATGCCAACCAAATCAAGGAGCGTCCGTACGAATATGGCACGCATTGGCTACCTCACGACGCACGTGCAAAAACGCTGGCAAGTGGTGGAAAGTCAATAATTGAACAATTAATTGACAAATTACCCCAAAAAAGTGGAAATTTGTTTAAAATCGTACCAAATCTGTCACTTCAAGACGGTATTCAAGCAACGCGCATGGCACTAGCCCGCACTTGGTTTGATGGAATGAAGTGTCAGGAAGGGATAGAGTGCTTGCGGCAGTACCAAAGGGAATACGATGAAGACAAGAAAGTATTTCGCGACAAACCTAGACATGATTGGACTAGTCATGGCGCGGACGCTTTCAGGATGTTGGCAATTGCTTGGCGAGATGAAACTGATATTGAAAAGCAGAATCAGCCACTCAAAGGCATATTTGTTGGACAGACGGACGTAACCCTTGAAGAAATGTGGCGAAGCACACCAAAGACTACTCACCAAAGGTATTAAATATGAACGACACCCTGAATAAGACCTACGAGGATTGGTACAACACCATCGCCCAATATGACAAGGCTTTCAGGGAGTGGGAGGCGCGAGTCCCCCGAATCATCAAGCGGTATCGTGACGACAGCCGCACACGCAACAACCCCAACGCACGATTTAATATCCTGTGGTCAAACGTACAGGTCATTAAGCCAGCTATCTTTGCTCGCTTGCCACGTCCTGACGTAAGCCGACGCTTTAGAGATAACGACCCTGTTGCCCGCGTAGCATCGATGATGCTTGAGCGTGCCTTGGAATATGAGATTGAGCATTACAGCGATTACAAGTCCGCAATGGATAACGCTGTATTTGACCGTTTACTAGGTGGGCGCGGTACTGCATGGGTTCGTTACGAGCCACATATTGTTGCAGAACAAGCCGATATGAACACAGGTTTGGCTGGTCAAGACGTAGGCAACGGTGTACAGATTACAGAGGACGCAGATGAAGCAGAAACCGAACAAGCTGAACTATTGGAATCGGAAGAACGCATCGAGTACGAATGCGCTCCTGTTGATTATGTTCATTGGCGCGACTTTGGCCATACTGTTGCTCGTACTTGGGAAGAAGTAACCGCAGTTTGGCGCAAGGTTTACATGAGTCGCCAAGCCCTGATTGACCGCTTTGGCGAGGAAGTTGGTGGCAAGATACCGCTAGACACTAAGCCTGAGTCCGACAAGTGGGCTAACAAACAAATGACTGCCGAGCATTACCAAGCCTGCATCTATGAGATTTGGGACAAAGAGCAAGGGAAAGTCTTTTGGATTAGCAAGTCGATGGGTGAGATTCTTGATGAAAAGGACGACCCGCTACAGCTAGAAGGATTCTTCCCATGTCCAAAGCCAATGTATGCCACGCTTACGACAGACAGCCTTGAGCCGGTTCCTGACTTTGTTTTATACCAAGACCAAGCCAAGCAGTTAGATACGCTGGCAGACCGTATTGATGGCCTTGTAAACGCTCTGCGTGTTCGCGGTGTGTACGACGCATCTGAATCTAGCCTTGCCCGCCTGTTCTCTGAGGGCGAGAACAACGCTTTGATACCGGTCAAGAATTGGCAAGCCTTTGCTGAAAAGCAGGGCATGAAGGGCGCCATCGACTTGGTTGACCTTGCACCGTTCGCACAAGCCTTGCAAATGGCTTACCAAGCGATGGAACAGGTCAAAGGTCAGATTTACGAGATTATGGGTATTGCCGACATCCAGCGTGGTCAAACCGACCCCAATGAGACGCTAGGCGCCCAAATTATTAAGTCCAACAACGCGGCTGGACGTCTAAAGACTATGCAACACGCAGTCGTAGACTTTGCCACCGACTTGTTGCGTATCAAAGCACAGATTATTTGCAAGCACTTCACCGACGACACCATCGTCAAGATTAGCGGTGCAATGCAGTTAAGCCCACAAGACCAAGCACGTATTCCGCAAGCCTTGGAGTTGTTAAAGAACGAGCCAGCTAAGAACTTCCGCGTTGAGGTAACTAGCGACTCGATGATTTTCCAAGACGAGCAACAAGAAAAAGCTGACCGTATTGAGTTCTTGACAGCTATGAGCCAATTCATGAACCAAGCCTTGCCGGTAGCAACAACAGCACCTGAGCTAACCCCACTCTTAATGGAAATGCTTAAGTTTGGTGTGACAGCGTTTAAGGCTGGCAAAGGTATGGAAGGTCTTATTGACGAGACTGCAGACCAATTTAGAAACCAAGCCAAAGCTATGCAGAATCAACCTAAGCCACCTCCTGTTGAGGTACAAAAGATTCAGGCTCAAGCCCAAGCCAAGATGCAGGAATTGCAGGCGGCCGCACAGATTGAGATGCAGAAGTTCCAAGCTGAGACCGAACTTGAGAAAGCCAAGCAGGAATATCAGGCACAAGAGAACCAGCTTAAGTTCCAGCTTGAAGACCAGCGCAATGCTCGTGAGATAGAGATGCAAGCCCAGCTAGAAAAGATGAAAGCTGAAATGGAAAGCAACAAAGCAATCTTGTTGGCATATCTTGATAACAGCACTAAAATTGAAACTGCTCGTATTACTCAGGGGCTTACTGACGGTTCTGAAGCGTTTATGGAAGCAGTCAGCCAAGCTAAGATTATGCAAGACCAAATGGGGTATCCAAACATGGCAAACCATCCACTTCAACCGGTAATTGAAAATATGCAACAGAGCAACAATCAAATGGCTCAAGTTTTGGCGGCTTTGATTGACAGATTGAACCAGCCAAAACAAGTGATTCGCGATGAGAACGGTAAAATAGTGGGAGTCCAATAATGCCAACGAACCTCAAATATTCCAATGGAACACGTAACGCTCAACAGCAGGGTTTGATTACCTATGCTGGTTCGGGCGCCCTAATTAACATTTACTCAGGAAGCCAGCCTGCCAATGCAAACACAGCGATTAGCGGTCAGACTTTGCTGGTTACGCTAACTGTATCAGGCTCATTTGGTACGGATAGCAACGGAACGATTACGCTATCAACGGTGACTAACGGAACAGCAGTCGCTACCGGTACAGCCACATTCTTTAGGATTACCCAAAGCAATGGCACAACGGTGGTTATGGACGGTTCTGTAGCAACCAGCGACGCAGATTTGGTCTTGAATAACACAAGTATTGCAACCGGTCAGGTGGTAAGCATCTCTGCAGGAACAATCATCCGCGCCAACCAATAAGGGATAAATTATGGCTTTAGTCCTAAAAGACAGGGTCAAAGAAACGACGCTAACCGTCGGGACAGGCTCTTTTGCGCTTGCCGGTGCGGTGACCGGATACGATTCATTTGGTCAAATTGGGTCGGGAAACACGACTTATTACGCTTGTTACCTAGACGGTGGCTCGGAGTGGGAGGTTGGTATCGGTACTTATACCGCGCCCAGCACGCTTTCCCGCGACACTATCTTGGCATCTAGCAATTCAGGCAACATCGTCACCTTTTCTGTGGGTCAAAAGACCATATGGTGCGACTATCCTGCAGGCAAAGCGGTATATACGGACGCAAATGGCGATATTTCCCGCGCTATTGGCAATATTTCAGCCATTTCAGGCGATATTGCCACCCCTGATTCGATTACTTTCGACACAACGGCCGCAGAAGCCTCGGCAACAGCGAAGTTGTTTTGGGATGATGGCGATGGAGTGCTATCAAACGGTCTAAAAGGCGGCAACGTTACGCTACAAATAGGAACACAGGAATATGCCCGCGTTTTTAACGATAGCGGCACAACCCTAACCAAGGGGCAGGCGGTATATATATCCGGTTCACAAGGCAACCGCGTAGCAGTCAAGCTGGCAAGAGCAAACCTTGAGGCCACATCCTTTGGAACCATCGGTTTGGTTGCTGAAACTATGGCCAACGGTGCAGAGGGTTTTGTAATCGTATCGGGCGCCCTTTACAAGCTAAACACTACAGGTTTGACAGCCGGCGCAACGGTATATTTGTCACCAACAACAGCGGGCGCGGTAACTACAACCAAGCCACAAGCACCTGACCAGCTAGTCGTTCTTGGCTGGGTGGAGCGTGTAGACAATACAGTCGGGTCTATTTACGTCAAAGTTGACAACGGTTACGAAATGGACGAGTTGCACGACGTCCGTATTACTAGCCCGCAAAGTGGCAACGTCCTTATATATGACGCAAGCACAAGCCCAATCGGTGTGTGGAAGAATGCCAACCTTACCGATGGCACAGGCATCACAATTACCGAGGGCGCTGGCTCAGTAACGATTGCCAACGCTGGTGTAACAAGCCTTGCGGCAGGAACCGGCATTTCTGTGTCCGGCTCAACCGGTAGCGTAACGGTCACAAACTCTGCGCCCGACCAAACGGTAGCAATTAACGCTGGCACAGGTATATCTGTTTCAGGCACATACCCAAACTTTACCGTTGCTAACACCGGTGTAACTAGCGTTTCAGGAACTGCGCCCATCGTATCAAGCGGTGGCACAACCCCTGCTATTTCTATCCCCCAAGCAACCGGTAGCGTAAACGGGTTCTTATCAAGCACAGATTGGACTACTTTTAACAATAAGGCCGCACCGTTTACATATACGACTAATTATGTTCCATTTGGTCAAGGCACGACGACACCCAACCAATCGATTAACTTTACTTACACTACCGGCACAGGAGCCTTGCGTTCACCAGCAGTGGAAGCGTCCAACGGTCTGTTTGTAAACAATCTAACCATCGCTACAAGCTACAGTATTCCAAGCGGATATGCCGCGAGTTCTGTTGGCCCTGTTACGGTCAATAGCGGAGTAACGGTTACTGTACCAAGTGGCTCACGCTGGGTAGTCTTGTAATATGCAAGGCTTTAATGCCTTTTCCGAACAGGCTATATCCGACATCAGCTTGCCGGTTATTACCGGTGTTTTGTATGCGGTAGACAGCAACGACACAGCTAGCCTGTCCGGTGAGGTATTGGTCGAGGGTGTAATCAACACGACCGACGGTAACGATTTTGCATTACTAAGTGGAGAGAACCGCGTTGACGGTGTAATTGACACAACCGACAGCCCTGATACAGATTCTTTGGTGGGCGCGGTTGCTGTAGCCGGAACCATCAATACTACGGATAGCAACGATACAGCCGCACTTGCCGGCGAGGTTGGTGTTGACGGAATCATCGATGTTACAGACCAAAACGACGTCGCCCTGCTAATTGGTGAAACTGGCCCAAGTCCTGAACCAACAAGCATGGACACCCATGACGGTTTCACACCGGAAGAAATACGCAGAGCAAGAAAGCTGGACGCAAAGATACGTGCAAAGCAGTTAGCACTGTATAAAGCACAACAAGAAGCCAAGCAACGCAGAAAACAGCAGATTCGTGATTTAGTTGACCCACAACCTGTTGCAAAAGTTAAGAAAAATAAACTACAATCTACGCAAGAGGTTAAGGCTGATAAACCGTCAGTCGACACTAAAGAACTTGAGCAGTCTATCGCCTACCTTGAGAACCAACGAAGCAAGTTGATGCGGGCGGTAGATTTGAGAAGGCAACAGGCTGATATACAAGCACAGTTAGCGATTCTTGAAGCCCAACGCAAAGCAGAGTTGGACGATGAGGAATCCTTACTGATGCTTTTATGACACCTTACGGTCAATATAAAAAAGGTTTAGACCTGCTCCATATGGGGCATTACCATTCAGGCTTTCGCCTGTATGAGTTCAGATGGCACCCCAAAACCCGCGAAGCCACCGGTGAGAAGTGGGACAAGTGGATAAAAGCACCCAAGTGGAATGGTGAGCGTTTATACGACAAGCACATCACCGTACAGATGGAACAAGGCTTTGGCGACATCATTCAGTTCGCTCGATTCCTACCTATGCTAAAAGCGTGGGGCGCCCGCGAAGTATCGGTCATGTGCCACAAATCTATGATGCAGTTGCTCGGTCAAATGGACTGCATTGATACCATATCCTGTATTCGTGATGAGGGTAAACCCCTAGAAGCAGACTATTGGGTGGGTAGTATGAGCCTGCCCTTTTTTGCTATGCACGCGCCCTTATACGTCCGTCAGTCATTCCCTATTACCAAAGAGCGAATCGTGGGCGCTGAGGGCTATTTAAACGCGACACCGAGCCAAATTGAGCGCAAGGTTGGGGTGAATTGGCACGCTAGCACAGGGCCGCTCCATTACATCAAGTCCATCGACGTGAACTTCTTGCGCGAAACGCTAGGAAACGACGTTTATTCCTTAAACCTAGCCACCGACGATATATTCCAGCCTTTGCCACCTGATGGCTGGAAAGAGAACTTTTACAAGACCGCCTGCCATATGAAGGCTATGAAAGCGGTCGTTGCCCCCGATACAGCTACCGCACACCTTGCGGGCGCCCTTGGGGTTAAGTGTTTCTTACTGTTGCCGGAAGACCAATATATCTGCTGGCGATGGAAACATGGGGTGTGGTACGACTCTGTTGTACCGCTAAAACGACACGAATGGCACAAACTGCCGCATTTATTGGAGCAAATATGATTGTTTACGAAAAACACACTTGCCCTCTATGTGAGAGTGAATACGAAAAGGTCGACCGTAGCCAAATGACGGACAAGGAGTATTACCTGACGTTTTGGGGCTATGAACTAGGCACACCGGAAGCCGAGGAAGCGTGGAAGCAAAAGCAGGAAATGACCCGCAGAGATGCCGCAATGGTTATGTCGGACATCGAGGGGTATGTCAGCCAAGTGGACGGTACTTGGATTAAAAGCCGAAGCCACCACCGCGAACACCTCAAACAGCACAGAATGATTGAATTAGGCAACGACGTACCGCAACAGCACAAGCCTATTGAATTAAGCAGGAAAGACCAAGAAGCACGTAAGCGAAAGATTGCCGAGATAGCTTACGCAAAACTTAACTATCGTTGAAAGGAATCATCATGGCAGACCGCAGAGAAATGTTAGAAGCCGCACTAGAGGAGGCTTTGGAGCCTGTAGCCGAGGAACAAGAGGTTAATGAACCTGAAGTTGAACCGGAAGTCGATGCGGAACCTGCCCGCAACGAAAAAGGACAGTTTGTAGCCAAGGACGAGGAGCCTGCCGAGGAGGAGCCAGCCGAGATTGAGGCTAGCGCTGAGGAGGAACCCGCCGAGGAAGAACAGCCGGAAGAAGAGGTTGTTAATGAAATACCGCGCCCAACCACATGGAAAAAAGACCTGTTGCCTTTATGGGACAAGATTGCCAAGGGTGAAACGCTAACACCGGAGGAAAGCAGAAAGCACCTTGAGTATCTAAACCAGCGTGAGAACGAGTTTAAAAAGGGTGTGTCTGTTTACAAGGCAGAGGCAGAGCGTGCTAAGGCTTTGGAAGAAGCCATCAATCCGTTTGTGCCTGAACTCCAAGCACAAGGTATTCATCCTGCCGCATGGATTAACAACCTTGGCCGCGCCCATATGATTTTGACAAAAGCACCTTACGAACAAAAGGTGCAAATGTTTCATAGACTAGCGCAAGATTATGGAGTAAACTTAAATCAAGTTAACAACGAACCGGTTGCACCGACTGATGCGTACACTCAACAGTTAATGCAACAGCTTTATCAAGTGAACCAAGAGGTCAGCACGATAAAGTCTAGGTTTGAGCAAGAGGAACAAGCGCGTTTGACTGATGAAATCGAGCGCGTAAGAAGTGACAAAGAGCGGTTTCCGCACTTTGATATGGTGAGGGAAGAGATGGCTCAATTACTTGAGCTGGGTAAGGCCCAAAACCTTGAAACGGCTTATACGAAAGCTGTGCGCCTGAATGACGAAGTTTGGGCTTTGGAACAGGAACGACTCCTGAGCCAAGCTAAGAAACAAGCGTCTAAGCAACAGCAAGTAGCACGAGCCAAAGCGACAGCTGTTAGTCCCAAATCCGTTACTCCTAACGGAACGCAGACGAAGGTTGAAGCAAAGGACAGACGTTCTTTACTGATGGCTCAATTAGCCGATGCAGAGAACGGTAGGCTTTAATTAACTTTTTATAAGGATATATCATGGCATTTGCTAACTCAGCAATCACCGATAT
>JACCDU011271280.1_pt1 | contig 34379 bp, 31 predicted proteins | sample 7446081 | NCBI WGS metagenome assembly JACCDU01 (sample SAMN15323447, study PRJNA562643) | freshwater metagenome | isolation source: river surface water | place: USA:Blue River Watershed | collected 2017-08-17
CCACGTGGTTCTTCTGGCCGCCCAGGGCCTGCTCGCGCACGAGGCGCAGCAGGCGGTTCAGGTCGAAGGCGGACAGGCCGGGCAGGAGGGGGGCGACGCGTTGCAGCAGGCCCAGCACGGGGGCGTCACCATAGGTCTCGCCCAGGCCGACCTCGCCGTTGGCGCCCTCGACCTCGATGATGGCGCGCAGGCCCCAGGGTTCGTGGATGCCGGCGGCGTTGAGCAGGGGCGGGTCCTGGATGGCGATGGGGGTGACGCGGACGGCGGTGACTTTCACGAGATTCCTCAGTTCAATGCACTGATATATTAGTGCATCAAATCGACGGCTCGTCCTATCGATTACCCTCGAACCCCGGCCCGCTCGCGCCCTGTTGCGGGCCCGACTGCCCATCCGCATGACGATCCAGGACCTCCTCGCGCCGCTCGCCATCGAGCGCACCCGGCAAACCGCGCCGCAGATCTACGACTCCCTGCGCGAGCAGATCCTGGCCGTGGCGCTCAAGCCCGGCATGGTGCTCAACCGGGTGGAACTGGCGCAGCACTATGGGGTGAGCCAGACGCCGATCCGGGATGCCTTGCAGATGCTCAGTGCGGAGGGGTTGGTGGAGGTGTATGCGCAGCACGCGACGCTGGTGAGCCGCATCCGCCTGCAGGATGCGCGGCAGGCGCTGTTCCTGCGGCGGTCGGTGGAGCTGGAGATCGTGGAGGCGCTGTGCGCGTGGGACGCGGCGCGCCGCGCGCCCTTGCTGGAGGGGCTGTCACGCAACCTGCGCCAGCAGGCGGCCTGCGTGGCGGAGGGGGACATCGACGGGCTGCAGGCGCTGGACCTGGCGTTTCACCGGCTGCAGTACGAGGCGGCGGGCGTGGGGCCGCTGTGGGCGCTGGTGCGCAGACAGGCGGTGCACATCGACCGGCTGCGGCGGCTGAACCTGCCGCAGGTGGGCAAGGCGCAATCCGTGGTGGCTGACCACCAGCGGATCCTCCAGGCGCTAGTGGCGGGGGATGCGGAGGCGGCGCGGGAGGCGCTGCGGGAGCACCTGAGCGGGACGCTGGCGTTCATCGAGGATGTGCGGGTGTGCAATCCGGATTACCTGGCGGCTTGATCGGGGGCAGGGGCGTGGGGACAGGGATGCGGTCTTCCATTCATATCGTGGATGTCGACAGGACGGAGACCTGGACGCGGTATCGCAAGGGGCTGTGCGATACCTGCGCGGCGAACTGCTGCACGATGCCGGTGGAGGTGCGGCTGGCGGACCTGGTGCGGCTGGGGGTGGTGGATCCTTTTGAAGCAGAGCATGAAGCGCCGAAGCAGATTGCGAAGCGGTTGATGAAGTCGGGGGTGGTGGGGCACTTCAACTTCAAGAACGAGATCTTCACGCTGGGGAGGAGGGCGAATGGGGATTGCGGGTTTTTGGATGCGGGGAGCCGGCGGTGTACGGTGTATGAGGTGAGGCCGCAGACGTGCAGGTTGCATCCGCAGGTGGGGCCGAGGGCGGGGTACTGTCCCTATGGGCAGCGCGCCACCTTCACTCCAGGGTGATTAGGTTCTGAGTGCGTCACGCTGGTGAGACCGTCATGCCCGAATACTGGCTCTTCCACTTGTAGTAGGTCGGCTCGCTCACACCGTGCTTGCGACACGTCTCGCCGACCTTGGCGCCCAGCTCGACCTCCTTGAGGATCGCGACGATCTGGCTTTCACTGAATCTCGATTTCTTCACGTAGGAACTCCGTTCGTTGGAATTCTCTACTTCCGGCTGGCTCAAGATTTCGAGGTGGCTTCAGGGTCGATTCACTGATCCACCGCCGTACACCGTGGAAAACGAAGGAATCGGTCGAACTGGCAAGCTGGAATTGAGTCTCCTGGTTCAGCCATCACCGGCTGCTCGAACCCATTGGCTACATTCCCCCGGCTGAGGCTGAGGCAAACTACTGCCGGTAACTAGCCAATCGCTGCCTGACTTAAACCAACCGGACTCCACGAAACCCGGGGCGGTTCAGACTGATAATACTAGGTTGTCCCGTGAAACATATTTCTTGTGACCCATCATGATTCAAGCGAGACCAGTGATTCTTTGTGGGGGCTCTGGAACTCGACTCTGGCCGCTTTCGCGATCGGGCTTCCCAAAACAGTTTCTTTGTTTGACTGGAAAAGAAAGTCTCTTCCAAGGCGCGGTAAACCGGTTGATGGGGCTTTCAGGCGACGGTGTCAATGTCTGCTCACCCTTTATCGTCACCAATGAAGAGCATCGATTTTTAGCGATTGAGCAGTTGCGTGAACTCATCATTGAGCCGGGCGCAGTCCTGTTGGAGCCCGTGCCTCGAAACACCGCGCCCGCCCTCACGCTAGCGGCCCTGGCTGCTGTCGAAAAGGGTGAAGATCCCGTGCTGGTCGTTACGCCCGCAGACCAAACCGTGGCCGATACGGCAGCTTTCAATCGCGCCATGCATGACGCCATTGTTAAAGCGGCCGATGGCGAAATCGTGATCCTCGGTGTCACTCCTGACCGCCCCGAAACGGGTTATGGCTACATCCAGGCTGTTGTTGCGTCCACGCCCACCTTGAGGGTCGAGCGATTTGTCGAGAAGCCCGATGAGCCCACCGCCAAGAAGTACTTGGCAGAGGGTGGTTATTACTGGAACGCAGGCATGTTCGTGCTCAGGGCTTCTGTTTGGCTTCAGGCCATCGAAAGCTTCCGGTCCGGCATCGCAGTCGCCACCCGCACCGCTTGGGCTCAGCGCAGCAGCGATGTGGCCTTTGTGCGTCCAGGCAAAGCCGAGTTTGCCGCCATACCCAGTGAGTCCATCGACTACGCCGTCATGGAGGGATGCCCTGGCAGTTCCTTCGCCATCCGCATGGCCCCGCTCGATGCAGGCTGGAGCGACCTTGGCGCCTGGGACGCCGTGTGGAGCGTATTGCCCAAAGATCCACACGGAAACGCTCACGTCGGCGATGTGCTGACGACCGATAGCCGCAACACCCTGGCGCATGCCACCAGCCGCCTGGTAGCCCTGGTGGGCGTACAGAATCTGGTGGTGGTGGAAACCCCAGATGCGGTGCTGGTGGCCGACCGGACACGCAGCCAGGATGTGAAACACATCGTCAACACCTTGCAGCAGCAAAAGCGCGAAGAGCACACCTTGCACCGAAAGGTCCATCGCCCCTGGGGCTGGTACGACAGCATCGACGAAGGGGGACGCTTCAAGGTCAAGCGCATCCAGGTCAAGCCCGGTGCCAGCCTCAGCCTGCAAAAGCACCACCACCGGGCCGAGCACTGGGTAGTCGTCAGCGGCACGGCAGAAATCACCTGCGGCGACAAGAAACTGTTGCTGACCGAAAACAAGTCCACCTACATCCCGTTGGGTGAGGTGCACCGCCTCGCCAACCCGGGCAAGGTCCCGCTGGAGATCATAGAGGTGCAGTCGGGCAGCTATCTGGGCGAAGACGACATTGTGCGTTTTGAAGACAGCTATGGACGCAAATGACCAGACGAGAAAAGACATGACGCAGAAAGTTGCCCTCATCACTGGCATCACTGGCCAAGATGGTTCTTATCTGGCCGAGTTCCTGCTGGCCAAAGGTTATGTAGTGCATGGCATCAAGCGCCGTGCCAGCCTGTTCAATACGGCTCGGGTCGATCACCTCTACCAGGACCCGCACATCAATCATCGCAACTTCGTGCTGCACTATGGCGACCTGACCGATACCAGCAACTTGGTGCGCATCATGCAGCAGGTGCAGCCTGACGAGGTCTACAACCTGGGGGCCCAGAGCCACGTGGCCGTCAGCTTCGAAAGCCCAGAGTACACGGCCGACGTGGATGCCATCGGCAGCCTGCGACTGCTGGAGGCTATCCGTATCCTGGGTCTGGAGAAGAAAACCCGCTTTTATCAGGCCAGCACCTCCGAGCTGTACGGTTTGGTGCAGGAAATACCGCAAAGGGAAAGTACGCCTTTTTACCCGCGCAGCCCCTACGGTGTGGCAAAGCTCTACGCCTACTGGATCACGGTGAATTACCGCGAGGCCTACGGCATTTATGCATGCAACGGCATCCTCTTCAACCATGAAAGCCCGCGCCGAGGCGAAACGTTTGTCACCCGCAAGATCACTCGCGGCCTGTGCAACATCGCCCTGGGGCTCGAAGAATGTCTTTACATGGGCAATATGGACGCGCTGCGCGACTGGGGTCACGCCAAGGACTACGTGCGCATGCAGTGGATGATGCTGCAGCAGGATGTGCCGAGAGACTACGTCATCGCCACCGGCGTGCAATACACCGTACGCCAATTCATCGAAAAGAGCGCGGCCCAGCTGGGCCTGACCCTTCGCTTCGAAGGCCGAGGCGTTGACGAGGTGGCGGTGGTCGCTGCCATCGATGGCAATATGGCGCCAGCGCTTAAGGTCGGTGATATCGTCGTGCGAGTCGACCCCCATTACTTCCGGCCCGCCGAAGTGGAAACCTTGTTGGGTGACCCCAGTCTGGCCAAGCACGACTTGGGATGGATCCCGCAAATAAGCTTGGACGAAATGGTGCAGGAAATGGTGGTCCATGACCTGGAGCAGGCGCGCCAGCATGCCATGCTCCAGCAGCATGGCTATTCAGTGCGGGTGAGCAAGGAAAAATGAGCGTCGCCCTGCATCAGGATAAGATTTACGTTGCAGGCCATCGCGGAATGGTGGGGGGCGCCATCGTGCGTACCCTGTTGGCGCAAGGTGTCGATTCCAGTCGAATCATCACCCGAACTCACGCTGAACTGGATCTCATTGATCAACGTTCCGTCCAGGAGTTTTTCGCCAAGGAAAAGCCAGATCAAGTTTACCTCGCTGCAGCCAAGGTAGGTGGTATCCGTGCCAACAATACATATCCTGCGGAATTCATCTATGAAAATCTGATGGTGCAGGTGAATGTCATTCAGGCGGCTCACCAGAACGGTGTGCAAAAACTGCTCTCACTTGGTTCTAGTTGCATCTATCCTCGGCTAGCGCCACAACCCATGGCCGAAGATGCTTTGCTGACGGGAACTCTGGAGCCGACCAACGAACCCTATGCGGTGGCCAAGATCGCCGGTATCAAGCTTTGCGAAAGCTACAACCGGCAGTACGGACGCGATTACCGCAGCGTCATGCCTACCAATCTCTATGGACCGGGCGACAACTACCACTCCGAGAACAGCCACGTCATTCCCGCCTTGCTTCGTCGATTTCACGAGGCCAAACAAAGTAATGCACCTGAGGTAGTCATCTGGGGCAGTGGTACCCCTCGGCGCGAGTTTCTTTATGTCGACGACATGGCGGTCGCCAGCGTTTTTGTCATGAACCTTTCCACCGATTTCTACCAAGCGCAAGTGCGGCCACAACTCAGCCACATCAACGTGGGGTATGGCGCGGATGTGACCATTGCGGATCTGGCGCAGACGATTGCGCGGGTGGTGGGTTACGAAGGGCGCGTCAGTTTTGACGCAAGCAAGCCCGATGGTGCACCACGTAAATTGATGGACTCCTCGCTACTCAATGCCATGGGCTGGCGGCCCAGCGTCAGTCTTGAAGAAGGGTTGGCGCGGGCCTACGCAGAATACGCCAGACTGAAAGCAAGCTCGCAGATCAGCAACGCGCTCAGGGAGGGTTAAGGGTGAAGATTGCGGTTGCAGGTATCGGTTATGTAGGGCTCTCCAATGCCGTTCTATTGGCCCAGAACCACGAGGTGATTGCTCTGGATCGGAATCCAGAGAAAGTTGCATTGCTTAATGCTAGACAGTCGCCGATCATCGACTCGCAAGTTTCCGACTATCTGGCCAATAAGCCTCTGAATCTGCGTGCCACCCTGGACGCCAGCGTCGCGTTTGAGGGGGCGGATCTTGTCATCGTGGCCACGCCGACAGATTACGATCCAGAGACCAACTACTTCAACACCCGCTCCGTCGAGGTCGTCGTCAAGCAGATTCTGGGCATCAATCCACGAGCCCTCATCGTGATCAAGTCCACCGTGCCCGTCGGTTACACCGAAAAAATCAGCAGGGAACTTGAAACATCAAACATCATTTTCTCGCCTGAGTTCTTGCGGGAAGGGTATGCGCTTCACGATAACCTGAATCCATCGAGGATCATCGTCGGTGACAGGACCGGCCGAGGCGAGGTCGTTGCCAATTTGCTCCTCGAAGGCGCAATCAGGAAAGATGTGCCTGTGCTACTCACCGGATCCAGTGAGGCCGAGGCCGTCAAGTTGTTTTCCAATACCTACTTGGCCATGCGTGTCGCCTATTTCAACGAACTCGATTCGTATGCGATCTTCCATGGATTGGATCCGCGCCAGATCATTCAGGGGGTCGGGTTGGATCCGCGTATCGGCAATCACTACAACAACCCTTCATTCGGTTATGGTGGATATTGCCTGCCCAAGGATACAAAGCAGCTGCTGGCCAATTACCAAGATATCCCGCAAAACCTGATCCGTGCAATTGTCGAGTCCAATTCAACCCGCAAGGACTTTATTGCAGACAGCGTCATCCGTTTGAATCCGTCCGTGGTGGGTATCTATCGCCTGATCATGAAATCCAACTCTGACAATTTCAGGTCATCGTCGATTCAGGGCATCATGAAGCGGATCAAGGCCAAGGGCATCGAAGTTATTGTCTACGAGCCATCGCTTACCCAGTCCACCTTTTTTAGTTCGCGCGTGATCACGGACCTCGATGCATTCAAGCAGGAGGCAGACATCATCATTGCCAACCGCAAGACCCCTGCGTTGAGCGATGTGGAAGACAAGGTCTATACGCGTGACCTGTTCGGAACCGATTGAAGATTGAGTATTGAACATGAAAATTCTTGTTACTGGTTCTGCGGGTTTTATCGGATCCACGCTTGCCTTGCGTCTGCTGGAGCGAGGTGACACGGTCATCGGCCTGGACAATCACAACGATTACTACGATCCGGCCCTGAAAGAGGCGCGGCTCGTGCGCTTGCTGCGTCACCCTGGTTACACCCACCTGCGACGGGACATCTCGGACGGAGTGGCTGTTCAGGAGGTGTTTGCGCAGCACCGACCCCAGCGGGTGGTCAATCTGGCGGCGCAGGCTGGCGTGCGCTACTCCATTGAGAATCCGCTCGCGTACATTCAAAGCAATATCGTCGGTTTTGCTCATATCCTGGAAGGCTGTCGGCACCATGGGGTTGAGCACTTGGTGTATGCCAGCAGTTCCAGCGTGTATGGGGCCAATACCCAGATGCCTTTTTCCATCCACCAGAATGTGGATCATCCGCTGAGCTTGTACGCCGCCAGCAAGAAATCCAATGAGCTGATGGCACACACGTACAGCCACCTGTACGGTCTGCCGACCACTGGCTTGCGCTTCTTCACGGTCTATGGTCCATGGGGCCGCCCGGACATGGCCTTGTTCAAGTTCACGCGGGCCATCATGGCAGGAGAGCCCATTCAGGTTTTCAACTACGGCAAGCATCGTCGCGATTTCACCTATGTGGATGACATCGTCGAAGGTGTCATTCGCGTGCTGGATCGACCCGCTCCGGGCAACCCCGACTGGAGTGGCGCCCAGCCCGATCCCGCCAGTAGCACGGCACCCTGGCGGGTCTACAACATAGGAAACAACAAGCCGGTCGAGTTGCTTGACTACATTGCTGCCATCGAAGCAGCACTGGGGCGCCAAGCCGTCAAGGAGTTGCTGCCGCTGCAGGCGGGCGATGTTCCCGACACGTACGCGAACGTGGACGATCTCGTTTCAGAATTCCAGTACCGCCCGACCACCTCCGTTGCTCAGGGCATCAGTCATTTTGTTGCCTGGTACCGGGATTACTACAAGGTATGAGGGGCTGATACATGCAATTGGCTGATATCCGGCTGGCCATCATTGGGCTGGGCTATGTGGGTTTGCCGTTGGCTGTCGAGTTCGGACGCAAACGTTCCGTCGTCGGATTCGACATTCACACCGTGCGGATTGCAGATCTGCAGGCAGGCAGGGATCACACCCTTGAAACCACTCCTGAAGAGCTGGCAGAGGCAGGCAAGCTGAGATTTACATCCGATCCAGCGGCGTTGAAGGACTGCAACTGCTTTATCGTGACTGTCCCGACTCCGATCGATGAACACAAACGTCCCGATCTGACACCGTTGATCAGGGCTAGCGAGACTGTCGGTCGTGTACTCAAGCCGGGAGCGATCGTGATTTACGAATCGACCGTCTACCCCGGCGCCACCGAAGAAGATTGCGTGCCCGTCCTGGAGCGCTTCTCCGGTCTGAAGTACAACCGGGACTTCTTCTGTGGCTACAGCCCCGAGCGCATCAACCCTGGCGACAAGGAGCACCGTGTCTCCACCATCAAGAAGGTGACTTCCGGATCCACGCCGGAAGTGGCGCACTTGGTGGATGCACTCTACAGCGAGATTGTGACCGCCGGAACCCACCGAGCCGAGAGTATCAAGGTGGCCGAGGCTGCCAAAGTGATCGAGAACACCCAGCGTGATGTCAATATCGCCTTGATCAACGAACTCGCGCTGATTTTTAACAAGATGCAGATTGACACGGAAGCTGTGCTCAGGGCGGCTGGGAGCAAGTGGAACTTTCTTCCTTTCCGCCCCGGACTGGTGGGAGGGCACTGCATTGGTGTTGATCCGTATTACCTGACCCATAAAGCGCAGGCTATCGGTTATCACCCGGAGATCATCCTGGCAGGTCGCCGGCTCAACGACAGCATGGGGTTCTACGTTGTGTCGCAGCTTGTCAAAGCCATGACCCGCAGGCGCATCCAGGTTGACGGTGCTCGTGTCTTGATCATGGGCCTTGCTTTCAAGGAAAACTGTCCGGACATCCGCAACACTCGCGTCGTCGATGTCGTTGAGGAACTAAAGGAATACAACTGCGACGTGGATGTGTACGATCCTTGGGTCTCGGCGGGCGAGGCCCGAGCAGAGTACGGACTGGAGCTGGTGGAGCGTCCGCAGCTGAATCAATACGATGCCATCCTTGTTGCCGTGGCTCACCATCAGTTCAAAGAGCTGGGCGCACAGAACGTGAGACGCTGGGGCAAGCAGCAGCACGTGCTCTATGACCTGAAGTATGTCTTTTCGGTGGATCAGACCGACATCCGCCTCTAAGACAGGCGGAAACCAAGTTTCCTAGATTTAGTTATTTGACTGGAGAACCTGAGATGAACAAAGCTCCGAGCCACGATTTGGCCAACGGACACCTGGAGACTTGCCAGATTTGTGGTGCTGGAGACTTGATTCACGTGATCAACCTCGGGCATCACGCGCCTTGTGATTCCCTTCTTTGGCCCAGGCAGTTGACGGGACCCGAGCGTACTTATCCGTTGAACCTGGTTCGGTGTCCGGATTGTGGATTGGTGCAGATTGACTACGTCGTCCCTGCAGAGGAGCTCTTCTTCCCGGACTATCCCTACCGCAGCGGTATCACGTCGACGCTGGTGGGCAACCTGAAGTCGACCGGGCCCACCATCATGAAGCGATTTGGGATTGCGCCGGGCAAGCTGGCCATAGATATCGGCTCCAATGACGGCACGCTTCTTAGCGGCTTCAAAGAAGCGGGCATGAAAGTACTCGGTGTCGAACCCACCAATATTGCCCATATCGCGAACGAGAGCGGCATAGAGACTGTTCAAGCCTTTTTTGGTGAGGATGTGGCCACCCGCATCGTTGCCAGCCATGGCCAGGCCGAGGTCGTGACGGCGGCAAACATGTTTGCCCACGTTTCGATGCTGGGAGGATTGATCCGTGGGGTGGAGAAGCTGCTCGTGGACGATGGTGTCTTTGTGACAGAGTCGCACTACTTGATGGACTTGATTGATACGGTCCAGTATGACTCGATCTATCACGAGCACTTGAAGTATTACTCCGTCAAGTCGATTGTTCGTCTCTTCAGCTACTACGACTTCACAGTGGTAGACATCGACCGTATCCCCAACTACGGTGGTTCGATCCGGGTCTATGCGAAGAAAGGAAAGAATCATGCGGTTGGAGCATCCGTCACGGAGCTGCTCAAGGAGGAGGAACGTCGCGGCCTCCACGACGGAGCCATCTATGCCGACTTCGCCGACAGAATCAGAAAATCCAAAAGACAGCTTCAGAAGCTGCTCGTGGAAGCTCTGGATCGAGGTGAACGCGTGGTGGGCATTGGTTCACCAGGGCGTGCTGCCACGCTGTTGAGCTACTGCAATATTGACGCCGATACCATGTCCTACATCGCGGAGCAGTCCAGCTCCCTGAAGTTGGGGCTGTTCATGCCGGGATCTCACGTACCTATCATCGACGAGAAAGTCATGCTCGAAGAGCAGCCGGAACTTGCTGTGATCCTTTCCTGGCACTACTGGGAGCCAATCGTCGAGAAGCTGCGCCAGAAGGGGCTCAAATCCAAGATCATTGTTCCGCTGCCTGAAGTTCGTGTTCTGAGCTGAGGTCCCATGAGGTTTGGGGTGATCGGTGGGGGCTTCGGCGTCGAGGTGCATCTGCCAGTTCTGATGAGCATGCCCGGCGTTGACGTCATCGCGGTGGCCGATTCGGGGTCCGGGCGTGCCTTGGCCAAGTTGCCGTCCCGTTCCCTCTATGCGTCTTCCTGGCGGAATCTGCTGGTGGCTCCGGTTGATGCCGTTTGCGTGGTGACGCCACCCCCGAGTCACCTTGAAGTGGTCCTGGCGCTGGTCGGGAGCGGGAAGCACGTCTTGTGCGAGAAGCCATTTGGGATGAGTCCCCAGCAGTCGCGAGAGATGAGTAATGCAACCGCACAGGCCAAGGTGGTGGGCGGGGTGACTTTCCAGTACCGATTCGAGCCCGGGTTTCAGAAGTTGAAGACCCTGCTCGACGCTGATCTCATCGGTGAGTTGCATGCCGTGGATTGCACTTGGTTGACGTCAGGACGTCGTGATCCCCGTGCGCCTTGGACCTGGCGCAACGACGCGGCTCAGGGTGGCGGCGTGATCGGGGCTTTTCTCAGTCATGTTGTGGACCTGATTCACTGGCTGCTTGACGACAGAGTGCAGCAGGTCCGGGCCAGCACGGAGATTCTGGTGCCTCGCCGACCATTGGCGGATGGATCTTGGGCCGATGTATCAGCCGAGGACTCGGTGCAGGTGCATATGACGATGAGATCGGGCCTGACGGCTTCATGCTGTGTCAGCAACTGCCATCCTCAGGCCTCGGGTATGCGAATGGAGCTGACCGGCAGCAAGGGGCGCCTCGTCTATACACACAGGCCGCCCTTTACCTCTGCAACCCAGGAAATCCATCTGTCGCTTGGTCACGCTTTGCCGCAAAGGCTGTTCGGCGCTGAACAGGCGCTGGAGCCGGGGAGCGATACACGGCTGGCTGCTTTGCGCTGTCTGCTGGAGTGTTTCGTCAAACGTGCGCAAGGGCATGACGAGTCTGATCTACCCGACTTTGAGGACGGGTTGGCCATCCAGCAGGTTTTGCATGCGGTACGTCAATCCGCAGCAAACCTGTGCAGCGTTGCATGCTGATGCGTCGAATGGCAAGCGAGGAAGTCTTGTGAGTGATATCGAGTTGGCGACCAGGACGGTGCTTGTCATCACGCTGGGCTATCCACATCCGAAGCGAGGTGCAAGCTCGGTTCTCTTCTACTGGTACCTCGATGCCTTGCGAAAGTCGAGGTTCAAGGTTGAGCATCTGCTGCTGGTGTCGCCGGACGAGGAGTCGGCGCAGGCTGAGAGCGAGTATTTGAATGCCATCGAACCCGGGCCAGCATTCCGCGTACGCGTCGTTGCAGTTCCACGAGTCCGGGATGCCCGGCGATCCGGGCTGAAGCTTCATGCCTGCGAACTGCCTCGCGAGGTCGTTGACCATGTCGCCTCGATTCGTCCTGACGCGACCGTGTGCTTTGACCTCATGGCTGCCGACATGGCCCAGCGAATGAATCTGGGACGCCAGTTGATCTGGCTTGGTGATCTGTCGTTTCAGACCGGAATCTATCACGCCTACTACGATTTCAAAGCGGAACCACGAAAATTCCCCGGGCTGCTTCGTGCTTATCTTACGAGCCTTATGTGGCGCAGGTGCTATCGCAGGGTGCTGCACGGCCAGAAGCATGTCATTGCATCTTCCAACTCTTCGGTCGAGCGTCTAGCTCGACTGGATGTAACTAGCCGCTACTGGTCTTACCCTTGGCCAGGGGAAGAGGCGGGGCCAGACTGGAACGTCCCCCGATACGATCAGCCTACCTTCATCATGTTCGGGACGCTGGCAGCGCTCGGGTCCAGGTCGGCTTTCGATTTTCTGCTGAAGTCGGTTTATCCCTTGTTGATTCAGGCCTGGGGTGCCCGCGGCTTTTCCATCCTTATCGCCGGCATGCGAGAACTGCCGGCTTGGGTGCGGGCCGATATCGAGTTGCGGCCGGAATTCAAGTTCCTGGGTTTTGTTGATGATCTCGGAGCCGAAGTGGCCAGATGCCATGCCGTGCTGGCCCCGATTTCCGTCCCTGTCGGTAACCGCAGCCGGATTGTGACCGCCATGTCCATGGGGGCGCTGGTCATTGCGCATGCCAATACTGCCCTGGGAAATCCAGAGCTGATCTCAGGGGAGAATTGCCTGCTTGCGTCATCGGCGGCAGATTTTGCGGCGCACATGAAACTCGCCCACTCTGACCCAGAGGTCGTGGTGGCTCTGGGCCGCGCGGCCCGGCTGACCTACCTCAGATCGTTTGAGCCCAATGTGGTTTCACAGAGACTCGTGCAGGAGTTGGAGTCTATGCTTTCGCATGTGGGTGAGGCGGAGGCGGAGCCGGAGCGGCCGAAGGCATTCAAAAATTCAAAAGAGGGTCGGAATTGAAAAAGTTGCTGAAGAAATACCTGCCACCGGTGATGCTGGGTGGAGTTCGCAAGATTCGTGACGCATTGCCACTCTGGATGCTGACGCGCAAAGGGCGCTGGATCCGTCGCGAGTACTGGCAGTTCGGGCAGGACCAACGCAGCTTTGTCTTCATGAGCATTGCGCGCTTCCTGCATATCAACCGTCCCGTTCCTGGGTACTACTTCGAGTTTGGCTGCAACGAGGCCAATACCATGAGGAAGGCCTGGGATCATTTCCAGCACCTCTTTGACTTTACCTACGTGGGCTTTGACTCTTTCGAAGGCTTGCCGGAAATCGCCGAGATAGATCGGCAGCCGATCTGGGAGAAGGGCAAGCTGGCTTTTGCCGAGCAACGCTTCATCAAGCGAGTGCGGGGGCATGGCATGCCCGCAGAAAAACTGAAGACGGTCAAGGGCTTCTACGATACAACGCTGACACCTGAGCTCAAGAGTCGCCTGATGCCGACCAAGGCCGCGGTCATCTATATTGACTGCGATCTCTACGCATCAACCGTGCCGGTGCTTGAATGGATCATCGATTTCCTGCAGGTGGGAACCGTCATCGTCTTTGATGACTGGTATTGCTTTCACGGCGATCCGAAGCGGGGCGAGCAGTTGGCCTGGAACGAATTCAGGCAGCGTCATCCGCAACTGCGGTTTTCTGAATTCGTGCGGACCAACGAGGCGGCATCCTTTGTCTATGTGGGCCGTGACTGAGGTCTGGATCCGGGCGGGGCGTGGCATCGGGAGCTTGCACGCTCATGCCTGAAACCACCGTGACCCATCGGCATCTGATTGGCCGGGTCTCCATCAACCTGCTGGCCAACCTGTTGCAAGGGCTGCTTGGGCTTGCGTTGATCCCCATGGCGACCTATGTGCTCGGCCCCGCGGACTATGGGGTCTATGGCATGGCCATTGTGATCGCGGCCCTGGTCGTTGCCGTGTGTGAGACCGGCTCGGCCTATGTGCTGTATGGTCACTACCCAGGGCTTGATACGGCTGGACGCGCAAGCCTGCAATCTACCTTGCTGGTGCTGGCCTTGGCGCTCGGCCTTTTCGCCGCCGGCGTGCTTTTTCTGGCATGGCCGGTCATGACCCGGCATGTCCCCCTGCTATCCGAGTTGACACCGACAGAGATCGGTCTGCTGTGCATCACGATTCCATTGCGCACGAGCTGGGTCATCATGAACCCCATCCTGATCGCGGGCCAGCGCAGCAATTTGCTGGCTGGCAGCGTGGTGTTGCAGGCGATTGTCAATCTGGTAGTCATCCTCGCCTGCCTGTATCTGTTCGACAGTGGGCGTGCTGCGCTGTTCTGGGGGCAGGCGGCGGGTCTCCTGGCATGCCTGGCGCTTCCCCTGGCCCTGCTCGGAGCGTCAGTCTTGGCGCCGCCGAGTTGGCGGTGGTTATTGCAGGTGAGGAAGGTCGCCCTGGGAGCCTGGTGTATGGGCCTGGTCGACAACACCCGCTCCGCCCTCGAAAGTGCACTCATCGCGAGGACGGCCGGCGGTGATGCATTGGGTAACTACAACCACGCCCGTGTCTATCAAGGTTTGATGACGCAAGGAACCAACGCGTTTGCCAATGTCCTATGGCCTATCGCACTCAATGAGGCACGGCTTGCAGATAGTCGTTTCGCGCGGATCCGGCCGTTCTGGGACCTTGTCTATGCGGGCCTGACCTGCATTGGGGTCGGGGCCGTGTTCCTCGGGGATGAAGTGGTGAGCCTGCTGACCCATGGCAAGTTTGTGCAGGCGGGCGCTTGGTTGCCATGGCTCCTGGTGTATGTCTTGCTGCAGAACGCAGGCAAGCCTGCGACGGCCGTGATCTATGCTGCCAAGAAGGGCAATCTCTATTCGATCATTCGAATATCCACCATGCTGGTGGCGATAATGGCGCTGTTGCTTTTGATTCCGCTATACGGAGTTGAGGCTGTCTTGATGGTCGTCGTCGCCGAAATGTTGATGACGCGCGTGTGGCTGACGATGGCCGCCCGGCGTATTGGCGTGGTACCTTTCCAGGACCAGTGGGTTATCGCCGGCTGCCTGTTGACCGCGGCGTGCTGGTATCTGGAGCGGGCTTCCGAGCTGTCGCTCACGCATCGCTTCGCGGCGGTCGCGAGCCTATCTGGCATCGTGATTGTGGCGCTGCTTCTGTCAATGCGTATGAGGCTGGGGCCGGACTGGCGGCATTTCCTGCGTGGCCATAAAGGTCTGAATTCCGAGGGAACACATGTTTAGATGCGCCATCTGTGCTGGCCAAGATGCACACGAACTCCTGCAGATTGACCAGCCAGACCGTTTCGAACAGAGCATAGGCGTCGGTCCGCAGGGCTATGTCCGGCACTGGGTCGAGTGCGAGCAATGTGGTGGTGCCACCAATGTATTGCCGCAAGAGTCCGCCTTGCGTCTCGCCGCCTTGCGTGCCGCCTATTACGAGGTCGATTTCATGGGCTCGGACATCGGCGAGAAGTACCGCCGGGTCATGTCCATGCCCGCAGGACAGTCAGACAATGCAGGGCGTGTGGCCCGCGTGACGGACTTCGTGCGCCGCTGGTCCGGGGAGGCGCCCGCCCGACCCCGGGTCATGGACATAGGCGCAGGCACCGGTGTGTTTCTCTCCCGTCTGGTGGACCAGACGGCAGGGGCTTGGCAGTACCTCGGTGTCGAGCCTGATCCTCGCGCGGCGGCCCATCTGCGGCAACTGGAGAAGTTTGCGGTGGTCGAGGCCATGTACCTCGGCCAGCCCGAACTGCGCGGATTCAACCTCGTGACCCTCAACAAGGTCTTGGAACATATCGAACGGCCTTTGCCCTTCCTGTTGCAGGTCGTCCAGAGCCTGGTGCCGGACGATGGCCTGCTCTATGTCGAGGTACCTGACAAGTTGACGACACGCCTGAGGCCCCCGCAAGACAACATCCTCGGAGCCTTGCACTGTCATTTGTATGACCCTACAAGCCTGGGGCATCTGTTGCGCCGCGCCGGGTTGGAGTTGCTGTGTCTGAACCGCGTCGCCGAGCCCAGCGGCAAGTTGTCGGTTTATGCGTTTGCGGCGCCGGCAGAGAGTGTTATTAAAAAAGGATTGCCTCATGAATGATCAAGGTATCACGATCATTGCCGAGATCGGCTCGGTTCACGATGGCTCCATTGGCAATGCGCTCAAGGCCGTCGAGGCTGCCGCCGCTTGCGGTGCGGATGTGGTCAAGTTCCAGACTCACATTGCCGAAGCAGAGACCTTGGCCAACGCGCCCATGCCTTCGTATTTCAAGGGCGAGCCACGCATGGACTACTTCCGCCGCACGGCCTTCAGCCTGCCGCAGTGGAAGCAGATAGCGCAGCATTGCGTTGAGCATGGTGTACGTTTTCTTTCATCACCGTTCTCGCTGGAAGCCGTGGATCTGCTGGAGGAGGTTGGCGTCGAGCTCTACAAGATCCCCTCGGGCGAGGTCAGCAATGTGCCACTGCTGGATCGGGTTGCGGCGACGGGCAAGAAAGTCTATCTCTCGTCCGGCATGAGTAACTGGGCCGAGCTGGACCAGGCTGTGGCGGCGTTGCGCAAAGGTGGCCCGCTGGTGGTGATGCAATGCTCATCCGCCTATCCCTGCTTGCCTGAGCGCGTCGGCCTCAATGTGATGCTGCAGATGCAGCAGCGCTACGGGCTGCCCGTTGGCCTGTCGGATCACACCCTTGGCCATGCGGCCTGCATTTCCGCCGCTGCTTTGGGCGCCACGGTGGTGGAGAAGCATTTCACCTTCTCGCGTTTGATGTACGGCAGCGACGCGCGGCACAGCATGGAGCCCGACGAGTTCAAGGCCTTCTGCTCCCACGTCAAGGAAGCCGCGATCATCCGTGCGAACCCCGTCGACAAGGACGACCTGCAGGATTACCGCGACATGAAGCGCATCTTCGAGAAAAGCGTGGTGACGGCCAGGGCCGTGCAGGCGGGACAGCCCCTGCAGGCTGCCGACCTCGCCTTCAAGAAGCCTGGCGATGGCATTCCCGCTGCCCGCCACACTGAGTTGCTGGGCCGCCAGGTGCGCCACGCCTTGGCACCCGACCACAAGATTACCTGGGAAGACCTGAAGTGAAGAAGATTTGTGTCGTCATCGGCTCGCGGGCCAATTACAGCAGCATCAAGTCTGCGATGCGTGCCATCCAGAACCACCCGGATCTGGAGCTCCAGCTCATCGTGGGGGCGTCCGCCATTCTGGACCGCTATGGCGCTGTGATCAATCTCATCGAGGAGGATGGGTTCACCGCTTCGGCCCGTGTCCATATGCTGATCGAGGGTGAGACGCCCGCCACCATGGCCAAGTCCACCGGCCTGGGCCTGTTGGAATTGCCAACACTCTTCGAGCAGATGAAGCCCGATGTGGTACTGACGGTGGGTGACCGCTTCGAGACCATGGCCACCACGCTTGCTGCGGCCTATATGAACATTCCGGTGGCCCATACCATGGGCGGTGAAGTGAGCGGGACCATCGATGAGAGCATCCGCCACGCCGTGACCAAGTTTGCCCACATCCATTTCCCGGCGTGTGAAGGTGCGCGCGAACGCATTATCCGCTTGGGCGAACTGCCAAAGCATGTGCACATGGTGGGCTGTCCGCGCATCGACCTCGTGGCCGATATCCTCAACGCACCCGAGATCTCGCTCGAATCCGCGCTGTTCGACAAGGGGGTCGGTGAGAAGCTGAACTTCGACCAGCCTTTTGTGCTGGTGTCCCAGCACCCGGTAACCACCGAGTACGGCGCGGGTGAAGCTCAGATCACGATGACATTGGAAGCGATCCGAGACCTGAACCTGCCGGCCATCGTGCTCTGGCCAAACGCTGACGCGGGCTCGGACGACATCGCCCGCGGCATCCGAAAGTGGCGCGAGCGCAAGCTGGATCAGCACATGCATTTCTTCAAGAACCTTCCGATCGAGACCTATGTGCGCCTGATGCGCAAGACCGCCTGTCTGGTCGGCAATTCCAGCAGCGGCATACGCGAAGGAGCCTTCATTGGCACGCCGGTGGTCAACATCGGGACCCGGCAGACCGCTCGCGACCGCGGCAGCAATGTGATGGATGTGTCCTACAGCAAGGACGAGATCAAGGCGGCCATCGCCCGGCAGGTCAGTCATGGTCCTTACGCCATGGAGCCCATCTATGGCGACGGCCGAGCGGGTCAGCGCATGGCCGACATCCTGTCTACCGAGGTGGTGGATGTACAGAAATGCATCACCTATTGAATCTGGCCGGTTGAGACATGAGTATCGTCGCTGTCATCCCGGCCCGGGGAGGATCCAAGGGGATCCCCCGCAAGAACCTGGTTCGTATCGCCGGCCGGCCGCTGATCGCCTACGCCATTGAGGCCGCGCGCAACGCCGCTTCCGTGGACCGTGTGCTGGTGTCGACAGACGACAGCGAGATTGCCAACGTGGCCGGCGGGCTGGGGGCGGAAGTGCCTTTCCTGCGTCCCGCCGAACTGGCTGACGACACGGCCCCCATGCTGGGGGTACTAAGGCATGCGCTCGCATGGCTGGAGTCCCAGGGAGTGGCTGTGGAAGCACTGGTTCTGCTGCAGCCTACCTCGCCGTTGCGCATGGGCCGGCATGTCGAAGAGGCCATCGCGCTGTTCCGGTCGGCCTCTGCCAGCAGTGTTGTCAGTGTGGTGGAGGTGCCGCATCAGTTCAACCCGGTCTCGGTGATGAAACTGTCTGTTCAGGGAACTCTTGCTCCCTTTCTTGGGGATCAGGCCCTTGTCACTAGGCGGCAGGATAAGCCCAAGGCGTATGCCCGCAACGGCCCGGCGGTGCTGGTCTGCCATCCGCAGACACTTCGTTCGGGCGAACTTTACGGGGCAAGTTGCCGACCCTATGTCATGTCTGAAGATGACTCTCTGGACATTGATACCCCGCGAGACCTGCAACTGGCCGAGCAGGCTTTGCTGGACCGGAGTCGCTGAGTGGAAGCCATGCTGGGGCGTCTCAAGCGCTTGGTCATCGCTTCACCTGGTCTGCGTGCGCCCTTGATGTTGCTGCGCAAGCTTTGGCGCCTCAGGCGTGACCTGGGTGTCATTTTGGCGGACCTTCTCGAAACTCGCCGATCCACCGTCTTTCTGCGACAAGTTGTCAGCGCTCCGACTGGACGGACACTCAACTTGTATGCGCTGGACGATGACTCCATTTACAGCATCAAGCAACTGGCATTTGTGAGCCAGGCGCTGCGTTTGGGGGGCTGGCAGATCCAGGTGGTGCTGCGCAACCGGTCCATGATGATAGGGCGAGCCTATTTTCGGGCTTTCGGCATCCGTCACTTTGTCTATCTGGAGGATCATCGTCTCAATGACGAGGAGCGCGCGCTGTGCCGGCGCAAGGCGCAGGAGTTTCTGGACGGGCCGCTGAGCCTGCAAGGCATCAAGGCCTGGAGCTTCGAGGGCTGCTGGATCGGCCCGCAAATCATCTCGACGCTGTCTCGCATCCGATTTGAAGGCAGTGTGGATTTTCGGCATCCGGAAGTCCGGCGTCGGCTGCAGGAAATGCTGGCGCCTGCGCTGGAGCATGTGCTGAGGGCTCACAAGCTCATCGAGCAGCACGCAGCAGATCTGGCGCTGACCATCGAGGCCAACTACGCCGTGTTCGGTCCTCTGGTCGATGTGGCCATCGGCCGTGGCTCCCATGTGATCCAGATGATCCAGCCGTGGATGGACGACGCACTGACGTTCCGGCGCATGACCCCCGTCACACGACGTGAGCACCCCTCTTCGGTTGCCCGCGAGACGCTCGATCTTCTTGTGCGGCGGCCCTGGACAGACCGAGAACAGCAGGCGCTGGACCAGATGTTCCAGGACCGTTACAGCGGACGCTGGTTCTTGCAAGAGCGCAACCAGCGCAGCACCCGTCGTTACACGTCGGACGAACTGACGCAGCGCTTCCGGCTTGACCCTGCCAAGCCCACGGTGGTGGTGTTTTCGCAAGTCCTGTGGGATGCCAATCTCTTTTATGGTGACGATCTGTTCGAGGATGCGGGCGAGTGGTTTGTCGAAACCGTTCGGGCGGCCTGCGCCAACCCGGCCCTGAACTGGCTCATCAAGCTGCATCCGGCCAATGTGTGGAAACGCAAGTACGAGGGCATCACGCAGGAGTATGCGGAGCGGGTGATGATCGACGAGGCGATTGGCCCGTTGCCACCGCACGTCACGCTCATTGCTGCAGACGACGACATCAGCACGCTTTCTCTGTTCGAGTCCGTCGACTATGGTGTCACCGTGCGCGGTACCTCCGGCATGGAGTTGGTATGTTTCGGCAAGCCTTGCGTCACTGCCGGCACCGGGCGTTACTCGGGGCTAGGCTTCACTTTGGACAGCAAAGATCGCGCGCAGTATCTTGAGCGGTTGGCTCGCCTGCATCTGCAACTGCCTATGAGCGCTGAGGAGTTGAATCGTGCGAAATGGCATGCTTACACTGCGTTCGCGCTCCGGCCTTGGACGATGCGCAGCGCAAAAGCAGAGTTCACCTATCTGGACCAAGGTAGCGCACCGCTCGATCACAACTTGGCGCTAACGGTTGGCTCCTTGCAAGAATTGGAGGCTAACGGCGATCTGAGTGCCTGGGCTGAATGGGCGCAGGGCGAGGCGGTGGACTATATCCACTGGGTCGGATTGGAGGGGGGGAGATGAAGGTTGTACACCTCAGCCATACCGACGGCGGGGCGGGGGCTGGACGGGCCGCTTACCGGATTCATAGTGCCTTACGAAGTCTGGATGTGGACTCGCGCATGCTGGTCAGCCAGAAGCGCTCGGCCGACCCCTCGGTGCAGGCGATGTCTGGCTCTGGCCTCGGGCACTGGCGCGTTCGCGTGGCCGAATACCTGGAGGCCCGAACCGGTCGCGCGCTGGCTCGGGACGCCTCAGTCTTCCTGTCGCCAGCACGTTACGGCCATTTCCGCCCGGCGCGAGCCGCAATGGTGCGCGAAGCCGATGTTGTGGCCCTCTACTGGATCAACGGTGCCTATATCTCGCCGGAGAGTCTTGCGGCAATCAACAAGCCCCTGGTGTGGCGACTGTCCGATGTCTGGCCTTTCACCGGCGGCTGCCACTACCCGGGGACTTGCGAGCGCTTTCAAAGTCAGTGCGGCGAATGCCCCCAACTGCGTCAGCCCGGGCCGGAGGATGCCGCACATCACCTGTGGCTGCGCAAGAAGGACGCATGGCGTGCCCTGGACTTGACGGTGGTCGCCCCAAGCAACTGGATGGCCAGCTTGGCCCGACGCAGCTCGTTGTTTGCGGACCGGCGTGTCGAGGTCATCCCCACTGGCGTCGACCTCGAGCGTTATTGCCCGGGAGACCGCGCCGCTGCCCGGGCCCGCTGGGGCTTGCCGCAGGACCGTCTCCTGATCCTTTTCGGCGCCATGAGTCCGACGGAGGACAAGCGCAAAGGCTACTGGGAGCTCCGACAGGCGCTGGAGGTTGTGGCCCAGAGCCCGTTAGCGTCGCGCATCCAGGTGGTGGTCTTTGGTAGCGACCAGCTCCTGCCGGCTGATTTGCTGCCCATACCTGTCGTGTCCTTGGGGCGTTTGCACGGTGACGAGGCCCTGTCAGCGGCTTACAACTGCGCTGATGTCGTGGTCGTACCTTCCCTGGAGGACAATCTGCCCAATGTTGCGCTGGAAGCCATCGCCTGCGGGGCGCCGGTGGTGGCGTTCGATGTTTGCGGGATGCCGGACATTGCGCTAGACGGCTGGAACGGACGCCTGGTTGCCAAGGGCGATTCAGCCAGTTTGGGCCGCGCTATTCTGGAAATTTTGTCGGATGGCCAGTTGTTGTCGGCGATGCGCTCTAACGCCCGCAATCATTCCGAGAAAAATTTCTCTTTGTCAGGCCAGGCACGGAGCTATTTGCGTCTCTATGACCAAGTACTCAGGGAGCATCGTCAGCATGTTTAGTAGAGGTCGACCTGCCGATTCGACGGCTGCGCTCATTTCCGTTATCACCGTCGTGCGCAATGGCGCAGATGTCATCGCCGATTGCATCGAGAGCGTACTAGCCCAGCAGATTGAGGGCTTGGAGTACATCATCATCGATGGCGCTTCGACCGATGGGACACTGGAGATCATTCGGCGCTATGGCGACGCCATTTCAGGCTGCATCAGCGAGCCCGATCGCGGCTTGTACGATGCGATGAACAAGGGGCTGGGTCTGGCACGTGGTCGTTACGTCCATTTCCTCAACGCCGACGACCGCTATGTGTCGCCTGAGACCCTGCGTCAGCTCCTGCCAAAGCTGGACGACAACACGGTCTGCTACGGCGCGATGATCTATCAGGAGGTAGATGGTCGGCAGCGCCGTCTCGGTTTACCGTTCTCGTGGGATCGCGAGCTGATCGAGTCGCATGTGCCTCAGCCAACGCTTTTCGTTCCGATTCAGCTTTATCGGGAAGTGGGTGAGTTCAATCTGAATTACAGGATCGCTGCCGATTACGACATGGTGCTGCGTCTAGCCCGACGCTTCCCAATGCGCTTTGTGGATCAGCCTGTCACTTTGATGGTGGCTGGCGGTATCAGTTATACGCATATGGAGCAAACTTTCAAGGAGGCCGCCCGGGTTTCAATCAGTCATGGGCGCCCGGCGCTCGCCGCGCACCTGACTTGTCTGCGCCATCGATTGACCTGGCAGATCGCACGCAGGCTGCCGCGCTCCGTCATCTATGCTGTACGCCGATTGCGAGGCCGACGATGAGTCTTGCTGTGGCGCACGTCATGCGTACCTACGGTGTTCATGGGGGCGAGCTGCAGTTGGCGCAACTTTTTCGTGCATTCGACGCGTCGGAGTTTCGGCATCTGTTCTTTTTCGTCTACCGGGATGACATCTGTCAGCGCCATTTTTCGGCGATTGCGCAATTGCGGACGGAAACGCTCTTGGGTTTTCGGTCCAAGGTCTTTCCTTCGCTGCGCAAGGAAATGCTGCTTCTGCTGTTGCTGCTTCCCATCCTGCAGATCCGCTTGCTTCTGGCGTTGCGCCGGAATCGTTGCCGCATATGCGTTGCCCATGGTGTGCAGGGCGCCATGGTGGCGTGGCTTGCCGCCACGCTCCTGCGCAGCGTGCGCTTCGTGTACGTTCATCGCGGCACAAAATCTGCGCAGGGCAAGCACTACTTGTTCAATTTGCTCTACCGTCCCTTCGATGTGATCGCTGGCGTTTCCCACGCCTCGGCAGATTCGCTGCGGGACCTTGCGCCGGGCAAGCATCTGCTTGCCATCGAGAACGGCATTGACTGGCAGGCGATAGAGCAGGCGCTTGAGCAATGTCCCGCAACGGACGCGAGCGATCGCTTCGCCATAGTCTGCGTCGGCCGCCTGCTGCCAGCCAAGGGCCAGGCCCTGATCCTTGAGTCCTTCGCCGACGTGCGCGCCCAGGTGCCCGGTGCCGAACTCCTTGTCGTTGGCAGCGGGCCGGACGCGGCCTCGTTGCAGGCTCGTGCGCAGCAACTGGGCATCGCCAGCAACGTGCGCTTCCTCGGCGAACGCAAGGACGTCGTCTGTCTGCTGGGCTACAGCCAAGTGTTTGTGCACGCATCAGAATCCGAGGGCCTCAGCAACGCAGTCCTCGAGGCTATGGCGGTCGGGCTGCCCAGCGTCGTGGTCGTCGCGCCTGGCGTTACCGAGTGTCATGTTGAAACAGAAACAGCGTTTGTCGTTTCGCGCTCGCAGGCCGAGCTGAGCGCGCGACTTTTGCTGCTCGCGGCCGATCCCGTACTGCGCGACCGCATGGGCCGGGCGGCGCGAGCCCGAGTGCGCGACCACTATTCGATTGTCGCCAATTGCAAGCGCTACGCCGCACTTTATAAAAAACTCACCTAACCCCAGAACAAGCGAGCTTCTGACATGTGCGGAATTCTTGGCGCCACCGGTGGCATGGCAGCGCGTGCATCGGACGCGGACTTTCTCGACGCGCTCGACCTGATCCGGCATCGCGGCCCGGACGGTGGCTCGGTGTGGAACGCGCCTGCCGTTCGCCTCGGTCACCGTCGCCTCGCCATTATCGATCTGGCCCAGCGCGCAGACCAGCCGATGCGCCAAGGCAAGCTGGCCATCGTATTCAACGGCGAGATATACAACTTCCGTGAGCTGCGTGCCGAACTCAGCGCGCTCGGCCACGCCTTCACAACAAGCTCAGATACCGAAGTCCTGTTGCAGGCATGGCAGCGTTGGGGGCCGGACTCTTTGAAGCGTCTAGAAGGCATGTTTGCCTTCGCCGTGTGGGACGGCGTTCGCGAAAAGCTGTATCTCGCGCGTGACCGCTACGGCGAAAAGCCACTTTTCGTGCACGAAAGTGCCGAAGGCATCGCATTCGCGTCGGAAATGCCGTCGCTGATTCGCTTGGCCGGCGCTTCGCTTGAAGAGAACAGAGCCGCCACAGGACTGTTTTTCTTGTATTCGTACATCCCAGCGCCCCTTGGTGCTTTCCAGGGTGTCTCCCAGCTAGAGCCCGGCTGCTGGATGGAGTGGAGCGCGCAAGCCGGGGTACGCCGGCACCGCTACTACAGCCTGCAGGCAGCAATCGCCATCAGCGCGGCGACGCTGCAACCGTCGTATGAGGAAGCTTGCCTCACGCTGAAGTCGATGCTGCGCAACGCTGTCCGGCAACGCGTGGAAACTGCCGACGTTCCGATTGCCAGTCTGTTGAGCGGCGGAATCGACAGTTCCATCGTTACCATTCTGGCAGCCCAGGCATCAAGCCAACCACTGTCGGTGTATTCGATGGGTTTTCCGGAGGATCCCGGCTTCGACGAAACAGATTTCGCCAAGGCCGTTACAGCGACTTTGCCGAACGTGCGGCACCACATCGTCGAGGCGACGGAAGAACGCGTGCTTGGTTTTGGTGACGCAGTTCTGGACCGGCTTGGTGAACCATACGCCGATGCTTCTATCCTGCCAACTTCTCTGCTGTGTTCACAGATTGAGGAAAAAGTCGCTCTGGGCGGGGATGCTGCCGACGAACTTTTTGCGGGGTATGGTCTTTACCCGGCGATCGTCTCTGGGGCCCGGCTTCCCGGCCCGGTGCGCGGGTTGTTAGGCCTGTTGCCGCGCCATCCCAATCCACCCGCCATACCCAATCAGCATATGCGCGCCGCGGCGCTTTTCCACCGACATTTGCGTGCGACCCCCCTGCAAAGCTACCAAAGCTGGCGCCGCTATGCCGATGTGGACGTGCTCGCCGCAATGGGTGTGGATACTTCGGCTGCGGACGGTTTCGCAGCAACGCTGGAATATACGGGCGGCACTTCACTGCGAGATGTCCAGGCCCTGGACCTGACGTTCAACCTGCCCAATGACATGCTCAAGAAGGTTGACCATGCAGCCATGTTTCACGGTCTTGAGGTCCGTCTGCCATTTCTCGACAGTAATCTTGTGCATTGGGCGCTTGGCCTGCCGGATGAGTACCGCCTCAGCGGCCGCACCCGCAAACGAGTTCTGCGCGATGCTTTCGCCGACGTCCTTCCGGAGATGGTGCTGACTCGCGGAAAGATGGGTTTTCTTTTGCCTATTCGGCGCTGGTTCCGTGACGGAAGATTGCGTGACGAACTGGACGCGATGCTCTGCGAGCAGTCGGTGCTGGACAGAACGGTCTCACGCTCCGTTCTCAGCAACCACGCGGCCGGACGCGCCGACCATTCGGTGCTGCTTTGGTCGATGTACGTTTATCTGCGTTGGCTGGCCAGAGTTCCTGTGTGGACTACTTATCGTGCGTCAGGGATTGGCAAGTGAATAAAGTGGGGCTGCACGGTTTGTCTGACTGGCTCGTCAAACTTCGAGGATGGAATCCTCGTTCTGGGTCGGGCTGGAGTTCAATTCAATCTGCGCATGAAAACGGATTGCATGAATCTCGTTGGGCGTCGCTGCGGTGGTTGTTGGCCGCTTCCTTGTGGCTATTCATGGGGCATGGCATTTTTCTTTTGTCTGCCGTCGTCGAAAATGATTGGATCATCAAGGGTGATGTTGAATTCTGGATCTTCGTAATTCCCCTGGTGGCGATTGGGTTGTCTGATTATCGCGCCTCGCTATTGCTGTCAATTGTTTCTACTCCGTTATTTTATGCGCCATCAGTGCCCCACTTGTTTACCCAAGGTGTTGGCGACTTGTTTGCATTGACGGCAGTCATTTCTTTTTTAATTGAGCATAAGCGGCGAGCGTTTCGGTTGCTGAGAGGGGGTGGGGTTGTTCTGCTATTTATCCCTATTGCATCGTTGGCATCAATTGTTTTTAATTTTCCAGGCTCCGATTCCTTTCGGTGGAATCAGACTAAATATGAAATAGCTGAATTCGCGGGCCTTTCTTTGGCGGTTGCTTACAGCTTATTGCTGGCGTCGGCTTTGCGATGTGAAAGGGATTTTCGGATATTTATTGTTGCGGTATTGATTGCGGTCGCTATATCGGTGGTGCATGGTCTGGTTTCGCTCGGGATGGCGTCTGCGTGTTTGCCCGACTTGGCTGGAACGGTCATGAGTTCGGGTGGGCAAGTCGGTGGCGGTTTTGCCAATCCAAACTACTATGCAAGTTGGCTGTTGATTTTATTGCCGCTTTTTATGTATCAACTAAGTAATGAGCAGGGCGGTTCCTTCAGGCGTTTGGCTATCGCTGTGGCGCTTGGTGGTGTATTGATTTTGCTCCTGCTCACCGTTTCCAGATCGGCGCTGCTTGCTTTGCTGTTTGTTCTTTTCTCTTGGGCAATGATGCTGAAAAGCGGGATTGGCAAACTCAAGATGGCGGCAGTCATTTTGATGCTGGTTACACTGTTCCCCGCGGCGTGGAACTTCCGTTTCGAGGCATGCCGTGAGAATGGCGATCGATCTCTGTTCGATTACGTTTACCACAATAACTCGCTTGCATTTTTGTTCGCAACTGGCGATGATTTTGCTCACTTTCTTCGGGGCAAAACCACTACGCCATTGGTGGAAAATCAAGACTACCCGTCCAGGGAGGGTGTGGCGGAAAATCAGGACCGCCCGTCGAGAATGGAGTTGCTTAAATTTGCATATGGGGCGTGGCAGTCCGCACCTTTTTTTGGAGTTGGGCCAGGAAATCTTTCAGCAATTGTCCATGACCGAACTGGAATCGGAGAGCGAGCTCACAATGTCGCGGCGACCGTTTTGGCGGAGCAGGGGGCTATAGGATTATTGGTCTGGCTTTTAATTTGGTTGGCGATGCTCCGTAGACTTTTTTGTTCCGCATGGGGGGGTGGTCCGTCGCCTCGCCGAGCATGCAGCAAGTATTTATTCCTGGCTTTTCTTTCGGTTACTATTACAAGTCTGTTTGCTGACCAGTATAGGGTTATTTGGTTGTGGCAGTTTGTCGGTTTGGCATTGTCGCCTTATTTTTCTGATGGCGATTATAAATCGGCAGCTTTTGCTGGCGAGACTCAAGGTAAATCAGTTGATGAATAGTCCATTGAATGTCCTGATATGGCACTGGGGCCGTCGCGGCGGCGGGCCACGCTACACGCTTGAGCTTGCGCGTGTGCTGGCGACACGCGACGACATGGATATCCATCTGTCCCTATCGCGCCAGTCCGAGATACATGCCGATTTCGATTGCATCCCGGTGGCCAGCCGCTTCGATGTCGACACCTACGAAAGCGTCGTCCAGTTCGGCCTGCGCAGTCTCCAGCTTCCTTTGATGCGCCAGCGTTTCGCACGCTACATCCGGGAGAAGAAGATCGACGTCGTGTTCTGCACGATGGATCATCTGTGGAATGCCTACATGACGGGCGTCATCCGCGATTCCGGTGCCACGTACCTGCTGACCGTCCATGACGCCACCCGTCATCCCGGCGAAGACCAGGGCTGGCGGCGCTGGCTCCTGCGGCGTGACATCAACGCGTCGGATTCGGCGCTGGTTCTGACCCGTTCGGTCGGCGAATCGCTGCGAGACAGATATCGCTATCCTGCTGACCGCGTCTTCCTGTCCGCGCACGGCCATTTCGGTGATGGCAACGCCGAGATCGAACCGCGCACGCTGCCGACCGAACGACCGGTGCGCTTGTTGTTCTTCGGCCGCATCCTTGAGTACAAGGGACTCGACCTGATGCTGGAGGCGCTGTTGCTGCTGCGGCGCGAGTTTCCGACGCTTCAGCTGGAGGTCTGGGGCAGCGGCGACATCGCGCCCTACCGGGCCGAGCTCGATGCGGTCGGCGATGTGCGTGTGGAAAATCGCTGGATCGAAGAGGCCGAAATTCCCGGCATTTTCGCGAGCACCGATCTAGGCGTATTGCCCTATCGCGAAGCCAGCCAGTCTGGCGTCGTGGCCACCGCATTTGCCGTCGGCATGCCCTGCGTCGCGACGCCCATTCCCGGCCTGTGCGAACAGGTCGAGGACGGCGTAACGGGCATCATTTCCTCCGGTTTTGGTCCCGCCGAATACGCGGAGGCGATTGCCAGGGTTCTGCGTGATCCGGCGTTTTATGCGCGCTTGTCGCAGAACTGCATCACCGCAGCCAGGACGACGCTGAGCTGGGAAACGATCAGCCAGTCGGTGGCCGATGCGCTGCACGGTGCGCATGTCAAGGGAACGCGCGAAGGGGCCCGCTGATCATGTGCGGAATCGCAGGAGTCGCAACGCTCGGGCAAGGCATCGATCCAGGTCGGCTCGATCGCATGCGCGATGCCTTGACCCATCGCGGGCCGGACGGCGCCGGCAGCTGGATTTCCGATGACGGCCGGATCGGTTTGGCGCATTGTCGCCTTTCTATTCTCGATCTGTCCGAGGCTGGCGCCCAGCCCATGCATTCGGCGTCCGGCCGCTACAGCATCACGTTCAATGGCGAGATCTACAACTTCCGCGACCTGCGTAAGGAGCTGGAGGCCGCCGGCATGTGTTTTGTCGGTCATTCCGACACCGAGGTCATCCTCGGCGCCTGCGAGCGCTGGGGGGTGGTCGAGGCACTGCCGCGCCTGGCTGGCATGTTCGCCTTTGCGATCTGGGATGCGCAGGACGACGTGTTGTACCTGGCGCGTGATCGCGTTGGAATAAAGCCGTTTTACTACAGCCACCATCGCGGCGAACTCAGCTTCGCATCAGAACTGCGCCCGCTGGTGAACTGGCGAGGGGAGTTGCCGCCGATCTCCAGGCGCGGGCTCAACGAGTATCTGCGCCTGGGCTACGTTCCTTGTCCGCTGAGCATTTTCGAGGGCATCAGGAAGTTGCCGCCGGGAACCTGCATGACCTGGCGCGCAGGACAGTTGTCGGAACCTCGCGCCTTTTGGACGTACGAGCAGGCCGTGGCTCGCGGTCGGGCCAATGCGTTTGTCGACGAGCGCACCGCGCTCGCCGAAATCGAGCAGGTCCTGAAGACCAGTGTCGCCCGCCACATGGTGTCGGACGTACCGCTCGGCGCCTTCCTCTCCGGCGGCATCGATTCGAGCACCGTGGTGGCGTTGATGCAGGCGCAGAGCGGCCGTCCCATCAAGACGTTTTCCATCGGTTTCAGTGACGCGGCGTACGATGAGGCCCAGCACGCGGCTCGCGTCGCAGCGCATCTCGGTACCGACCATACCGAGCTGTACGTGACCGACGCCGATGCTCGTGCCGTCATCCCCTGCCTGCCGGACGCCTACGACGAACCGTTCGCCGACGTCTCGCAGATTCCCACTCTTCTTGTGTCGCAACTTGCCCGCGGCCAGGTGACGGTGGCATTGTCCGGCGACGGCGGAGACGAACTGTTCGCCGGCTACAACCGCTATATCTTCGTCTCGAGATTTTGGCGCAAGCTGCAACGCTTGCCGCTCGGTCTGCGGCGCATGGTTGCGGCTTGCCTGCGCTATCCGAGTGTGCCGCGCTGGGACGCCCTCTTCGATGCCGCTGGTCCTCTGCTGCCGCAGTCGCTGCGGCCGAGCTTGCCGGGCCAGAAGATGCACAAGGTCGGCGCCATCCTGCCGGCTTCGTCCCTGCTCGAGCTGCACAGCTGCCTGGTGGCCCAGTGGGCGACGCCGCAGGTGGCCTTGAGCCCTGACTGGCGCGCTGGCGTTTCGCTGTGGCAGGAGCAGTTGCATGAAGATTCCGAGCTGACGCCGGCGATGCAGCAGGCCGTGTGGGATGCGCAGACTTACATGGTCGACGACATCCTGACCAAGGTCGATCGCGCCAGCATGCGAGTCGGCCTCGAGGCGCGCGTGCCGTTGCTCGACCATACCGTCATCGAAACCGCATGGCGGGTGCCGGAAAGCATGAAGCTTCGTGAGGGCCACGGAAAATGGCTGCTGAAGCAACTGCTCTATCGTTATGTGCCGCAAGCGCTGGTGGATCGTCCCAAAATGGGTTTCGGCGTGCCGATCGATGCTTGGCTGCGCGAAGGCGTCCGCGACTGGGCCGAAACCTATCTCGACGCGCAGCGCCTGCACAACGAAGGTTACCTCGATGCCGACGTGGTTCGTCGGACCTGGGCGCAGCATAAGAAAGGGACCGGCGAGAGCGGCGGCCCGCTCTGGACCATCCTCATGTTCCAGCAGTGGCTGGAACGCTGCAAGCAATGGATATGATTTCCCAACTTCCTTGGTGGGCGAAGCTTTACTCCAAGCTCGTGCTGGCCCGCTTGCCCGTGCCCTACAGCCTCTGGCGCAAACTCAAGCTGTTCCGTCATGGCGAAATGAACGACCCGGCGCGCGCCATTCGCACTTTCGAGGCCTACTACCGTCGTGCGCGCGAGCATGGCGAAATCTCGCCGGGCTTTACTGTGCTCGAACTCGGCCCCGGCGATTCCATCCTGTCCGGACTGGTGGCGCGCAGCATGGGCGCGAGCCGCGCTTGGCTTGTTGATGCCGGCGCCTTCGCTGACACCAACGTCGCGTCGTGTCACCGCACGGTGACGATGCTCCGGCAGGCGGGGCATGCCGACCTGGGCCTGGACGACGCAACCGGCGTCGATGAAATACTCAAGCGGGCCAACGTGACCTATCTCACTGGTGGCACCGCTTCGCTGGACGAGATTCCGGATGCCAGCATTGATTTTTTCTGGTCGCAGGTAGTGCTGGAACATGTGCCGCACGAAGAATTCCCCGAGTTCCTGCGCCAGTTGCGACGCATTGTGAAGCCCCAAGGCATCGGCGTGCACAGCGTGGATTTTCGCGATCATCTGAGCAATGCGCTCAACAATCTGCGCTTCTCACACGAAACTTGGGAAGGAAGGGTCTTTCGCAACAGCGGCTTCTATACCAACCGCATTCGCCCCGGCGCCATGCTCGCGATGTTCAAGGAAGCAGGTTTTGACGTGGAAGTCGTCGCCGAAACCAATTGGCCGGAAATTCCGACCCCACGCGCCGCGATGGCGATGCCTTTCCGCGAGTTGCCAGACGCCGAGTTGTGCCTGGCCGAGTACGAGGTGCTGCTCCGGCCGCGTTGCTCATGAACGGCAAACCCAAACTGTTGTTCCTAGTCGCCGAGGACTGGTATTTCTGCTCGCATCGACTGCCACTCGCTGCTGCTGCACAGGAGGCGGGGTACGAGGTCAGCGTCGTCACGCGAGTGAGCCGCCATGCAGAGACGATCACTGCAGCCGGCCTGAAGCTGATTCCCCTCAATCGCATGCGTCGTTCAGGTGTGAACCCGTTGCAGGAGCTCGCATCGCTAAGAGAATTGTGGCGTATCTACCGGCGCGAAAAGCCTGACCTGACCCATCACGTGGGTCTCAAGCCAGTGGCCTATGGAAGCCTTATCGCGCACGTGCTGGGCGTACCCGGCATCGTGAACGCGCTCGCCGGACTAGGCTTCGTTTTTTCGTCAGAGCGACTCTTTGCTCGGCTGATGCGGCCTGCCGTCAAGCGAGTGTTTTCGTTCTTGCTAAAGCGCCGGAATTCGCGCGTCATCGTGCAGAACGAGCGTGACTTCGAGGTGCTGACGCAAGCGCTCGGTATCGCTTCGGGCGATGTCAGCCTGATACGCGGCGCGGGGGTGGACTTGCGTCTCTACGGTGACCAGGCGCCCATCATTCAGCCGCCGTTGGTCGTGTTGGTTGCGCGCATGCTCTGGGACAAGGGCGTCGGCGACTTCGTCGAAGCGGCGACCCGCATTCGTCGCATGGGTATTGAGGCCCGCTTTGCGCTGGTGGGCGTTCCCGACCCGGAAAATCCAACCTCAGTGCCGGAACGAGAGCTCCGCAGCTGGCATGAACGCGGCAATGTCGAGTGGTGGGGGTACCGCGCCGACGTTCCCGCCGTTCTGTCGATGGCGAGCATTTCTTGCCTGCCGACTTTCTACGGCGAAGGGGTTCCCAAAGCGTTGATCGAAGCGATGGCCAGCAGTCGCGCCATCGTCACGACCGACATCCCCGGGTGCCGCGAGCTGGTTGCGGAAGGACGAAACGGTATCCTGGTGCCGCCACGCGATGTGCCTGCGTTGTGCGATGCGCTAGTGGCCTTGATTCGAGATCCTGAGCGCTGTCGTCAGATGGGTATAGTCGGTCGGCAGATGGTGGAGCAGTCCCTCTCACTGGATCAGGTACTGAAAGAAACGCTTGCGCTCTATGTGGATCTCGTACCGGCAAAAGAGACGGGGCTATGAGGGTCGCAGTCTCCGGCGCCAACGGATTCGTCGGGCAGGCACTGACCCGGAAACTGGCAACTAGCGGTCATCAAGTGCTGGCGTTGGTGCGAAGACCAGGAGATTTTGCCGAAACCGCCGGCGTTATCCCGGTGGCGTTACCCGATCTTTGCCTTCATGCTGAGTCGCTACTCTCGCGTACGCAGGGAATCGATGTCTTGGTCCATTGTGCGGCTCGTGTGCACGTTCTGAACGACACAAGTTCGGATCGCCTTGCCGAGTTTCGTCGTGTCAACGTCGACGGAACAGCTTACTTGGCGCGCCAGGCAGCGGCAGCAGGCGTGCGTCGCTTTGTCTTTCTGAGTTCCATTAAGGTGCATGGTGAATTCACGGAAGCGGGGCACCCTTTCACCGCAGAAGATGATCCTGCACCTGAGGACCCTTATGGCGTTTCCAAGCATGAAGCAGAGCAGGCTTTGCGCCAGATAGAGGCTGACTCGGGGATGGAGGTGGTGATCATTCGGCCTCCGCTGGTGTACGGTCCCGGTGTCAAGGCGAACTTCGAGTCCATGACGCACTGGCTGTCTCGCGGTGTACCGCTTCCACTGGCCGCTGTGACCCAAAACCGCCGCAGTCTGGTCGCTCTCGACAACTTGGTTGACCTGATCGTGACTTGCTTGAGCCACCCGGCAGCCGCCAACCAGACATTCCTGGTGAGTGACGGTGAAGACCTCTCAACGGCGGATTTGCTCAACCGTATGGGTGCCGCCTTGGGCCACCCCGCTCGACTGTTTTATATGCCCCCTGCGCTTCTGATGCTGGCTGCCCGGGTAGTCCGTAAGCCCAGGATTTACCAGCGACTGTACTGCTCATTGCAACTGGACATCACCAAAACTCGCCACCTGTTGGGCTGGACTCCACCTGTGTCTGTAGATGAAGGACTGCGGCGCGCGGCTGAAGGGGCTCGAGCATGAAGCGCTTGAGAATCGCCCCGGGTTTCCTGGAGACCGATTGGTTTAAGTTACCGAATATCTTCGATTACATTGAGATCTTCAATTGCCGATCGCGCCGCCACAGCCATCTGGTCGGCATCCATCCCGAGGCGTTTGAAACCGCCGTGGCGTCAGGCGAGGCTTTGTCTAGTAGACCAGGGATAGTCCAGTATGATTTGCCGACTTGGAATGTATGAAAAAGTCGGGCGAATTGGTTGGCTCAAGGGCTGTGCATGACAAGTTTCGTGCGGATTCTCTGGTGACTTTGGTCTGTGATTTTTTATTTCAGAGTTACGTGCCCTCGTTGTGGTCTTACCCAGGATCGATCCGTCGCATGAAGCGATTAACTGATCTTTTATTTGGTTCTTTCGCGACACTGAGCCTATTGATACCTATGGTGCTATTGGCCCTCGCTGTTCGCCTTACCTGCCCCGGCCCCATTATCTATTGGTCCGACCGCGTCGGCCGCCACAACCGCATCTTCCGCATGCCCAAGTTCCGCACCATGCGGACCAACGCCCCCGAAGTCGCGTCGCACCTGCTGAACGACCCCGCCGCCTGGCTCACCCCCATCGGCTCTTTCCTCCGTCGCACCTCCCTCGACGAGCTCCCCCAACTCTGGAGCATCCTCAAGGGCGACATGAGCATCGTCGGCCCCCGCCCCGCGCTCTTCAATCAGTACGACCTGATCGAACTGCGCACCCAGCACGGCGTCCACGAACTCACTCCAGGCCTCACCGGCTGGGCCCAGATCAACGGCCGTGACCACCTCGGCATCCCCGAAAAGGTCCGCATGGACGCCGAGTACCTTGCCCGCCAGTCCCTGCGTTTCGACCTCTACATCATCTGGCGCACCTTCCTCATCGTCCTGCGCCGCGCCGGCATTTCCCATTAGGCGGGCACCCATTCGCCCGGCACCTATACCTTTCGGTCTATTTGACCAGCGTCGAGTGTCGCCCGGACGACCAAAATCCTGAATCCCCACGCCCACTTACCCCCTGGCTGCGCTACTATTTGACATCCTTACGCGCATCCCATGGCCAGCAAGAAA
>JACCDU011051768.1_pt1 | contig 34306 bp, 54 predicted proteins | sample 7446081 | NCBI WGS metagenome assembly JACCDU01 (sample SAMN15323447, study PRJNA562643) | freshwater metagenome | isolation source: river surface water | place: USA:Blue River Watershed | collected 2017-08-17
ACCTTTCACCCGATAAGGACATCTGAAGATCTTTAATCTCTCGGGCTGTTTTCAATCCAATACCCTTAATATGATCAGCGATCATTTGGGCGGTAGCTGAATTGATATTTAAACGGTTGTCCGGGGGAAAAGTACGTGGCTCTTCCTGCGCAGCTTTATCTTTTACTTGAAGCGTCTTTACCGTTTTGGTTGCAGCTTCATCAGGTGTAAGTTCTGTTTTGTAAGCGGTATAAAGGCGACCGTCCTGATCTTCGACCATGAACCAATCGCCGTTATCCCATTCGCTTACAATCTTGACTCTTGCACCTGTTTTTTTGTGCTGATAAAGCATTGCTGCAGTGGTTGACATAAGACCAGTTTGTTACTGGTCTTAGTTTAACCTAATCAGCTAACGGTGCGGCCCAGGAGGTAACCGTCGATGTCTTCGTAGCCAGCGGCTTCATCTGGTTGCAGGTAGCACACTTCAACCACGAAGTAACCAGTACGGCCGGCAGAGGCATCACCACTGGAGATATACCAACCACCAGAAGTGGAGGTAGCGGTTTGCGATTCGCGAGCCTGGACGGTGTAGGTGGTGGCAGCGGTGACTTGCTTATACACATTGGCAACGCCCACGCCAGCAGCACCAGTAGCGGTCAGGAAAGGCTGAGCGCTATAGGCTGCGGTACCAGCGGTGAAGAAAACTTCGCCAGGCTGGGAGCCAGAAACGGTAGAGGTCAGGTTGGCTTGTGCCACGGCCTCACCAGCAGTGCCGGTGGAGGTCAGGCCAGGACCAAAGGTGATCACGTTACCGGTAGCGGCATACACACCAGAGGCCACACGACCGTCACCCCAGCCAGAAGCTACGGACACGGTTGCGCGATACACATAAGCAGGGGTGGTGCTGCTGCCAGAGATCACCATGCCGGTGATATCAGGGCGGGTATCATCTTGGCGATAGGGGGAGGGAACGATCACGCTGCCAGAGGCAACGGCGCCCGCACCAGAGGTGGTGGTAACAGCCACGTAACCACGCTGTTGGAAGTAACGATAGCCAGGGATAGCCAACACCGAAGTGGGGCCACCCTTGGAACCGTTATTGGTGCCGTCATCGTTGGTATCGATGTTCTTGTACCAACCGTTCAGAGGCTCTGCCCAGTTACCTGGGAAGATTTTTTTAGCGGACAAATAGGTCATTTATCTTTTCCTATGTTTGGATTTATGTTTTGTTATCAGATAGTGCCGTCGTCGGACACGAAGCTGTAAGCAGTGGTCACGAAGTCCTTGTTCAGGATCTCGAAGCCGGCGTACAGTTGCCAGATCAGGATGATGAAGCGGCTGAAGTCATCGTTGTTGTTGATGAGCACCTGAGCGTTAGGACCGCCGATACCCACACCGATGGACTGAGGACCGAAGAAATAGCCCTGAGCCACTTCCTGAGAGCTGTAGCTGGAACCACCGTTGAAGGAGGCACTCACGTTCTTGGTCGGGAAGTTGGTCGACTCGAAGAACTTCACGCCTTCAAACTGGACACCAGTCGGCATCACAGGCTCACCAGCCAGGAAGTAACCCTGACCAGCTTGGGGACCCATGTAGAAGCTGGCGTTGTTAGGCATCATGGGGTTGCCCATGTACATGCCTTGACCAGGATTGCCAGCGTAGCGGGCGATCTCACGGAAGTCCGAATCACGACGCAGGTGCATCATGAAGGTAGGATCGCAGATGCAACGATACAGACCATCAGCGAAGGTCGGAACGTTACGCTTGCGCAGATCCTTAACAATGGTCAGCAGGTCGGTCTTCACCTGGAACTGCTGAACTTCGTTGCCGTACTCAGTGGTGGAGTAGGAGACACGACCTTGGGAATCCTTGGTCTTGCCGCCAGCGAAGTAGTAACCACCTTGGGTGGTAGAAGCTGCACCATTGGCTTCTGCTTTGGCGAGTTCATCAATGAACACGCGATCACGCCAACGGCGATAGTCGTCAAGCAGCGTCAGGCTACCGATCGACTGGTGGAACATATTCAGGTTACCGCTGTCCAGCAGAAGGCGCTGGGCGGTAATCAGGGTCTCACGCGCAATCTTGAAGGTCGAAGGCTGAGTCGGATCACCCGGGTCTGCAGGACCAGTGTATTCCTTAAGCACCACCAGGACTTTCTCCTTGGTGATGTTACGGCTGTTAGCGGTACCGATGGTCTGATCGGCAATACGCTCACGGCTGTCCTTAGTACCAGGGGTACCCCAGAACTTGTAGCGGTCTAACTGAACAGTTTGACCAGGCTGACGAGTGAAGTCGTGAACAACCACAGGCTCGACCGCCATCTCTGCGATGTACGCAGGGTGGGGACGGTAAAGTTCCGCACCCAGAATCTTTGGAAAATCGTTCTCCTGGTCTCTAGTTTCTTAGAGGGGTGGACTATCTCTTCATCCCTGTGGGATGCCGGACGCTAAATCTGGTATTACGTAACAAGGTCGTGTTACACCCAGTAGTCTCTGCACCTTCCAATCACGTTCTTGATTGGCTTGGCTCAGGATTACCCTCGTCTTTACGTTAGGGCTTCCCTGAATTCATCCGGTTTGCACTCATCGATTGCTCGGTGAGGTGACAACGTTGAGCGTTCAGTTGAGGCGTGTTATGTTTTGGAAACTTGTTCATGAACAAAATGAATCCAAAACTTGTCCCTGGATTTGGTAATCTTTACCTAACAGAAGAAGGAAAGGCTTTTGAAAAACAACTTGATCCCGATAATCAAGAATATTTTCGAGAGATTCCTATTCGTTCAACCAGTGTTTATGACCGCATCTCGGTTCTTGTTGATGGGAAGAGAAAACGTTTTCATCTTCACGTCTTGATGGCTGTTGCCTTTTTAGGATTAGATCTGCGTTCTCATGGAACCAGTAACTTTTCCTTACAGGTTGATCACAAAGATAATAACAAGAGAAATAATCAACTTGACAATCTTGAGATCGTTACCAAACAAGAAAATTTAACAAGAGCCTGGAAGAGCGGTTGTTATAAAAACAATGGCTTTGCCAGTAAAGGAACACCGAAGAAATCTTTGAGAAAGTTTTCTTCAGATGATGTAGCTAAAATCAAAGCTTTAAAAGAGGCTGGTCTTTCTTATAGAAAGATTGCTGAAAAGTTTGACTGTAACCACGGAGCTATTTACCAAATCTTGAAGGGTTACACCTACCAGGATCTGAACTAGCTATCAATAAACACCTTGGTTTATCCTCCAGTGTCGATGTTTTATCGGGTGAAAGATAAAGACATTTACGTCTTATCTAACACAAATTTTAGCAGGTAGTGAACCTTAATTTACCGGTATTGCGTTGATGCATACGGAGTTACACCGTATTTTGCACTTGCGGTGTTGCTAGAGCCAGGGGCTTCTGGATCAATTGCCATGCCTTGCTGGAAACCAGGGACACCCATGGAGCTTGGAATAGCGCCAAGGGCAACTCCACCTAAGCCAGCTGCAGCTGCAGAAGCAGGCATGCCGATTCCAGCGGTAACATTACGAACTAGGCGTTGAGCTTCTGGTGTCACAGCGGCACCTTCAGCGGCTGCAATGATGTCGGCAGCTTTGCCAACTACACGGCTACGTACCTTGGATTCCTCAGGTAATTTCCTACCAATGTCACCAATGATGTTGCCGAGAGGAATCACGGCTTTTTTCTGAGCAACAGCTGCGATATCTGGTGCATAACGCCCAGCTAAACGTGCAGCGCCTAATCCACCTCTAGCACCTAAAGCAGCGGCAAGACCGCCAAGAGCTGCAGTACCAGGATCTTCTCCTTGCGCAGAAAGAGCCCCGCCAACCGCCAGGCCGGCGGCAGCGGGAACTCCGTATGCGAGCAGAGGACGAGTTTGTCCTAACGGTCGCATGTTAATCACTCCATTACAAACAGTTTGTTTGCAACAACTTGAGGCTGAGCCTGATTCAGGAGGCGCCAAGCATTGCTGGGATCTACATCCATTTGTTGCTTAAAGCTGCCCCAGAAATTTTCAGGCTGCTGAGGAGCAGAAGCGGTTGGGGGAGCAGGGAACTGACCAAACATGGGGTTCACTGCTTCAGTGCGATAACCAGGGGTCTCAAGATCCTGCTCACTGTCGTAAACGGGATAAGGACCTTCCGGACCGAAGAACTTCAGCGTGTAATCACTGAGAACATCGGGGTTGGTAAGAATCTCGTTATAAGCCAGATTCTCTTGGTGCTCATTGACAGAGAATGCGGCGTAACCACGGATTACGTCTTGTGCGGTATGGCCCCATGCCACAGCACTATCAAGCATGTTCTCCAGTTGGAGAGCATAGTTATTTAGTACGGCGGGCGCCTCGAGACCGAACGCGTCGATCACTTGGCGACTTTGGTTGCTCCACCCCAGGTAATCCGCCACTTCCGCCAAGGAGGGATTCGAGGAGGTTTGGGAAGAGCTGGGCGAGTAAGCCTGGTTGGCTTGCCAAGTCTGCGTCGCCGATTGTGGCGTAACTTGGGCGCTGGGCAGATTGTAATTGGCCTGGGCGTAAGGACTCGTCGGCGCGGACGGTTGACCCTGGAACGGGGATTGAACCGGGCTGCTCAGCAGGTTCACCACCTTGTTGAATGCCGACTCCCACGGATTGCTGCCCTGCGTCTCCGATTGGGATTGGGGGGCGTACTGAGTAGGGGCGGATTGGTAGCTGGGGCTCGCCTGAGGTACCGCTTGGGGGTAGCTGGTACCCACCTGGTACTGAACCGGAGCCTGGGGTGCCACTTGGTAGCTGCTGGGCGCTGGAGCCACGTAGCTGCTCGGAGCCACCGCTGCCGGAACTTGGCTCGTCTGTGGGATCGATTGGACGGTAGCGTCCTGCATAACTCATCTCCTTTTGTAAAGCTTCTAGTGTTCGATACAGATACGGCGTTAAATCCAATCTTGGATCCGCAGCCATCGGAAGATCCGGTGCTTGCGGGTGAGGGGTCTGCATCATTCCCCCCACTAGGCGAGCAAATTGAGAGTATGCACCCTGCAATTCGTTCACCATCCTGAACGGGAACCCAGATAACATCTCGGCCCGTTCCTCATCCGTCTTAGACGGGAAGAGGTATTTCAGTGCTTCAATGCTATCAACACCTAATTCCTGAAGATTTCGCACGACAATCGAGTTGTTCAATATATCCTGCGTGGAATCTTCATAAACAGGTCCGAGCCAACGCCATAAGACAGTAAGATCACCATCTGGAATTAATCCTATTACGCCTGGTGGAATTTGTTGTGTTTCCACACAAGCAAGCATTAATTTTTTAAGGGTGTCGTTATATTGCTGCAACGCAGCATCATATGCTTTTTTCTGTTCCTCTGTCGCAGAATCATCCAAATCAATTGGTTTTTCAATCTGCGCTGCAGAAGCAAGTGAATTCTTGAACAGTTGTTCTTCTTGATAAATAATTAACTCAAGACAACGGCAGATACCGTGTGTATAAATTGCGTTTGCTTTCTTCTTGGATGTTGCAGCAACTCGACCAAACAAAGATTTATATTCGGTAGCGGTAACGCCTGCCGAAATTGAAAGCTCATCAACGCCACCTAACGCAGTTCTAATCTCTTCTCTGTATTGACGAGCAAAAGCGTTCTGGTCACCAGTGATAGCATCTGGGACAATGTAACCAACTCGGTCGTTTGGTTCCAGGTTTGCAATAATGCGTGGCACTCGGATCTGCCCGTCCATGCTTCTACTGACTGGGTCAGCCTTAAACATTGAACGGCTTAAGGAAGAAGGACTTGTAAAGCCTGAGTTCGCAGCAATGGAGGGACGCTGAATAGCCGTCTCGCCACCAGCCTCCATAAGGTCTGTTTTTGGCCTTGAGGACAGCAGCGTTGGGTTGCCAAAGAAGGTGATATTTTTCCTCATGGTACGCATCAATTCATCATGCGTACAGATATGGTTGGCCATGGCGTCGAACTCGCCAGTGCCTTCTGTAGAGAATCCCTGAGGATTATTTACGATCTCAACACAAGGAATAAAGCCAAGACTATTTTTGAAGGTTTTTGTATCACCTGTCAAAGCATAAGTGGGCATATCAAAAGAAAGCTCACCATCTGAGTGAGTCTCTTCAATTTCTTTTGCCCTGATAGAAAGACGAATATAACGCTTTGCTCCAGGGCTCATTGCTGTTGTCTTGCCCGAAACAATTGATGTACTCAATTGATCGCCAAAACCGTTGCCACGCTTTACTTTATAGCTATAGATGATGATTACTTCATCCAGCTCACCGTCTACGTTGTAATAAGATCTATACTCGTGTTCACGGAAATAGTAAAGACGATAATTTTGTTTTGTGGGTCGAATATAAAATAGACCCTTGCCATCACACAGGAAGTACTCCCAGATAGAATCCAGGCGCGTATCCATCTTGTTGTACTTTAATACGCGATCGAGAAAGTCCTTTCTCTGCGCACCAAAGTTATCTTGTGATGGAAAAAACTCGACACCCTGTCGGATGCCGAACAATTTCATCTGTGCGATATGAGACGCGATGATGCCAGTATCAACAACAATGCTGCTATCTTTTTCAAGATAGGCGTTGATGATTTCCTGAAGCCTGGCTTTAGCGTCCGACATTATTTGCCTTATTTATTACTTAAATGATAACAGCTCAGGAGACGTATTTAGCATCAAAATTGGCTGGTAATTGACCCATTTGAGGACCGCCATAAAACTGAGAATTCGCAAGCAGTGCTCCAGTATTACCAAGGGGTGTCATGTTCGTATTGCCCTGAGCTTGCTGGAAAGGAAAGCTGCCTGTTCTTAGCTGCTCACGCACACGCATGATGTTTTCTTGAAGCTTTTGGCCCTCAGGAGTGCCTTTGTACCGTTCTTGGAAACGGCGTTGAATTTCGGCTTCTGGCATGAAATAGCCGGGGCTGCCCGCAACCAAATTCCCTGGTGCTCCGGGAACGTTGCTCATTCCACCGTAAAACATCTACTTACTTTCTCAATCAATTTATTCTAATCCTCTATAACCTCATAGCCTGCGGCGTCATTAACTTTGGTAAGAACAATGCCTGTTCCACGTACATCCCAATTTAAAATATCGCCTTCTTGCCAGCCTAAATCTTCGATTACCTCATCGGGTAGTTGGATGAACGGATCTCCGTTCTCATCTTCTTGTATTTCAAGAATGTAGCTCATTTTGCTTCAAATAATTTCTCCATTAGCTTATCAAGTTTATTGTTAATTTGATTAAAATTATCATGCATCTGCTGGATTTCGCGGATGAAATCAACCTTGAGAACGTACTCAATGGGTAGCCGTTTTAGATCGTCTTCCAAAACATCAATCCTACGTTTTTGAGATCCAATGTAACTAAAGGCTTGTTGGATCTGATCGTTTTGCCTACCAAGTATTTTACCTGCTACCCAGCTGCCGCCGGTAACGGCTGATACAACGGCAGTCAAACCGATGGCGATATATTCTGGACCCACGAGTCGAATTTTGCTTTTTTCTAATTCTAAAGTTTAGTAATCAAGTTGTAGTTTACCTTTGCGCATAAGACCATTGATTAACCATACTAACGCGTCAACAGTATCATCGTGACTACTGACACCGAAGTTTGTTAACTCTTCAAACATGGCAGTAAAGTTCCGATAACGATTGAAGATAATTTTACGATCTTCAAAAAGACCCATGCAACCTCGGAAGCGCGCAAGTTTATCAGCGCGGAATCCCTTGACAGGGTGCCAGTTCAGGTTGTACAAGCTCTCGTTATTCAAGCAGACACGTTTAAAGTCTGCTTCCAAAGACGCCTGGTACTGTACAGCCTCTGAATAAATGTCACACGTAGAGTAGGTCGGAAAATAATTACCGCTTTCATCTCGACCCAAAATAGACCAATCATTTAACAGTTCTTTCAAAGCGTCAAGCTTTTCGAGGTTGCCCATTACACGCAAGCGGCGGTAATCAATGACATGTATACGATCTTCAATACGGCCGCCCAACACCATAACGGTGTAATCATTCTTTTCTTTTGTGCCAGCAGACAAGTCAACTCCAACTGCAAGACAATCAAACTCAGTAGAAATCTCAGCTTTGACAATAAGTTCTGGAGCCAAGGATAGTTCGTTTTGACGAACCACCTGGTTCATGTACTGAAAAGAAAAAGCAATTGGCGCTTGCCGTTTTTTCTCTTTTAAGTAATCAAGAGACCACATTTCTGGCCAATATGACAACTCATCGCCTGTCTTGGGATCGTTAAGAATTGCTGACAAAACAATCTGCATCCAATTGTTTTGAGGATTGAAGGTTGTGGAGTGAATATCGTCGTGACGGAAGCGAGTGCCAAGGCAGATTGCGCGTGCGCCTTCAAACATAGTTGGCGCAATCACAGCATTCCAGTTTTCCTGCATCTGTTTACGGATGTCTGGATTGGCGATATCAGCCGCAGATTTGATGGCGTCATCAATCATGACCAGATGAGAACGCTTTGAAGTAACCGAGCCTTTTAGACCAGCGGCACACAAAGTAAATTGCTCTTCACCTGTGGTACTAATACCAGCAAACTTATGATCAATTGACCAATACTCATTACTGGTTGCTGTTTTTAAAAGCCGAACTTTTGGAAAAACTTCTTGATATCTTTTGCTTTCAATAATGCGTTTAATTGTTGCGGATTTTGAACGGGCAATATCAACAGTGTAAGAAAGATAAAGAATCTGCAAGGGCATCTTTGCGTGCGTGTGGATGCCTATTGCCCAGGCTGTCAAGAGACCAAGTACTGTCGATTTGGCAGATCCCCGTGGAGCAAGCAAATCAATATTTGGACCAGCGATCCTGATCAAACAACTACTATTTTCTTCTGTTACAAAATGACGATGCCAATGTTTATGGTGCTCAGCCGGTGGCTTATTTGCTACATACTCACAGAAAAAACCAAAGTCTTGCCTGGCTAATTCCAGGGTTTCAGCATTCTTTGCTGGACGGATCTGCTGCTGTTGCGCGATTGCACGCGCATTACGTCGATAAGCTAAATGCTGATATGCAGGCACTGTATCAAGTATTCGGTATTACCTGAATACTACCTTATTCTTCTTCGCTTTTGCGTTTTTTGCGATTTTGGTATTTACGCGCTTTATCAAGAGCAGCTTTGCGCTTCTCCTTATCACTCATATCGGAACCGTCTTCTTTTTTAGCCTCTTGTTTTTTGAAGTGTTCCAGGAGCTGCGGAGGCATTTTGCTTTTGCTCATTCTGTTTTTGTTGATAAAGGGCATTCATAACTTCTTGGCCGCCTGCTACTTTCTGTGCTAAGGGAGTAGCGGGCATACCTGTACTCATCTTTGCTCGATTCTTTTGAAGTTGCCGAACAACATCAAACAATCGTCCGGCGATATTTTCGCCGTAGCCTACGGGTGGACCTTGTTTATCTTGCATGACTTCAATTCTAAATTAACTATTCATCCAATTGAATTTTAGCCCAGACACTCATCGATGCTTCTTCCAAAGGAATTTCAATGGGATCATCCTTGAACACGGCAAGTAATTCACAGACAGCGCGGTCTGCCCCAGCGAGCAACAAACCTTTTCGATCCCGGTTGGATGTAAAGGCTTCAATTTGCGCAATGGTACCACGCAGTTCTTTTTGCATTGAAGCAATACGTGCCACCCCAGAATCTCTTTTGACTACACCGTTGTCAACATCATCTCTTAACTTACGAATATCCTCTTGCATCTCGCTAATTTCATATAGCAGTGTTTTGCGATGATCTGGCTTTGGATAGTGTTTTTTAACCCAAAGTTCACACGCAATAATACTGCCTCGATAACCAAGGAAACGGGCGTATAGATAAGCTTCTATTACAGAATAGTTATCTGCTGCAAAAGAATTAAATGCTTCTTGTTGAGCAGAATCTAAATTATCTAGCCAATAAGTAAAGAGCTCAATATCGATAAGCTCGTTGGGCCTGCTCGTAGTCTCGCTGTTCGTCCGACTGCTTGAAGCGTTGCTCTTGTTCTGCAGACGTGCGTTGCTCCGTAGCTCCTTTGCCGATGGTTTCACGCTCTTGTTCCCCTGCAGTCTCAGCTTTTTTCTTGGAAAATTCGTAAGCGACGCCAGCAGCTTGCCGATACTTATCAAGATCGAACCAATCGTCGCTTAAATAGGTGTCGTCGACAGGATTGCTGCTGGTCATCGTACCAAATTAGAAGTTACTCATCATGCTGGCTAAGCCCTGCGTATAGATGTTACGACGGGACTCAACGGCTTCTTGACGCTTTTGACGCTTCTTAGATCCTTCAAGACGATCCAAAAGGGCCTGAAATTCCGTGATATTAAACGGAGTTTCCGCACCAAAGGGATCCGTACTTGGATTGGGTGTAGCGGTCATCTAGGTACTCCCAAAATCAGAAGTTGCTCATCATGCTGGCAAGGCCTTGTGCAAAGATATTGCGACGGGACTCAACAGACTCTTGACGCTTTTGACGCTTCTTGGATCCTTCAAGACGGTTGAGAAGATCTTCGAACTCCGTAATGTTAAACGGAGTTTCTGCACCAAAAGGATCAGTGGTGGGATTAGGGGTGGCGGTCATTTACTTATACCTAAATCAGAAGTTGCTCATCATGCTAGCGAGACCCTGCGCGTAAATATTGCGACGGGACTCAACAGACTCTTGACGCTTTTGACGCTTTTTGGAGGACTCCAGGCGATCGAGAAGGGCCTCAAACTCCGCAATATTAAACGGAGTTTCCGCGCCAAAAGGATCGGTAGTGGGATTAGGGGTCGCAGTCATGTTAACAGCGTAACTTACTAACTAAAGTAATTATAGAACAGAGGTTTTAAAAATTGAACGCACCAACAAGCCCTTGCAAGATTCCTGCGTTACGAGCAATGTTAGCAATTCTTACCTGACCAGACTGGCGTGTCTGCTCTTGTTTTACACCATATTCGCCGCCGATTGTTGCCACGTCTCTAGCAGTTAAGCCTTCGACTTCCGCGACACTCTTCATACCGGCATTAATAATGGCTTGAAGATCCAGGCGGCCCTTGGATTCAATCTCAGCCCTCTGAAGAATTGCTTCTTTTTCCCGATCCGAAACGTACCGAGTTGCATCAGCAGAGATGCCAGTGCTGCGAATCTGGGCGTCAGCTGCCAGGCGAGAAGCTTCCTTGCGAGCATCTGCATCAAGATTGCCAAGTGTAATTCGAGTATTTGAATCAATTCCAGCAAGGATATTCTCACGAATAGCTTCTTGCTCAAGAAAAGAAACCATGTCTTGAGCAGAGAAGGTATTTTCGCTGATTGGAGCTACGAAAGGATCTTGTTTTGGTTTGGTGTCTGTAACAGCGGGTGTAGTAATAGGCGCTGCTGCGTTTGCGGCAAAGGCTGCAGCAGAACGATTTAAGGTAACGTTGGGACGATTCTCCGCAAACGTTGAAGCACGTGCGGGAGTAAATCCGGCTTCCTGAAAAGACTTTAATTCAGGTTTGCTAATAACTTTTCCATAGGTTGCCAGCATCTCACGTGCCGTGACCTTAGGAGCAGTTGTTGTTTTTTCTTTTTTTACACCAGTGGTGGTTTTAGGTTTTGCCATTTTATTTATCCTTCTTATTTATTATTTTCCCATAATGGTATTTACTGCGCTAGCGGCAGAAGATGCAACTTTGTCGGGACGGAACAAAACAAGACCACGCATTAGATTGCCTTGAGCATCACGTGGCATATTTCCATACATCTGCTCCCAGGCAACATCGGCTTCTGTTTTTAATTTGCTTTGGCCTTCACGAGAAGAAGCTAAGAGATCACCAATAAAGGCACCAAAAGCACCTGGATCGCTTGGTTTGATCCTAGAAGCACCTGCTGCTTGAATATCACGCGCTAATTCACCAGCAGTAGGGGCGCGTCCCAGGAGGTCAAGATAAGAACGCTCAACGATGGGAGAAAGGCTGCTGTAACGCTCTGGCGCAATTGCCTGAGGAATCATGCTTTCAATGCGACGTGCGGCCCTTTCTACATTCCCTGGGCGCCAATTATAAACACTACCGTAAGCACGCAATGATTCCGCAGCGGACTCAGGGGTTTCACCGCCAAGTTGAACTTGTTTTTTCAAGCTTTTAACAAAAGGCTTTTTTTGACCGCCTGCGAAACGGTTAAGGAAGCCTTCGAAAAGACTAACGTCAGGTGTATCAGAAGATGCCATGATAATTAACCGTAATAAGAACCAGCAAAGCGGCGTGCGAATGCAGGGCCATACTTACCTGCAAAGGCGGGGAATGTTTCCTGCCTGGCTTCAAATGCTTCTGATTGCCTAAAAGCAGGTGAATTGGTAAGAGCGATCTCTCGTTTTGTATCGCGCCAATCAAGAAAGCGTGGGAACTCTTGTGCATACATTGATGCACCAACTTGATAGCGACGCTGCTCTTCTAATTGTTTTTTGGCTTCCTCTGCGGCACGTGCTCCACCAAGGCCTTGTGCTAAAGAACCAAGTAAACTTACGCCTGCGCCGATTGCGCCAACGGGTCCACCCAGGGCGCCGATCAATGCGCTACCAAACCCACCACCGGTTGCTGCGCCAGTAGCAAGTGCGCCTGCTCCGGAGAGTCCAGAGAGTGTGCTAGCGCCAAAAGAAGCTGGTGCTACTGAAAACATGAGATTAACCTCCCCTACCTAAACGTGAACGAATTCCAGCAAACCCTGGACGCCCAGAGCCGTACTGAGCGAAAACATTTGGAACAGTATTAGCTTGTTCGTACAATCCTTGCAGAGGAATTGCACGGAAAGCATTCATTGTTGCGGGAATATCACGCAATGCCTGGATGCCTGCTCCTACTAAATTAGACTGCAGGCCATACTTTTGACTCGTAGCGGCAATATCTTTATACCAAGGCCCTAAAACCTCTAACTGTTCTTTGAGGCGCTGAGGGTCTTGTTGATATTGACGATTGCGATCAAGTAAATATGCGAGGCTTCCGGTATCTTCCCCAAAAACGTCCTTGTATTGTTTTACTTCTTCAGGATTGATATTCATGTAGCGCCCAGCAAGACCAGTTTGTCCTATCTGATCTTTAAGACCCTGCATGTTTAAATCACCCCCATACGACTGGTATGAAGGAATAGTTCCTGAAAACTGTCCGAGGCCTAAAGGGTTATACATTGTTATCAACCAAAGCGAATAGCAGGTGCTTGGAGAGTTGAGCCTGCGTAAGGATTAGTGGCTAACGCTGTGCGGAGAGTCTCGCCAGTTTGTGCCTGAGCACCGGTGGCAAGCTGTCCTGCAGTAGCAATAGTACCAAGCATTGCGTATTGCTGGCCTTGCGTGTTAATCAAAGCTTGCTGACGAATCAGATCCGCGTTCTTAAGTTTATTAATGAGAGGAATATTTCGTTGTAAATCCAGGTAAGCCTGATTTGATGCATCGCGGCTCAGATCACGAATGGCACTCGTGTAAACACCCATTTGATCACGATATTGCGTCGTGCCTAACTCACCCATCTGGCGAGCAATTGCCATCTGAGTACTAAACTCACCTTCTTTGCCTTTGGTGGGTTCACCCGTTGCTTTTTGACGTACTGACTCTGCGGCACTAGCGGCGGTAGGGGCACCAATCAAACCACCAATAGCAGGAAGCACTGCACCAGCAACTTTACCGAGAGGACCAGGAATCAGGCGGGCTGCACCAGCGCCTAACAACGCGCCTGCACCGCCACCAGCTAAAGCACCCAAAGCGCCTGTAGGACGACCAGCTTGCGCTTCCTCAACAGCGGTCATTGCTGGAGAAACAAGTCCAGCAGCAAGACCCATACCACGAATAGGTAAGCCACCAAGGAAGGAGCCCGCCGCACCAAGACCTGCTTTTGCCTGCTCTAATGCTCTACTGGAAAGCTCCTGCGCCTTTTGACGTGAAAACGTAGATTGAGGTGCACCAGGTCTCGGAGCACTGCCTAGCGCACTGGGATCAAGGCCCATGCGTGCTTGAACTTCAGGCGGAAGCTGCCGAATTTGCTCGGGTGTAAAATTAGCAAATGATTGTGGTCCGGTCGGTAAGCCTGGAATACCACTAAATTGAGGCATTACCATCTAACTAACTTCATCTTATTTTAAATAAATTCTATCACTGCATGCCTTGTGTGTATTCAGTGGTTGTTGGTAATTTTGGTCTGCTACCAGCAGCAATAACTTCGTTAACTATATTGCCTGTCAAAATGCCGCCAACAGAACCTGCTAAGCCAGCGCCGACAGTTTTAGCAAGTCTTCCTTTGCCACCTGCAAGACGAGCAGTTGCACCTGCTGCCACGGCACCACCAGCAACACCAAGGGCGGAAGGAATGGTAACTGGATAACCAAGGAGACGCGCTTCTGGAACGCCTTGTAAATTTTCAGGCGTTGCCTTGAGAACACCAAGGAATCCTTTGTCTTGGTAGTAACTTCTTAAGAAATTACCATAACGTTCGGGTGTTAAATCAGGGATGTCTTTTTTAGCTTCTTCGTAAGCAAGTGGGCGGCCTGTCCTACCAAGGAATAAACGCTCAAATAATTCAGGGACAGGTTGACCTGTTTGACGGCGATCTTCCGAGCCTGGTTCTGCATAAGACTGAGCAAAACCCTTGGGCCTAAACATTTCACCGATATTAGTAATGTCATAAGCACCAGACACAGCAATAGCAGGTGCTACAGCCGCAGTCATTGCAAGACCTGTTCCAAGGACACCCAATTCTTTAGACGCTTCTTTTCCAATCGCAACACGCGCAGCTTTATCTGCAAGTGCGTTGGGATGATTGAAGGCCCACCACACAGCCCTGGTGCCGTCAGTCACTACATCTGTTAATAGACGTGCAGAATAAGCACCAAGAAATTCTTGTGGCGTGCCACGGAGAGTAATGCCTTCTTGCTTGAGTTCTTCTTTAAATTTAGGACCGAGAACAGTTACACGCTGTCCAGGTCGTTTATCAATTAACTCAACAGCCTTTCTGGCACCTTGAACAAATTTACTATCAGCCACGAGGCATGCCTCCAGCTTCTGCTAATAGAGCGAGATCTTCTTGACTCAAATAATCCATGAAGGAAGGAGGTTTTCTATTGACGTAATCATTTAGGAATTCAATGCCAGCTGTCTGAAATTGTGTGCCAGGTGCAACTGCTTGTACGTCGAGATTATTAATAGCTGCTCGCTGGGACATCTCCTGCATAATCTGCTGTTCCTGTGACATTACCGTAGGTGTCACGGGTTGTCCGCCATACAAGAGAGAACTTGCAGCAACAGTAGAACCAAGAGATCCGCCGATATTCGCTACGTTTTCTAAGCCGCTTCTTAATGCTTGTGGTTGAATGCCAAGGACTGGTTTTGTAATCTTTGTGCCTAACGCTCTTGCACCCATCGTGAGAGGGTAAGCACCAAGGAAATCAGCTGCTCCATACGCAAGTGCGGCTTTGGGTCCTTCCAACATGCCAAAGCCTGCAGCAAGTGCGCTACCAGGAGCAACGTTCTTTGCTACGTCTTTTGAATTCTGTTTTACAAAATTTAAAAGTCTTTGAAGGTCCACTTATTTTGCCCTTTCTTTCAATTATAAAATAAGTGTTCTACGGCTTTTCTTCTTCTGTCTCAGTCGTGTTTCCAGAAGTTTTTTCTGAGAGAAGTTGAGCAACTGATTTATTGTTCTCAACTTCATTCTCAACTTTCTTCTGCGCAGCGGCCATAAGGTAACCTTTGGGATCAGGATTTTTTATCCTGGGCATAGGATTACTTGCCCGCTTATCTGGATCAACTGTTGGACTAATGCCATAGGCTTCAACCCATACTTTAGAAAAACCAGGTTGTTCCTCTGGTCTTAAAGGAGTTAATGGGCGACCGTTTTCAAAATCATAACTTTCGTTTCGAACAAACCTGCCGATATCTGCAAATACTTCATATTGTTCTGGTGTGGAACCAACAAAATTCAAGCTGGGGTTTAATTGAAGTTTTCTTGTTTGTACACGACGCAATAAATCACGTTGCTCAAAGCGGCTAGGCATCCAGGGGGCCGCGCCACTTGAAGCTTTAGCTTGGAAAAGATCGTCAAAATTTAATTGCCGTTTTTTAATGAACGGATCTTTGGTGTAATCAAAATAACGACCTAATTCAAGGCGATGATCTTTAGCCATCAATCTTCCGTCTCAGATGATTTTTCATCTTTTCTCTTTTTTAAGCCTACCAGGGTTTTGCGGAGACGCGCCTGTTTTACAGTTTTTTCATCATAGTCATCTGGATTGGCAAGAACATTTTCCTGTAGCTGAGCAGAGGTAATACCCTTGCGTTTGGCTTTAGCAGTGAAGGCACCTTCCTTCATCTCCATGCCTTGGATCCACTTCTTATCTTTCTTTTTCTTTTTGTCAGACATGATCAAACGTTAAAACCAAGACTACGTAAAACCACCTGAGGGTCGCGTCCTTCGATTCTAGCTCGACGAAGTGCTTCTGAAGCAATTAGTGATTTCTGTGAAGCTTGAGGTCCGTACCTACGAGTAACCTGTTCTTGAGGCGGCGGGATAGGTACATCACCTTCAGGAGAAGCAGATGCTTGTTCCAGGGCTTCCTCTACAAGTTCATTAGTTGTCATTCGAGTAGGACGAGTTGTAGGTCCAGAGCGTTTACCTGTCTGCTCAATGCCATAAATACCTTTTGAGCTACCGGTCTGACCTGCGGGATCGTATTCAGCAACAATACGGCCACCGCCTGTTTTTGGTCCAATGTCAACGGCTTGGCGACCACTGCGGATTTCTAGGGTTTCAGGAATAATCTGACCTGCCTCATCGTATTCATAATATGGACGCACACCTTCTTGTACGTTTGTCATCTTGTAAGTAGAACCTAAATCTTGTAAAGATTTAATTCGACCACGTACATAATCACGCTCTGCAAGGGCATCGCCAATATCGACATTTAAAATACTGGGATCAGGAAGGTTTTGTTGTTGGTTTTTAACTTGAGCAAACATTCGGGAATAGGCGCCACCAGAGGCGGGCTCGCGTTCCATCGCAACACGTAACATCAGCTCTTGTTCACCAAGCTCCTGGGCCTTACGTGCTAAAGCTTCTTGTTGCGTACCAAGTTTAGAAATTTGGTTGGTTAACTCAATATCTTCTGCAAGCAAATCTCCGGTGTATTCGGGTAATCCCGTTGGTTTAAAGAATTGGCTAGTAGGAAGATTTGGATCGTTAAGTGACATTTGCACGGCTGGTTTAACCGTCAAAGGAGATGAAGGCGCTTCTGAAAAACGAGAAAGCACATTTGGATCACCCGTTGCAGCATACAGTTCAGCAGCCTCTGCAATTGCAGGGTCAGAAGAAAGAACGCGCTCAGCTCTTGTTGGAGCAAAAGTAGCTGATAACTCTTGACGTTTTTGTGAAAGAAATGATTGTGCTTGTCCCAGGGCATTAGTTTGATCTAAAGGAATTCCATCAGGAGTTGTCGCTAATGCAATGTTGGCACTTCCGGTTTGTCGGGCAGCACTATTGATTTGCGCGAGATCAAGATCTTCATTGCGTTGCGCACCACGCATCGCACGTCCTGTGATTTGGTCTTCTCCAGATCCAAGGGCAGCAATGGCTTGTGTTGAAACTAACGCAGCATCTTCTTGGCGTTGCCTGGCAAAATGAAGAAGACTTTGCGTTGCTTGGTCGCGGCGTGCGGCAGCGACCTCGGCAGAGACAGGCCCAAGTCTTGCGTAATTAATATCCTGTGGATCAGGACGGTATTCAGGTAGTGTTCCTAAATTTGTAAGTATTTTTCCAATTTGAGAAGGTTTAGCTAAAGCAGCCATCTCTTCTGTTGTTGGTTCAGGGAATTTGGCAATTAATTGGCGGGAGTATTGGGCCAGGCTTTCCTCTTCAGTTGGCATCAGGCTTCTTGTTAAGGAAGTTTGTACAACACCTGCGGGGCGTTCTTCTCTTGCTTGTCGAATAAACTCTTCAGCACGTTGTTGTTTTCCAACTGCACCAAGATTTTGTACAGATTCAATGCCTTGTTGTGTGAAGACAGGTTTTTTGGACGGGGGAACGTTTGTTTTACCAGCTAAGCGACGTGCACCCAAGGCGGCAGCACCTAAAACACCTAGGCCAGCGGTTACAGCACCCAGGATTCCGGGAAGATTCGACTCTTCTTGCTGTCCACGAAGTTGATCACGGCGGAACTCAAGGACTTCGGGCGTTAAAGCGGCTCTTTCTTCCGGATCTTCGGGATATGGGGTTCCAGTAGCGCGGCTATAGGCTGCAAAATCAGCTGGAGAAAGTGCCATTGGTATTTATTGCCGTTGTTTTACCCGGTATTTGTATTTTAGGCGCAAAAAATTTAAAAAGAAAATATAAGATAGACTATAAGGAAGAAAATGCGTTAAACAACCGTAAATAACGGGTTGCAAAACAATGAATCCAGTAGATCGGGCCCAAAGAGTGGTCGCTTTAGAAGCAATTAAAGAAAAAGCGACCGATTTAGCAAAGCAAGGTTTAGATTCTTTGGGTGTAAGAACGTTTGTTGAAGGTGCCAGGCGAAAATTGGCCGAAGAAAAACCTGATCCTGAGACTTATTACAAAGCCGTGATGGCGGCAAGAGCCCGTAAGAGAGACAATTTTTAAAAAATAATATTTTTTAGAAAAATAAAATTAGCAACCGGGGGTAAAACCCCGGTTTTTTGTTGTAATTTTTGGGTAAAACCTAATAAAGTGCCACACTTTTTACTAAAAACCGGCCCTATAGGGGTCCAAAAAGGAAAATAAAATTACTGAGCCTTCTCCAACACCCCACGCGAAGTGAATTGCGTATAGAAAAAAAAGAAAGGGGGTAGTGTCAATTGTTTTTGACGCTATGCGCATAGACGCATAAGTCAGGAAATCATGACATTGACCGTTGACCATCTTCAACGAGAAAGTTATGTACAAACTGTACAGATTTCTACCTCATTTATGTTGTTTTTGATACGAATTCGTATCGCGCGCGAGGCTATTTAGGCTACGCCTGCTAGGCGGTCAGACAGAACAGTTGCTAAGTTTCTGTACGAGATTATTGTACAGACTTATCTTAGAACTGTACATAATATTTGATCGAATAGCCTTGGGTGACACGTCAAGCTGGACGTTAAACGTAGCAACGTTCCACTCAACTTCAACACCATGGACATTCATTGCGCTGTTAATACCAAGCAAGCTGTCTACTTCTTCGTGGTTAACCATGACATCGGCTTAGCTCGCATCACCAAGCAAGTCCGTAAGGATTGTGAAGGTTACGATTGCAGCACCACGATGTCAATTGATCAAGCACGTAAGTTTGTACGTCAGCTTCAAGCCAGGTGAAAGCCTGGCTTTGGTTATTACAGCACTCATCTAACACCACACGATCATGATCAAAGCAGAGACAACGTTTGCAGCAATCATCGTTACAGCATTTGGTCTTGGCATTCTTGCAGGTCCAGTCGCTGGGTACTTCATTGATAAGGCGACAGCCAAGCAATGCATAACACATGACTGGCCAAAGGATGCCGACCAGATCCACCGTGACTGGTGCATTGCCAACGGCTACAAGATCTAGCTGATCCGTTAAAGCGGGTGACCAGGTGCAAACCCTGGTCCAGTACTTGCCACCCACCAAGGGTGGCTTACAGATCAACACCACACCATGATGATCTATCAACCTAAGTGCGACACTCTGTACCGCGTCACGTGGTACGGAGGTGAAAGCACCATGCTTCGCTTCGAGAAGAAGATTGCAGGCGAATGGAAAGAGCTATCTGTCCAGACGCTAATGCATGGTATTCCCACAGGTACCAAAGAGCTGTACCAGGAGATGCAGGAGTTCTATAACTACGGCATCACCATGGAACAAGACAATCTCATTGGAACAATCTTCTGATCATGACACGTAACTACTTCTCAGACTCCTGTGTTGCTCTTGTACTTGGCACTGGTATTGGCTTACTCCTATCTGTTGGAGCACAGAAAGCTCTCAACAAGCACTACCAAGCCACGTGCCACAATCAACCAGGACACAACCTGATTTACACCAAGGGATTCCTTGGTGATACGTACTACTGTGTCAACGGTAAGTACGTTAACTAACTACTGACTCCTGCACTTAACCCTTCCGTTGATACGAATTCGTATCGGACGGTGGGTTTTCTGCAGGACTCAATATCCTGCACAGCATTCGACCTCAGCTCACATGACATCAATTTTAATAGCACCAGTGGAAATCGCTGATGCACTCAAAAACTTCAACATCACTGACGGTGACTACTATCTGGAGTTCACCGACAACACCATCTACCTGCACTGGACTGCATCACAGGACCAAGTGCAGCAATACATCGATGACCTCAAGGAGTGTCTAGATGTACAGCTTTACAACCACTGGATAGATACCTATGGTAGCTACGAAAGTGGGCACACAGTCCTGCTTCCAGAGGAAGACTACTTCCACTGCAGGTACATCCTTGAAACCATTTGATCTAACACCATGAAGACCATCTACTCAATGGGCAAAGGCAAGTACATCACACTTGATTCTTACGGTGAGTCTCGTGAGACGCGCCGTTGGTCAATTGCTATTGCCCTCCTCTCACTCCTCCTTGCCACCATCAGCGGGATGGCACTTGTGGGTGTGGATCCTACCAACATCAATCCACAGCCCCTCAACGTACCTGTCCAACACAAATCACTGGCATGACTACTCAACTCAAAGAACACATCCAAGTACTTGAAGCACGCATCCAATGCTTGATCGATAAGCTAATCGTTAACTACGAGAAGCAGTATCAAAGCAATGGCATTGCATTTGACATTGTCAAAGGCACCAAGTACTACAAGATCATTGAACGCTGCACCAGGGGTAACTCCCTTGGTGGTGGTACGTCAGTCCATGCGTTCATCGATCGTCAATCCGGAGCCGTCTACAAGCCCGCATCATGGAAGGCACCAGCCAAACATGTGCGTTACAACTTGTTAGACGACGTATCCTATGAGACCTGCCTACACAATGCCGATTGGGCAGGCGGCTATCTCTACATGAAGTAACCACAAATCTCTGGGCCTTCGTTGTTGAGAATCATTCGCAACAAGGATGTAAGTCCCAGATTCATTGTCCATCTAATCAATTCAAACCATGACTAACCTTGACAACAACTACAACGCAGACCTGTTAGACGCAATGGCTGACCTCTTCGAAGAAGAACAGGAAGCTATGCGTGAAACCAGTCCACAAGAATGGGAGGGCTACGATGACGAATCGTAAGTCCCAGGAGACTGACGTATTTCTACACGTCATTGTTATCCTTTCCATTCTTATTGAAATCCTCATCGACGCACTCAAATGTCTTACATCTCTGAACTCCGCAAGTTCTATCCCAACTCCTGGAAAGCAAGACTTGCAATCCAAAGATATCAAGTCCACCAAGAGTGGGAGCACCAAGACCCAACAACTATCACCATCCACGAAACGACGCTCAACTACGGCGGTCCAGAGGAAGGTGGATGGTGGTACCATGCAGGACTCCCAGTCCTTACCCACTGCATCTTCTCCAAGAAGCAAGCAGTCCAAACCTTTATCCAGTACTTTGACGAGTACGAGATCGCAGAGCAGCCAAGCCTTGGCGACTCCACGACGTACTCGAACTACGAAGTCAACTTCTCCAACGACTTCGCAAAGTCCTATCCTCAAACCAAACCACACTACTGCTGATCAAATCAATGACAGCGACACTTACCCCAACAGTTGGCTTGAGCATCAACCAACGGAACCTCTACTTGTACTTCCTGAATCACAACAAGAAGTACAAGAACACACCGTGTTACGTGCCAAGGTGTCCCGGTCAAAACTCAAGGGTTGAACAATATCTCAACGCATTAATCAAACTAGAACAATACGGTTTGATACGCGTTGACAGAAGCAGTGATCACTACACAGCATGGATCATGCTTGAACCTAACACAAACTAAGTATTGGGTGGCACGTACAAAGTGCCAATACATGTCAATACTTTAAGCTACACCTGGGCATCCACATAACAATGTGGTGTAAGTCCCAGGGTTTACTGTAACTTCAACATCAACTCAACAATGGAACAAACCAAGAAGTATCCAGTAATCGACTGGACAAAGAATGAGTATCATCAACTGCAGCTAGTAGTAGATGCACTCAAGGCTATCCGTACTCGCGAAGACAAACGTCACATGATGGATGAGCATCTTCAGCCACATACACGTGACGTTATCGATGAGGTAATTGAGATGCTCGAAGAGGAAATCAATTACGATCCAACACCTCAGTACGATCCAAGCCTTGCTGGCATCTAGGTAGTACACATGTATTCCCCCCTCACACTCCCCCAGGAGAGAACCAGGGGGGATCTTCTATATACATAAGTACTATCCATGTATTACATCTACTTATATACCAATCAATCCTTGACAACCCTGATAGACTTCAACAGTCTTACCTCCTCATCTCAACTCAACATCAATGACTACTCCCAACACTCCTCGTATTCCTGATTCATTTGACATGCAACAACTGCAAGCTATGCAGCTCGTAGCCAAGATGAAAGAATCAGCTGAGAAACATGGCATTGGATTCATTGGGGGCTTTATTGCCCCCAATGGAGAGAAATTCGTCATGACAAATATGGATGACGATGATGCCAATGCACTCATGCCGGAGGATCTCAAGTGACTAAAGAACATCCTGTTGTTCCACCAGAACATCTTCTTGATTCTTGGAATGACAAATACATTAATGATCCAACAAGCTTTAATGAAATTATTATTGAAGCTGCACAATGGGGAGCAGATGAAGAACTTAATTGCTGCTGTAAATTAATCGAGCCTGATCCCTGTTGCGGCACGAAGCATCAACGTCGGACTTTAGTTTCCAAGCTAATAGAACGACGTAGGCCTAAGCCTAAGCAAGTATCAATGACAGTATCTATTACTGGCACTGAAGAAGAACTTGAATCCCTATTCCAAACACTTTCCCATGACCGAGAAGTCTCCATTCAATTTCGATAAAACCATCGCTGGTTTTAACATCACAGAAAATGGTGTTAAGTCTTACACCAAATCGTTTCAGCTTGGTCCATTCCAACTTACGCTCAATGCACGTGAGTCTGGTGTACATGGATCGATTAGTATCCCTGGCACAGGACTAAGCAAACGAAACATTAAATTAATCTAAAGATCTGGGCATCTATTCAGCAACGCCGCGTCCAGGACAAGCTGGAAGTGTAAGTCCCAGATCCCGTCCACTTACTCAACTCAGCTCATGCTTGACAACATCAACTTGTTTGACCGCATCAACCTTGCTGCCTGCGCTGTGCGCAGAGCACAGGGAAACATACTTGACGAACAACGTTTCAATGCAGAGTACGAAAGTGCTCGTGCATGGAACAAGTACAAGTGTGTCATTACAAAATCCTATTCCTACGTGGATGACAACTGATGACAGTCCTTGCAATTGAAGACGTTCATTATTCCGACACTCATGTCACAGTTACAGCAGTTGTTGACGAAATGCGCCTGCTCTATCGGGCAACTCATTTCGAGCCTGAAGAATGGGCTCCTGCATTGTGTCAAGCAACTATTGAACTGGATCCAGAGGAACCAATTCCTCTTGACGAAGATGGCTTCTGTAGCTATCTTGATGACCTCGATCCTCAGTGGCAACTCGTCGACTGTGATTAACTAATCACACGTCCTGAGCATGACGTTAAACTGCTCACTACCTACGAACCAACTACGAACTCAACTCATGCATGAAACCTAACCCACTACCACCAGTTGAATATCTTCAACAACTGTTTTACTTGGATACAAATTCTCCAAGTGGTTTGTGTTGGCGTAAAGCACCTAGTGCTTGGACCAAAGCAAACTCAATTGCTGGCATCCAACGAACCAAAGATCATTATTGGCGTGTACGTTGGAAGTACCAAGGTAAAACTGTAGACTACATGGCTCACCGGATTGTGTATGCATTACAACATGGCTGTGATCCTGCAGATATGTTTGTTGACCACATACACAATGACAAAGATAACAACAAGCCTTTGCGTTTAGCTACTAAACTGCAAAACTCTCAAAATCGAAACGGTCGCAAGAATACAACAAGCATTTACAAAGGTGTTTGTTTGATTAAAGCAACTGGTCGATGGCGTGCAACCATTCGTGTTAATAAGCAATACAAACACATTGGTGTTTACGCAACACAAGAAGAAGCAGCTTTGGCTTATAACGAAGTTGCTTTGCTACACTTTGGTGAGTTTGCTCGCCTTAATCAAATCAATTCATCCCAGAACTAATCATGCATTTTGCTCTCCCCTCCAACCTGCAACAAGAACTCCTTGCTTATGATCCAAAGCTCAAGGCTTTGGTCAAAGAGCAGCAGCCTCAGAAGACCACTAAGAAAGCTAAGTACCCATTGGGTAACATCCCACATCTCATCCCTGAGAATGTGGTACGCTCCAGCTATCAACAAGATGCTATTGACCATATCAATGGGCAGCTAGCGCCAGGGCGTTATCGTTTGTTTACCAAGATTGTGGATGTAGCAACTCCACAAGCACGCACTGTACCTATTGCTATCATCTATCACTTTGAGCAATGCTGGTACGCAGCATGGCTCCCACAACATGGCGAAGATTATGTCTATGGCTACGCCTACGCATTCAAGAATACTTCAGCTGCTGCTAAGCAAGTTCCACACAAAATTTGGAACAGTAAAGAGCAATGCACTGAACACACCATCGGTCGTGGTGCACAACTCTTTACCTATTCAACGACAGTAACTAAGCAAGACATTATCAATGGCAACGACGGTCGCAACTGGCGTGCCATGGGTATTGCTAGTTACTACCAAAAATCACGCGACATCCATGAAGCGATGATTTCATTTGAGCAAGCTGTTATGCAAACCGTTCCTACTTGGAGCGATAGCCGTGGCATCTTTGATCGACTTAAGTGCAACAACATTATTGATGCACTTGATATGCCTACATTCTTTAGCTCTGTCATAGAAGACAAGACTAAGTTTCATCTAACCGTTAACGGTTTGATTGAACACTGCAAAGAACTTGAGCGCAAGAATAAGCAATCAACGATGTTCTCATCGTTGGTTAATATTGCCCACATTATTAGCACACCAGCTATATGTAATAAACTCCAGGCTATGCTCAATCGTTCTACTAATGAACACAACAATCCTGATAACACACGACGCAAAGATATTCAATACGGCTACAAAGAATTCGAGCAGACTTGCAACTCCATCTATTTCATCAGTCGTATCTGGCCTGATTGCCCAGTCGATCACTACCGTACATATTTTGATCAACTACGTACTATCAACCTCAACCATCTGCGCTTCAACGAGCATCTGATTACTTGGCTACGTAAGCATATGAGTGTTGCATCATTCTTCAACATGATGGCTAAGCATGCTGAACAAGCCAAGCAAGACAACAGGCGTCTATCTACCTTTGGTGATCACGACTATCTTGTCTACACATGGTTTGAGATGAACGATACGTTCTCCATGATTATGCGTGTCCTTGATCATGACAAAGAATTAGATGCACCCAAGCGCTGGCGTATGCCTGACTTCCATGACTACGTGCAAGCCGAAGCATGGAAGATCACCAACAAGAAGGAAGCACTGCACCAGGACTTATTCCCTCAACCCATCAAGGTCAACGTAGATGGCAGTGACTGGACATTCTTCCAGCCTGTTGATACGCATCAGCTGGCACAGTGGGGACAAGCAGTCCGTAACTGTGTGGGTTCTGCCGGACGCTATGCAGAAGACATTAAGAAACGCAAGCATTTCATTGTGCTCTGCATGATTGATGGCAAGCCCACCTTCACCATCCAACTGGATGTATCCATGGGTGTCATGAACGTTGTACAGATTGCTGGCGTAGCAAACCAACGCCTGACTGATGACGCACGTGAGCAGTACTCCACAGCTTTCAAGCAAGCCTTGCAATCTCGTGAATCTGAGCTAAGCTCTAAGAGCTGAAGCCACAGCAGGGGCATCCTATCCTCGTAAATGGGATGCCTCTTTAACTATGGACTACACCGATGACCAACTCCTTGCCATGGCCATGGCTAACATTGGTGAATACATCACAGACAATTCACCGCAGTACATCCTGATCAAAGACGATCCACGTAATGAGGATGATTATGATAGCTGGACTTACGGAATGGAAGTCCTGCCACAAGATCACACTTGGCAGCATACGTCAGTAGACGTAAGCGTAAGTCCAAGTAATGCAGACATGGCGGAATAGGTAGACGCAACGGACTTAAAATCCGTAGGCCATTGGCCGTGAGAGTTCAAGTCTCTCTGTCTGTACCAACCCAACACTATCTAACACCATGCAATTTTTTACTGCCTTCAAATCCCTCATCCCTGAGTTCCATGCATACTCAGATAATGAGAAGCGTTACAACCTTGGTGCTACTTGGACCGATGCCCAGGGCTTGCGTGATTATCACAACCTTGAGATGCGGTATGTCCGCAACTCTGAGAAGCTTGCGCTCCAAGGGGACCCGCAGCCCGATGGCTCATGGAAGTATGTCGAGCCTAATGGCAACGTCCACACCATCTCAGCAGAACGTGCACGTCACTTCATGGAGACCACACAAGCCCATGCAACCATGATGTGCGGCATGCTTGAGCGTCTTAAAGATGCTGGTCTTTACGACCAACTCATTGACACAGAAGCCAAGCCTGCCTAAGCTGTCCTCGAAAGAAGGTTCCCTCTTGGCCCCTGCACAAACAGGGGTCTTTCACTATGACATCACGACCAATTGATCTTGACGTTGTTGATCAAGTTATTGCATTAGTACCAGAAAATGCTTGGCCTCAAGTAAAGGAAGCAATTGTTACGGCAATTGTGGACGAGATGCCTGGCTCTGTTCTTGAACAGTTGACAGGTAGCCCAGATGACTTCGATAGAGCGGAAGAAATTCTTACGCTTCACTATGAAATTCCTGATTTCAATCAAGAATTAATTGTTGATGCATTCAAAATCTTGGGGCAGTTCAACGCCCTTGAATTACTTAGTTCGTTAAACCTAACTAAAGAATGATCTGCAGGCAATGCAGCAGTAGTAACACCCGTGTTACTTGCACTGACCACCTAGGCCCTGAAGTAACTAAACGTTATTGCAGGTGCCTAGATTGTGGTCATAAATTTCGTACGGTTGAACGTTACGAAATTGCAAAACCAGTTCCACTGAAACCCTACAAACCTGTTGGTACCAGGAATGGAAATTCTTTTCTGACTGACAATGATGTATTAATGATTCGTCATCTACATCAGAAAGGATTGAGCAATGGTCAAATAGCTTTACGCTATGACACCAATCGCAGCACAATCTCTCGCATTGTCAATTACAAAACGTACACCAACATCAAATGACAACCAAGCGTCAGTTCGATTACAAAATTGGTGATCGTGTTGCAGAACGTCCCAAGCCTCATGGGATCTACACACATAACCAACAAACAAGAGAACGTATTTCACAGTACAGAAACCAACGTTATGGTGAAGTGGTTGGCATCAACTACAAAAAGAATTCACGTGGTGCAGCGCAAAAGTTTTTACTTGTTCGCTGGGATCATCTAACAAGTCCTACTGAACATGCCACTGCACGCATCTGTCCTGTGTCAGAGTTAGAACGTCTGACCAAAGAAGTTATTGTCCCTGGTGAATAAAATGAACGTTCAACTTGTGTGGGCAACGCCCAATGCAGAAGAAATGATTGTCAAAATGGCACGCGTTTCTGCACCAAAAAACCAAAACAACATGGATACTGCACCACGACTCCTGCGTTATTTAATTAAACATCGCCATTGGTCACCATTTGAGATGGCGAATATGTGTGTTGAAATAGAAACAACACGCGCAATCTCGCCGCAAATTTTGCGTCATCGTTCATTTGCATTTCAGGAATTTAGTCAGCGTTATGCGGACACAAGTGAGCTTGGCTCAGCTGTTATTCCGCATTTACGTCGACAAGATCAAAAGAATAGGCAGAACAGTATTGATGACTTATCTTCTGATCTTGTTGGTAATTATTATCGACGCATCAGTGAGCTGTATGAAAATGCAGAACATCTGTATCGCGAGATGGTAAGCAATGGTATTGCAAAGGAATGCGCACGCTCCATTCTGCCGCTTTCGACACAGACTCGTCTGTTCATGAACGGTACACTGAGGTCTTATATACATTATCTACAAGTGCGAACTGACCCAAGTACTCAGCTTGAGCATCGACAAATTGCTTTGGAAATCGAAAAGATTTTCTGCCAACAGTTTCCAATTATTGGTGAAGCTGTATTCAGTGATCAATGATTAAGCACTGTCGTTATTGTGAGCAGGATAAACCTTCTGCTCACTTTTCTCCACACCCACATACGACTGATCGTTTAAGTAACAAATGCAAAGACTGTGTCAGTGCTTACAACAAACTTCGACATGCAAAAAAGACCAGAGAAGAATTGGATTTACTTAATGCAAAACGAAGAGCAAATAGAAACACATGGAAAACTGATAGGAAAAAACATTTCAAAAGAGCATATGGAATTACTGTTGAAAATTATGAAACAATGTTGGTCAACCAAAATGGGGTTTGCAAAATTTGCAATAAACCATGCAAGTCAGGAAAAAGTTTAGCTGTTGATCATTGCCATGAAACAGGAAAAGTCCGAGGTTTACTGTGTGCAAAATGCAACACAAACCTTGGACGTATCGAAGCATACCTTCGAGATCCTGAGCCATGGGATAATTATCTTCATGGATCCATTACCTTCATCTTCGCTGCTCCAATGGAACACAACTCGAGCACCAACAAATCGCAAGAGAAATCAAACGCATCTTCTGCGAACAATTCCCCATCATCGGAGAAGCAGCCTTCTCAGAAGGATGAGGAATTAAACAACAATGAAGTAAACAAATGGCGATCAAAAGGTCGCGGTTGTTTGTTTTTCTAATTGCTTAACGGCATGCTTGGATTCCACATCCTTGCGTGCCACTTTCTTTTTCTTATCTACCAAGTAGACAATCAGTGCTTTGTTCATTTGATTTGGCCTCCAGTGACAAAAGGAAAGTAGCAGATGTTACGGTACGTCAGGCAAAGCCATGGACGGTGGGCTAAGTTCCACCATGCCCTGTCAGCCTTAGCCTGCTCACCCTGCTCGTACTTGCAACCACGGTAAGTAAGAGTCATTATTCTGTAGCGGTTTATACGGAAAGTATATGACCGTTATGGTAAATGATGTCGTTCATCCGGTAACACAATCATCGATTCAAGTGAAAGGTTTTAGTACAACCAAACAGAAAACCCATTCATCTTCTTATTGGGTTGCATGTTATGTCAAAGATAATGAGGATCAACCAGTTGGTGCCCACAAAAAAGTTTTGTCGTACAAACCAGGTCAAGACAAAGAAGCTTTAATGACTAAGTATTGTCACTCAATCATGAACATTAACAAAAACATATGGGAGATCTTGGTACACCAAGGCCCATCTGAGATTCCAGATTCTGGTGATCAGATTGTGATTCGTTTATCTCGTGAACCTTTCAAAGGATGCAGTCAACTCACATGAGGGAAGCAGCTGTGTGGAACCAGCTGCCATCACACTCAAGAGATACAGGCCAAGCTTCTCGGGGCAAGGCCTTAACCGTGATCTCCACACGGGTAACGCCCCATGAAGATAAAGGGCTTTTGCATCCTACAGAAATGTTTTATATTTGGTCTGGTTCTGCAGACCACTCGTGGCCACGAGTCAATGGAGTTACAGAGTGGAAGCTGTAACTCCTAACCAAGCGGAAGATCGTGGGGAGTAAGGGCCGACCCTTACTTAAACTCTGTGTACAGAATCCCCACACTCCTCTGGACCTGAGCACGTCCCTAAACTACTCATCAGTTTTACTTATCAATCAACTCAATTCAACACCATGAAACTCCTCAAGTTTTCCACCGGTAACGGCAAGCTCAAGAACCGTTTGATCTTCAACATCCCAGCAGGTTATGCCTGTCCACACGCTGGGGTATGCAAGACCATGGCTGATCGAGTCACTGGTCAGATTATGGACCTACCTCAGTTCACTGGTACAGAAGCAGATGAGTATCGCTGCTTTGCTGCCATGGCAGAGACAAGGCCAACAGTACGAGAAGCTCGTTGGCACAACTGGGATCTGCTGCGTGAAACCATTCACATGAATGGGAATCAGGCAACGCTGCTTCGTGATCTGATTGATCTATCACTCCTGATGCAGCCAGCTAAGGAGCTGATTCGTATCCATGAATCTGGTGACTTCTGGACTGAGAACTACATGCGTGCATGGATCATGGTTGCGCAAGGGCGACCTGATCAAAAGTTCTACGCATACACCAAGTCACTTGGTATGTGGATGAACCTTAAGGACATCATCCCATTCAACTTCTATCTCACTGCATCCCAAGGTGGGACACTTGACTACCTCATTCCTAAATACCCTGACGTGTTCCAACGCGTTGCTTATGTGGTCTACACAGAAGAGGAAGCGCAAGAGCGTGGGCTAGAGATCGATCATGACGATAGCCACTGCCTTGGCAACAAACCGTTTGCACTCTTGGTTCATGGCTCCCAACGTGCTGGATCTGATGCCATGAAAGCAATAACGCAACGGAAGAAGGAAGGCAAGTTTGTAGGCTACGGTAAAACAAATCAGAAATAAATCTGTAGCTACTTGCGGATCAGGTGAAATCGGATAATATGCATCCGTCTTTTACCTGATCCATGAGTTACGTAATTGCTTGCTGGCGGTGGGGCACACCACATGCCATCACCGCTAACCAAGAAACTAATAAGTTTGAGTTGATTCCACTAGACTCTGATGTAGCTTTAAACAAGATCTTTTCTCATCCGTATCGTGCGGGTGCACAACAGATCTTGACGTGGATCAACAACAACGATGAAGACCTTGCCTGTAAAGAACTCTCAATTCAAGATGAGTCCCGCTTCCGTAAATGAGAAGTATCTTGTCTTTGACCTTGAGAGCGATGGGCTTTATGACAAGGTAACCAAGATCCATTGCATTGTGATCCATGACATTACAGCCAATGAAACTTTTAGTTATGGGCCTGATGGCATTACTGATGCTCTTGCTCATCTGGCAACCGGTGATGTACTCATTGGTCACAATGTGATTTTTTATGACTGTCCTGTTCTACAAAAGCTGCATTCATTCAATTGCAATGCACGCATCATTGACACACTCATTTGTACACGTTTGATCTGGCCCAAGGAAAAACTCTATGACCTTGACCTCGAACAATATCCGCAGGTTCCACCGAACCTACGTGGATCTGCATCACTTAAGACTTGGGGATGGCGATTGGCCGATCATAAGATCGACTTCAAAGACTTCTCTGAATACTCTGAAGAGATGCTTGCGTACTGTAAGCAAGACGTTGCAGTCACCACAAAACTCTGGGCGCACATCGTTAAGGAAAACTATCCGGAACCAGCTCTCAAGTTGGAGCACGACTTTGCTCTGGCCATTAACAAACAAATTAGAGCAGGTGTTCCTTTTGATGTGGATGCATGTCTTGATCTCGTGGATAATCTACGAGCAAAACAAACAGAACTTGAAACGCATCTAAAAGAAATCTTCCCTCCCATTGAACATCGCACCTGGTTTACACCCAAGGTCAACAACAAGAATCGTGGTTATGTCAAAGGAGTTCCATTTGAAAAGGTGCGATTCGAAGAGTTCAATCCTGGATCTCGTGACCAAATTGTTGATCGACTTAAGGCTAAGTACGGATGGCAACCAGAGAAAACAACTGAGAAAGGAAATCCAATCCTTAATGATGAGGTGTTAGAGCAGCTGCCTTTTCCTGAAGCAAAGCCTCTGGCAGAATACATGCTCGTCAAGAAACGTCTTGGTCAGATTGCAGATGGCAACAACTCTTGGCTCAAGTTGGTTAACAATGATACTGGTCGAATGCACGGTGACGTTGTTACTAATGGTTGTATCACTGGCCGTGCTAGTCATAAATACCCAAACATGGGTCAAGTTCCAGCAGGCTATTCGCCTTATGGCAAAGAATGCCGTTCGTTGTTTCATGCGCCACAAGGATGGGACATGATCGGTATTGATGCCAAAGCATTGGAGTTGCGTTGTCTTGCTGGTTATCTAGCTCTCTGGGATGGTGGTGAGTACGCACGTGTGGTCACTGATCCAGAGATTGATATCCATGTGTACAACCAAGAGCGCTTTGGTGTAGCAACCAGGGATATCAGCAAGCGTTTGCTGTATGCCGTGTTGTATGGCGCAGGTCATCTAAAGGCTGGCACCATTGTGGACCCGAATGAAAAAGATGAAGATACGTTGCGTGAACTAGGAAGAACTGCAATTAATTCATTCATGACTGGCGTACCAGCATTGAAGAAATTAAAGCAACAGATTGATAGTTACATTACGCATCGTGGCTATCTCATTGGTTTAGATAAACGTATCTTGTATTGTCGTTCTGCATTCAAAGGATTGAATGTATTACTGCAATCAGCAGGTGCAATTCTTATGAAGCAAGTTGTTGTAAATATACATGAGAACATTGAGTCTGCCCTATCTCTGCCCCATGGGCAGGGTTGGGAACAAGTCCTCATGGTGCACGACGAAGTCCAACTTGTCTGTAATCCTCAATACACAGAACGCATCAGGGACCAGGCCATGCGTGCATTCCCACAAGCACAGAAATTCTTTGGGTTCCAATGCGAGATCGAAGGCGACTCTCGGGTAGGATCCTGCTGGGCTGAAACCCATTAATCTTTCGTCCTAGGTATGACGTTAAACTGCCTTAACACTTCACATCTGATCTCATGAATTACGTTGATGTCTGCGCAATCCTTAACGAGAAACCTCGTGAGGTATATACCAGTGCAACTTCATCTAATCTCTGTGCGGAAGTAATGCTTCCGCCTGTTGGCAACAAAGCTCCCACAGTTCTAACCTTCCATGTTTACGGGAAAGCCTGCGACAAATTCAAAGAGTTTGACAAAGGAAACCGTATCTACATTCACGGCGCCAAGTTACGGTTTGATCTTGAATCAAAAGCGTACTCGCTCCATGGAGGAGTTATTGCTCAAGTTACTGAAGCATTCCCTGTCCTCAACGACGTGATCCTGACAGGACGTTGCATCAAAGACATTGATCAAACAGATGCACGTGCCTTCAAGACAACAGCAGATGGTTTGATGATTGCTAATCAAACGATCTCTGTTAATACAGGACGTAACCAAGCTGACTTGTTTAACTTCTATGCCATCAATACGGCACAAGATAAGTTAAACCAGGCGGAACTTCTTGTTAATTTTACGCGTAAAGGAACAGGTATCACCATTCGTGGTCGCCTGGTCACTGACGCATGGACAGACAAGGAGTCCCAGCAGCGTCGTAGCATTACCAAAATCCAGTTGGTCCAGATGACGTTGGCTCCCAAGAGTGGTGAGTCTCAACCGAAACCTGTGACATTGCAAACAACTGTGGCATCTACCGACAATGTTGCTAGCCTATGGGGAGGCAAGACCGTTGAGGAATCAACAGATCCTTGGACCCATGCCTCAGGTGGTGGGTTGCCTGACCTCCCTGGTCAATACGGCAACGTACCCAACTTTGATGACAACGAACCTCCATTCTAATGACGACTCAAACTCACGATCAATTCACTTTCCTCTACGAGGATGAGAATAGAAAAGTACTGCATGAGTTCAAAGCTTTAATGGCTCAAGATGTAATTCAACACTTTATTGATTTCATTAAAGGTTGTGGTTATGTCGAAAGCAGTATCTATGAAACCATGCAGGAAATGACTGAGATGTATTTTGAATCTGAAGAGACAATCGATTTGCCTCTCCAGCAGGATACGCTTAAAGCAGCCTGACTACTCGTCCTGGACATGACGTTAAACTGTCCATTCCCAACTACGAAACAACCATGACACAGACTCCGACTGACATGATGAGTGATCAGTGGATGGATCAATTTGAATCCAAAACCACCTCTGAATCTTTTTCGAAAACCTCTAACAAAATGACGACCAAGAAAACCACTTCGCTTGCAACACGTGGGCTTGATTCCTTCAAACTTTTTCAATCCAAAGAGTTTGTTTCGGGATACCAAAACCTTGTCACTATCCAACCTCTCAACAAGTCCAAGACACGAGGTTGGTTCGTGCGGAAGTCAGATCTGGACACTTGCGGATGGAGTGCCACTGAAGATCAGTTTGCTAAAGGTTCAGTTATCTGGGACTACAAGCAAACTTTTGGTATGGCTCCCAACACTTC